>Ga0307518_10004415_pt1 | contig 10095 bp, 11 predicted proteins | sample 25_EM_MG_FD_203889 | JGI IMG/M metagenome (GOLD analysis project Ga0307518, IMG submission 203889) | Populus trichocarpa ectomycorrhiza microbial communities from riparian zone in the Pacific Northwest, United States - 25_EM | ecosystem: Host-associated > Plants > Roots > Unclassified | place...
GTACATGTCCAGGACATGGTGTGTATGGCCTTATTTGTTAGGTACATGTACACCGCAGCTGTGCTAGGCCGCAATACTCTTTCCGCAGCCTTATTACCCGCAGCTGTCAACCTGCAGTAGTCAACCCAAGTTAGTTAACCCGCGGTAGTTAACCTGCGGTAGTCAAACCCTGGCAGTGAACCTGTAGTTCTATTTGTAGTTCCACCTTATTGCCAAGTGGCTCAGCCCTACTATATTCATTGGTACTAATGTTTCCTAGCCCACCCATTACCTTCCATTACAGCAAATCTCGGCCCGCACATATGACATGGTGATTACACCCTTATCCACTCCCTAAAACAGCACCATAGCCCACCCATATCACAAGGTGATAATATCCAACTTGGGCCCAGCCCGTGTTACACGGTGACAATCCATCCTTGGGCTACCGTCCGCTGGCCCGTGACACTCGGCCGATTTTCACCTTCGGGTGACCGTGTAAGACGGGACAAAGTAGGTACATTATGTGGAGAGTGCAGGGAGAACAGAATAGCTTCACAATAGTCAGCTACAATCATGATAACCATAAGACTCACTTACCGTTGTCCACGTATAAAAAATGCCTCGCGCTGTGCTTGCATCCCTCTCAGCGACCATGCTCGCCTGCAGTAGGTTGTCCGGCGGTCAACAGAACTTTCATCTACAAATACAAGTTGTTTTGGATCGTATTGACCTATTCTAGCAATGTACTCGGCGCGTTTCTCTAGAGATCGTTCCATTGCAACACGTGTAACCTGTGGGAGCAAGCAAACAATCACACAGATGTCTTGCTAATTAAGTAGATGCACACCTTCTTCATCGTAAACCCACATCTGCGAAGCGTTCGCCAGACAGTTGCTCGAGAAACATCTTTGCCACACTCGATTGCTATCATCGTTTGAAGTTCATCTAAGTACAGGTCCGGTGTCTTCTTGATAGTGTTAAGCAGAAACTAGAATGATGGGTGTATTCTGAGCCAGTATTGGTCCTGACAACGCCAATGCTTACCTCAACATCAACACCTCGAAGTTGTCGATTATTCCGATTATTCTGGCGTTCCTCCTGAGCTGACTCCTGTGCATCTGGGATGGTCCCATATTCGCAAAAATACGACATTACACACCTGACACTGCGGGTCGATACATCTAAATACATCGAGATTTCGTCAGGATTGAGCCTCCCCGACATCCGTACAATAGCCTGTTGTATTTCGGGGGATATTTTCTTCCCTTGACCCATGCCTGCAACGCAGTGTGAGCCGGTTAACTCTGGAGCCTCAGATACCGAAGGACTCCAAATACCGATATCAAAAACCTCGTCCTATGGCAACCGGACAATGTTAGGCAGCTTCTCTGGACTCGTCCGAGTCGAATGGTATGCTTTTCGTCGAATTCCTGCGGTGCGTTGAGAAGATACGAACAATCGGAGTTTGGTATTGCCTTTTTCGTAAAATCTGTCACGTGGCCAAGTTACCTGAAATAGACAGTAAGCCATCTTGCGAAATGTCCAGTTACCATACGTCTGACCAGCCTGGCGCTGTCTTAAGAATGTTGGCCATCACCGAGCTCATTACTCTTCCAATTTTTTGGATCAACGTTTCTCAGCGGGTGTACATTCAAAGGCGTATTTCTGAATCGCGATCAGGATAGGACTGAATGTGGCTCAATCTTCCTGCGCATCATGGGGTCTCCCTGAGAACGGATGAGTCGTTCCAAGTCTTGATATACCCATAGCTGGCGTTCCTGGTCAAGCTTCATGCAATATCCCTCTGGCGCTCGAACTGGAAAGTTGTCGCCGATGGGAAACCCGACAAACGTCATTAGCATCCCCACGCGCTTTGGAATTCGAATACCAGCTTCCCCCGCTAACCCCACTGCGGTATTCATGACTCATGAAGGGCTCACCCGCATCCTCGGCAGCTCTCTAATAATTGACGACATCAATTATAAAGTAAGGGGGGTCGAATCAATTCCCAGCGGCTGCAGACCAAATGGGCCTCGACCGTCTCAAGCTCTCTGGCTTCCACTGTCGACCATAACATTGCTATCCACGCCTTTTCCATGCAGGAGCGTTGTGTCCATGACAGTTGGCTTTGCCTCGACGCTGCGACCAACATCGAGGGTTCTGTTGCTTGGGAAATTGTTCATCCAAGATCTGCCACGGGTGTGGCTATTACAAAGATGGAGGATCCAAGTGAAATTGTGGAAGTGCCTGCAGAGTTTGGCCCAGGTTCTGTTCTCAGGAGCGTTGGGACTGTATGGACTGAACGCTGGTTAATGAAGGGCGTTGTCTTCCGTTAGTTAGATTCCTCGCCTGGACTGATTAATTATATGGATCATGCTGCTGTTTAATGCCACGGCTGCAAAAAGTGGTTCAACCCAGGATCGAACTGGGAACCTTCTGTGTGTGAGACAGAAATCATAACCATTAGACCATTGAACCTTGTTGTCCCATGGCGGACGGTTTTACCACAAGGTCCCATACAATCTTTATACTATTATTCAGCTGTGTGCAATCCCATAAGAGATTACGGGTAGAGCCACGGATAGATTACAGGGATGACAATACTCTGTTGGATGTATGTAGCTGGCACGGACACTCTGTCCAAGTTCTACTTCTTCTCCTTTTCTGGTCCGAAAAAATTCAGTAGGCTACCGCGCTTGGCAGCAGCCACTTTGGCTTTTGGAGCTGCTTTCGACTTGCCCTTCTGTACCTCTTTACCTGGGGGTTTTTCGTCCGCTTTTGGCTGTTCTCTGGTCTTCTTCTTGCCCTTGCCCTTTGCTGGCTGCTCTACTGGCGCATCTCCTTCTTCTACAGACTCGTATGAGGAGTAGTCTTCCGTTTCTGGCGTATAGGGTTGAAGAGATCAACATTTCCGTCTAAAGGACAAAACATACGGATGTATCCTTTAGGATCGGTCGTAGTTCGTGTTTTCACAACCCTCTTCTTTTTCAGACCGTTACGACCCACTGGAACAACCTTGCGTGGCTTCCTTTTCTTCGGTTTCACGATTGGTTCATCATCCACGTCCATGTCATCAGCGTCACTACTAAGAGGTGGCATCGAAGCTTCCGCGTCCTCCACTTCGCTTTCAGGTTCTGTCTCGATGTCGGATTTAGGTGGAACCTTCCTAAGACGGGACACCTTGACAACTTGTTCTAATACGAGCCATCACTGAGTCTTTAAAAACGATCTCAGATGGGTTCAACGAACCGTCCTCAATATCCATCATAACTCGGAGACTCATTTCCGTATCTGATGCTGGGCCACCTTTGGCTTTCGTGCGTCGTCTCCCGGGGACTGGCAGGTCGCTCTCCTCATCGTCGTCTGAAATAACTGCGCCACCTCTTACTTTGGCGCCGCCGGAGGATACTGCAGGTTTTTCGGGTAACGAAACGTCATCTTCGGAGTCAGACGGTGCATGTGATTTGCGTTTGATGCCGCGCTAAACAACTGTCAATGTTGCAGTCGCGAGATCAGATGCTAAAGGCCTCACTTGTGCAGGAGCAACGCATGGCTTAGCAGAGTCAGCGCTAGGTTTGATTTGTCGGAGCTTGCTTGAGCTTGCTGCCTCCACACTTGGGCGACTGGGTATTGGTGCAGGTGGCTTATCGGCAGAAACATTTTTGGACGAGGATGATTCTCTGTCTGGTTCGTCCTTTGGTTTACCAGAAGCTTTCACCTTGTCCTTGGTCTTTGCTTTGCTCCAATCCAATTTACCAGATGGCTTCGGCTTCTCTTTCATCTCAGTCTTCTGTACGGAATTCTTTGCGGCCGTAATAGACTCTTTAGTGTCAGGTACAGATGCCTTGGCCTTAAGGATTGGTTGCTTGGGTACTGTCTGCGGCGGTGCCTTTGTGGGCGGTTGCTCCTTCTTAGCCGCGTCGAGAGTGGTTTTGGACGAGGAAGCGATAGGAGCGGTACCACGACCTGCCGCGGCTCTCATCTGGCTGTGGGTTAAGATACCGGGTTGTGTCATATAACCGGCAAAAGTACCTTTACATGTGCACCAGATATCTTCCCGACAATCGGGAACGACTCGGGACCTCGTGCCGCGTCTATTTTCTGCGCATTGACGTTCGTTGCACAGATGAGAGCCGGGTCCTATAACAAACATGTGTCGCTGAGCAGGGTGGCGGCAACAGAGGTCTACACGCACCGTGAGCCTGGACGGCGATAAGCAGTACACATGCACCGAGAAGATGCGCGAAAGCTGGGACATAGTTTCTATGCAATGTACGATCCGTGTGAATCACTACGCGGATTCACCAAGTATCAAGATCAAAGCACGTACCATCCAAAACCTTTGCATCTACCAACATCACCTTGCTCATGTACACCACGTCTTTCTCCTGTACATCATTCTCGAAATCGAGGTCCATGTAGTACTCGTCGACGTCAGGTGTGTTGCTGAAGGGCTTCGAGCCGCCCGTCTTTGACACGACTTCGCCAGACACGAGATAGGTAGGCACAACGGGCGACTCGGTGGACCGTGATGCTTCGTAGAATTCCTTTAGCTCGCTTCGAAGCTGAGACTCAGTCCCTCGTCGACGCGTATGATGAGCTTACTTCTTTGCATCGTTGACGTGGATGTTCAGTTCCCGGCTCAAAGATCGGAAAGTCACCTTACACCGGTTAATTACAGGCCGTCTTCTCTCAAAACTCAAGAAAGCGTACCACGCTACGCCTGATGAAAAGTTCCTTTGTGAGGTAGTCTTGCGCAGCTTGAGTTGTCATGACCGATGGGCGGGATGAAGGGCGAACGCGACGTGCATTTGTGGCACGGCTATAGACACTAGGGCGGACCGCCGGGCCGAGTAAATGCGCTGGAGAGATACGGTTACTAAAAGTCCATATGATACAGGGTAGACTCTATTCCATGCATTTTATTGCCCAGATTGACTGCAAATCGACGAGTAAATCCAAAACCTAAACCAGCCCAACATTTCTCTTCTGCAGCGCAGGCAACGCCAGCGCATTCTCCCACAGCGGCTCGAGCGTCACCGGCGAACAAAGCGAATCAACAAACGTCTTCCACTGCTCGTTCGCAGCACATATCTTGTTGAGATGCACCAACTGCGCTGGCGTGGGATGGTGTGCGTGGAATACAAACGCATAATCTGACAGATCGCCATACTGCACTATTTGGAACGAATTGTCGTCTAGCTTCATGAATGACGACATATCCACGCATTTCTCTGGGGTAAGCTTAAAAAAGTGAAGGTAAATCGAAAGTTTTTGCGCGGATACAAAAAAGGATACGCACTACAAATGGTGGAGAGAGGGGTATGTTGCGATCTTTCCCGTCACACTTCACTCGTAATGACAGACGTCCGGAATCGGGCCAGGAGCAGGATGTACGCGAAGTAAGAAACGCTGCAGATGGGTCCTCCCCCTTTGGCGCCAACTGAGAGGCAGCGTACAGATCGGGAAGACGATAGCATGCCAGGGAAATGCATATACTATCCGACACTTGACTTTAAAGGCGCCGTGGTCATTTTTCGGAGGGTGGGGATACGACAATGAAATCACTTACCCTGGTACAGATTGTCGATTAACCCATCGTGATACACTAGTATACATTGTTTCAGTGAGCGTGAAGTTGACGTTGTGGGTATGTCGGAGTGATTTCCCTCGGATAAGCCGCAGAACAACCATCTCTCCAAACTTTGCTGTCTCTGAAACTTGGGGAACAGTAGGGAGTGCTTGGGGTTGCAGCGCCTCGAATATGGGTGCTGGAATAGTATCTGGAGAAACAGTAAAGATGTCCTGAGGTAACTCGACTAATGGAGCAGACAGCAACGACAATGGTGAGGCAGAATGGGGAACAGTTTCCAGAGGCGCTTCAATAACATCAGTGGCAATAACTGCCCTCTCCTTAACGGGCCCAGGTGGCGGAGGATCCGATGCATCTGTAGGGGATACGGTCTTATCGTCTGCTCCGTTGTAAAGTGACTCAGGGGGTGGTGGAGGTGGAGGGAATGATAACGAATCGGGCTTCATGCCGGCTCCAGTGGAAACACCGATATCCTCTGCTTCGATGGCTATATCATGTTGAGGGGACTCTGTTGATGGTGATGGCGCCGGCGGATCAGTTTTAACTGTGTCCTGAACGTTATCACCATGAGGTAGGGAAGTAACAGTCTCTTTCGCGTCAGACGCATCTTCAAAGGATGGTTGCTCGTTATCAACGGCAGTAGGTACATCGAGACTTGGATGTTCCGGAGGAGGAATATCAACGTCCATTGTCAATGGGTCCGTTGACACTTGCATCGGTAACTGCTCAGCCGAGTGGGATTGCTGTATGGCGCTGAAGCCGAAGGTTGTTTCTTCAATGTCCATCGTTATTGGTTCTGTTGGTGCTTGCGCTGGTAAATTCTCAGCGGGGAGAGCTTGCTGCGCTGCGCCGGCGCTAGTGGCCATTGAGTCTACATCCATCCCCACTCCGGGTTCTGTTTGTACTTCCGTGGGAAGATGATTCTCCACTGGGAGAAACGGTTGTGCATCAGGGCCAGTGGTTTCTGCTTCAGTGTCTATTGCCATTGGCGCTGGCATCTGTGTCGGCGATGGCCGAGCAAGGAGGGATTGTTGTTCAGGGCCAGAAACAGCAGATTGGGATCGGTACCAATCCAAATCTCGTGCGATCAGTTTCGATAATACCGGTTTTCGCACTCGTTTTGGTTGGGGCTTGGGTACAATGCTGGGCGGCACCGGAGACGAGCCCACGCTTGAAGAACTTGCATGGAGACAGTTGGGCGGCTTATTAGAACTTGGGGAAATCGGTTGTTCCGAATGGGGTGGGGTGGGGTCACCTGTTGCTACTGAGACGCCCTGAGGAGGAGCAGCATGTGATACGAGGGGTATTTGTGGAACTTCAGGTTCATTTTTGACCTTGGACATGCTGGAAGACGTTATCGAGGGTTCGATGGCCGTGTTGGGCAACTCCATATGTGGGGGCGTGGGAGCCTGCAAGTCAGTTGGACTGGGTATCGCTTCTGCTGTTGTCACACTGGTGGTCGTTGAATGGGCACTATATTATGCATATAAGTTATTTGGGTGTGGACTTAAGGGACTTACCCTGTATTATCTCGCACAGAGGTGGAGGAGCTTGTTTGAACAGTGCTATCTGGAGTATAGTTCTTGATATTTGCCGTGTCGTGCATAACGCGATACAACCTTGCTATGAAGCATGCGTGTCAAGACGAAGGTGAATATATATAATATGTCCCAGGACTTACCCTGCAAGGGAGCTTCTACAAAGCGGTGGGCATGAAGTACCACTACTTGGACCAGCTCTCGCAGTGAGTGGGCAGTGAGAGAGGTTGCTTCCCCGTGATGCATGAGATCAGTAAAGCTAACATATGCGACCTTCATTCATAGCTGAGTGTCGTATGCGACGAATCATTACGTGTTCGCACCTCTAGAAGCTCGATAATCTAAGCTGATAAATTGAGTCCTGCTGAATGGGCGGGTACAACGCATGGTTCGCACCTTCTGACGAGCAGCTGGATAATACGCCCTGTCTGATTTGAGCCAATTTATCAACTTGTTCGTCGTCACGAGGTACTCGTGGATATCTCCCGAGGCAAGTCTTTGTGCAAGGACTGGGAAGACCTTTTCGTTCTGGGTGACTGCAGGATTGCGCTGTGAAACTGACATGCTCGACAAGCAGGTCTGCTAGCAGTCGCCTTGCAACGTCCTGTGTCCGACGCGGGGCTCGGTGGCAAAATCGCGTTGGTGTCACGTGGTTCTCTACATAAAAACCGCATTTGGTCAGGTAATCGCTGACGGTGTACACTATGAAGTTGCTTGCTTCATCGACAGAACACTATTACACCATGTGCGTGAACAGTTTGCATATGCATATCAGGCAGTCCTAATGTTTTATCCGGGCGTTCCCCGCTAAACGGGATCTATCTTTTACGGTATTCGAGAACCCATACAGGACACATGCGCTTCATAATGCCGCCACCACTCCACACGCACGTCTTCCCCCCCTCCAATTCTCTATACTCTAGGGATCGCACTGTATATACTGCATATGCATAGTATGCAATGTTACTGTGAGTAGCCCCTCTATCTCCTGCTATCGCATTAGCATCAACACTCAAACTGCGATTTTTAGAGACATCGGCGTCTGTTTTGGTATTGTGCAACTTGGTGAAATAGCCCTCAGGACTTCACGCGATAATTCAGCATCCCACTGACCTGGTCACTAGCAACAGCCTGTTACGATTATCTGCTCACCCTGGATGGAGAAATCGAGCTATTCTGGAAAAGGTCTCGAAGATCATGGCCATTTGTGTTCTTTGTCGCCAATCGATATGTTCTGGTTCTGGGCCGTCTTCCGACAATTGCTTCTTTATTTTGGACACTGCCCGAAAGCGTACGTGGCATATTTATGTTAGGGAAGAGCAATTGATCTTATCGCAACCATCAGTTGTCGGTCACTCCATCTTCACTAAGAATGCTACCTCGCTGAATTAGCACCATGACAGATACAACCCCCTGATGTTATACCATGAAGTCATAATTATTGTGGGCCAGGTCATTGTTGCAGGTGAGTGAGACTCGCTATCCATCTAGCCTTGTATTTAAAAGTGCCCAAGTGCTCATGATCATACGCGTCTACGCCCTTTATAGTCAAAGTCGGCCCATTCTGATCTTACTTGTTACTTTCCTGTTGATCGCGATCGTCATTGCTGCTGTACGTGTGACATTAACTCTCTTTTCAGATCGGCTAATGGCATTCCGAAGGATAGTGGGCTGTATCGTCTTATCTACCCACCACTTCGGCTGCAGGTTCCACCTCAAACAGTATCCTCGAGTGCCCACACAGTCTATCTTTGTCATCCCAACAGTAAGATCCGTACTTCATCATCGTGTCAACAACATCCTCACATTCTCACAAGGGCTGTGTGTACGTCAAATAATGACATTTTCTTGCAAAACATACTTTGTCTAATTTTAGATCCGCGCATCTCATCCGACAGATGTGGCGGTGGCATGGAGTGGACAGCTTGTTTTTGATGTTGTCGTCTTCGTGCTTACCCTGTGGAGGTCCTATTACTTACGAACCCCTGGCCGCGGAACCATTGCAAATGTCTTTCTCAGAGATGGTGTGTCCTTTCGCTTTCGTCATCGCTGCTGCGACTTATGCATGTAGGTTCAATGTATTTTGGGTGCATACAAATGACCTATGTTTGATTGTTGTTGACTTCTTATCTTGAAATCGTGCAGAATACTGGTCGCAGCCAATGGAGTGAACATCATTGTATTGCTAGTGAGCCTTCCATAATTTTTCTCCCTCTCCCGATCTGACCTAGGCTAGGTGTCAGATGTGAGTATCCGTTGCACTTGCTGATCGCTGCCCCACCTCATTTCCATGAATTCACGTAGTCCGACTGCCTCAAAGGGTCCATAGGGGGATGTGCGAATGTGTGAGTGATAGTATTCCCGTGTACATCTCTCTCGGAGTATCCTGCAGTGGCTGATCGTGTCTTCCTATCATGCCTTCTCGGTGTTATCAATCGATCTACACATTTCTCATAATTGTTGTCAGGCTCTCTGCGATCATGATATCCAGGCTTATGATCAACCTCCGGGATACCACCTCTGAAACTCGAATATTTTCGGAGCGAATTAGCACATTAGCATTTGGTGAAAACCCGGGTGGTGCGGAAATTGAACTTGGCACAATGTCATGATGCTGGAGAGTTTGTGTAATTATAGATTAAGGGAACTTGCCAAGAAGTACTGATGGCTTTGGGTTTGACAGGTGCTCCTGTATCGTTGCATACTGTGTCGCACCAGACATATCGGGAGTTGTTTTGTCACTCGACTTTCATGAAAGTTACATGGGATCCTATTTTTACCCTTCTGACGGTCACCATCCGCTATCCAAATGCAAGATCTAGTTACACTACTATAGCCACTCGACCTCTGCTACAGCAGTGTTCAGATTGACGCCGTTCATTTCAAATATTGGTGATGCGGGAAGATATCCGCCAGGAATACATACATACCTGACGCGTTAGATCAGCTACACAAAATCATGTGATGCTAATAACCATAAGC
>Ga0307518_10004417_pt1 | contig 10090 bp, 15 predicted proteins | sample 25_EM_MG_FD_203889 | JGI IMG/M metagenome (GOLD analysis project Ga0307518, IMG submission 203889) | Populus trichocarpa ectomycorrhiza microbial communities from riparian zone in the Pacific Northwest, United States - 25_EM | ecosystem: Host-associated > Plants > Roots > Unclassified | place...
GGATTCACGCGCAGCGAAGCCGACCACAGTCTATTCTACAAGGACGAGGACGGCGATCTACTGATCGTCGCCGTCTATGTGGATGATAAACTGATTTTTTCAAAGAATCTCGACGCCATCAAACGCCTGAAATTGCAGCTGTCCGAACACTTTGAAATAACGGATCTGGGTGAAGCCCGCTGGATCCTAGGTATGGAGGTCGTCCGTGACCGCCAACAAGGGATTATTTCCCTGTCTCAACGCCGCTATGTCGAGACGATCCTAGATCGTTTCGGCTTAAAGGATGGACGATCCGTCTCCACCCCACTTGAGACCAACGCGAAGCTTGTCAAAATTGATGTCCCCGAAGTCGACGCTAAGACGTATCAAAGCGCGCTCGGTGGACTCATGTACGCCATGCTGGCGACGCGTCCAGACCTGGCATATGCAGTGGGTGCGTTGAGCAAACATGCAGCTTGCCCCGGGCAGGCGCATTTTGCAGCTTTAAAACGAGTTTACCGCTACCTACGTGGCACGACGGACACCCGTCTCATTTACAGGAAGACGTCGGAAATGTCCCTACTGGGCTACGTCGACGCGGACTGGGCTGGCGATGTCAATGACCGCCGCTCAATTTCTGGCTACACTTTTGTTACAGCTGGAGCTGCTATCAGCTGGTCGTCAAAGAAGCAACCATCCGTCGCTCTCTCGAGCACGGAAGCTGAGTATATGGCTGCTGCTGCCGCCGCGAAGGAAGCCACCTGGCTAAAATTATTATTTTCAGAGATCGAGCCGTCACTCTCGCGCACGCCCGTCAAGCTATTAATTGACAATCAGTCGGCGATGTCTCTTGCCAAGAATGCCACTTTCCATGATCGGACGAAGCACATTGCAATTCGTCATCATTACATCAGGGAGAAGGTAGACGAGGGAGAAATTGTTCTGGAGTACCTTCCGACTGCGGAACAGGTTGCCGACGTACTCACGAAACCTCTCAGTCGAGAGAAACACATTCGTTTTATAGAAGGTATGGGTTTGATTATTTAAAAGGACTATCTCGTCGAGTGGGTGTGTTGAAATTCCCGGTCCCTACAGTACCATTTTTCCTTTATACTTAGTATGGACACGCCGAGCATTCCTTACATAATCACGGTCGTTCTTTATAGGATGTTTTCTTTCGTTTCGTACCTCAGTCTCTGTTTGCACAGAAGTACTGAGGTAAGGCTACTCTACACATTCATTTACTATGATACTGACCTATGTAGTCATTTGTGACTCTTGTCTAGGTTAGTTAAATGTAGTCTCTGTTTGCACAGAAGTACTGAGTCATTTGTGACTCTTGTCTAGTCTAGTGTCGAGCTGCGCCAGTTCACCTCACAAAAAAGCCTGCTGTGACATACTGATATGTCATTTAGGGAAGAATGCTTGTACCGCAGTTACCAAGAGCTAGTACGATGGATTCCATCGTTGAAGCCAGATCTCACTGCTGAGTCAGATGACTATGAGGTAAGGCTGATCATGAAATACGTGAGTATCCCTCTGATCTCCACCAATTGATTGGCTGACAATCTGCCAAGCTGAACAAAGGTGCAGATGGAGCACGTGGTGATGATGCCGCTGGATTGAAGACGGCGGTTGTGGGTTGGCTGATCATCAGCAAAATGACATATGTCTTGGAGTGTCTGGGACAGACAGTGTCAGACATGTCAGACACATCAGGTGTCACAGATCTGTGTCTGAACTCAGGCATGTTCCTTTCTGGGTCAGGCATCATTGTCTGGCATCTGTCTGGTCACAGTCTATTCAGTCTGCACCAGACAGCAGCCAGATACACACCAGACACACCTTCCAGATTCTTCCCAGCCTCTCCCATCTGTTCAGCCCTCATCAGACAACAGCCAGATACACCACAGACACATATTACAGGCTCCTCAGCAGGCCTCAGATCACACCAGACACAAGTAATTCAAACATATAATTGGGCTGCTCATAGGTATAATTGGTACTGTAGAACATGCACTACAATCCAGCTTCCAACTTTGTGGAAGGCAGCCAAGTCACATCTGCCACGCCATCCGACTGAGCAAACAATGGTCATCAGTTCTTAGCCAATTTCCATCAACAAGGTTGCAAATAATACCTCCAATTCAAATTACTCCTCATCCGCTACACCACCGTCCGACTGAGAATTGTTTGTTAGTTAACCTCCAGCAATGACACTGTAGAGTATACCTCTGGTTCGATGTCGGAGGATACCATAATTTGGGCACGGTCGTCTCCGTATGCTTCCACGGCCTCAGTGCCCGCGGTAGTGTGGATGTTATTCCCAGTGAGGCGACGATGGCCCCCGCAGTATGGCCGTGCTGCGGCGATGATCTGGTTGTATTTCTTGATGTGTACCTTACGAACGGACTTGACATAATACATTGTTTTGGTGCCCCAATGCGTATCCGAGAATGTCAGATCGCCCTTCTTTGAACTTTCTTCTTTGTGACCCGAGCGATACAGGTGCAACGCCCGCTCAACCTGGATGACTTCGTCAGTAACAGGCCCTGCCATCATGATTTACGCCAACTGTACCGCCGTTACCGTGAGTACAAGCGCACCAAAAGGAGGGGTGGCAGTGAATCCTTCATAGAGTTTCGGATTGTTCTCGATTGGGACAAGAGCCGTTAGATGAGTTGCAAACGTCTGCAAGATGAACGGGGAGAGAAACGACTTGGACATCTATGGAAGTAACGTCAACAGATTGCCACGTTTACGAACACCACGCACCTGAATAGTGCCTATGTCGTCAAGGACCTCGACACAGCCGTACATAAATGGCAGTCCAGGGCTCAATGCTGATTCAACATACTCTTTGCGGACCTCAGGGTCCCTGTACATGGCGTCCGCGGCCCAGTGAGCCTCAACAGCGTCTAATGCAGCCTTACCGAACTGCGTGCGCCAATCATAAATCTTTTGCATGCACTATTAAATCAGATGTGATGGAATGTAAGGACAGTTGTAGGTAGTGGCGACGGATCACTACTTACCAGACGGTAGACCTTGTCATTGTCCTCGCTGAATTTGTGTGGCCAGTCCTGCATCACACCATCCCATATTATTTGCATCGGGTGTGCCAGTCCCTCGGTGACCCAGGGGTTCTCCAAGGAGCCAACATATTTCCGCAATATAGGCACAAAGCACGTCGTGAACGTCCGCACAGAGCCAGCAGGTAGATCATTATTTGAAGGAGCTTGACGGGACTTGGTTGACATAACCGCATTAGTGATGATCACGGACCGTTGAAGGCGTTGTTGTGGTGCGTTCGGTATGACCCTCGTGGCAGACTACAGTGAAAGTGCGCGAGTATCGGTCATGAGGGAAGAGGTCATGAGGGTCACACGCACCGTAGCCCTTGGTTTTGCTGACTTCAAGACTGGTTGGCCGGTACTCTGCATAGGCGCCACGGACGAGTCTGAAGATGGCCCGAAACCATCGTCTGCGTCACTACGCAAACCTCCACCAGTATACGGCGTGGGAGTGATGGGTGAGCCCCGATAGGTCAGACCTGAAGATGCAGTCAAAGGGTCGGGAGTTTGGGATGGTGTTGGTCCCCGGGTCACCTTGGCTTGTCCATTGTTGGGATGGAAGCCGGTTCTCAGCCCACTTGGCGTGCGATTGACCGCTGGTTGAGTACCGCGCCTGGTTCCTTCTAAATGTTGCTTTTTGAGAGTCCTGTCACCGCCAGTGCTTCCATTCTAATAGTCAATAGCCAATAGAAATCCCACCAAGCTCAAACTTACCTTGGCAGAGATCGTTCGTCTGAGAGAGCCTCGCGGGCTCGTTTGCCTCCGCTGGCAGCAGGTGTTGCAGGGTAATTGAAGTCGCGGCGTGCTTGCGTAATAGCCTCTCGTGTAGGCTTTGGTAAACCCTTTGTTCTCCTTTTGGAACTGATAGCTTCTGGCACGAGGTCTGGGCGCCTACTATCACTCTCATTCCCTCCCTCATCTTCCCCAGGCTCGAACTCTGAACCACTTGGAGTTGAGACACCGTCTGGCACTATGAATACAAGTAAGTCTCGCATTTATTTTTCACCAGGCCGCAATAGCACTCACCGTTCACCAACGTTTCTTCCTCATCAACAGCTTGACCTTCGTCTTCGAGATCATCATCCACTTCTTGGCTCGATCCTTCGCTTTGCAGCGGCTGGGTCACCTTCCTCGGGAAGCTTAAGTTGGGTTTTTTGAATCGTTGAGTCTGATCTGACACCGTCATTGCCAGATCGTGTTCGATACTAGCAACGCGCTGGATTCCAGCCTGAATCGCAAGTGCCTGCTGCGAATTTTCAATTACCTTGGCTGCCTTCTCAGCCTGTACAACGTCTGCGGGACATCGAGCAGCAGGTAAGTCGGGCCTACCAGGATGAGCATTTTTATTCGTTGATCGCGTGCTGATAGTGCGGGTTGGCTGGCTTGCCATGTCGGCGATATGCGACTATGAGGTATGTTGGGGATACCAAGTCGTCTCCATGTTTGTTTGTTTTTTTTTCTCCCTCAGCCACTGTAGGTTAAAACTGCACAGTTTATATATGACATCTCTACTCCGAATGACAGCCTAGATGGCGCGGCCTGCTGGGCGATAAACAAGTGCAATCCCCATGCCTCGCCACCCACCAGAATGCCCGTTTGGCCACAGAGTCTATGTCTGTGGTGTCAATGGCTGTGCCAAGTCGTGTTCGACTCGGGGTGGTGTGAAACGGCACATACAAAGGCGGCACCCCACTGCTGGGATTCGTCCGCAACTGGCCGTCCGTCTCGAAGCGGCTGAACCATATCAAGACTACGACTTCCCAGATGGCGTGGATCCCCCCGGGCCGGATGAACCCAACATAGGTGCTGGGCAACATCCTCGAGGTCGGAACGTGAGCTATCACCCCTTACTTGACGGTATTTAATTTTGTCGACACACCCAATACAAGGGCTTACCATTGCCATGTAGGAACTCCATGCGATCGTGCTGGACATTATTTGCCACCCGGCTCTCCACCATCTCCGAACCCAAGTCCCCTTCCAGACGACTACAGTCCCTATGAGAGTAGGGTGGCTTTCCAACTGGCTGAATTCCTGTACAGTCGTGAACAGATGTCAGCCGCGAAGATCGATGACTTGCTGGCCATCATGGCTGCGATGTATGACAAGGATCTGCCTTTTCACTCACACAAGGATATGTACGATACGATCGACGCTACAACGCATGGTGACTCCCCTTGGCAATCGTTCTCCGTGACGTATTCGGGTGCAATGCCTGATGGTGAACCCCCTTCTTGGATGACTGCTGAGTACGACGTATGGTACCGCGATCCAAAGGTGGTGCTTGAGCACCAGCTTGCAAACCCCGACTTCAAAGGCGAGATTGATTATGCCGCCAAAGTCGTCGTCGACGAAGATGGGAAACGTGAAGTGTGCGACTTGATGTCTGGCCAGTGGGCGTTCGAACAGTCAGTAAGTAGTTCCTGTCTAATTGCCATTCAAGTGGTTGACACCAAATTTACCGCGCTCAGGACATGATTGCGAAGGATGCTGACACGCATGGCGCAATGTTTGTGCCGGTAGTCCTCGGCAGTGACAAGACTACGGTATCGGTTGCGACAGGGAACACAGAATATTACCCGCTTTATATCTCACTTGGCAACATACACAACAATGTCCGCCGGGCACACCGTGATGCCGTCACAATTCTTGCATTTCTCGCCATTCCCAAGAGTCAGTATGTCTATTGTTCTATCACTTTTTTTCCATTCCATACTCATCTGTTTGAATGTAGCTGATGAGGCACACAAAAATGATCTTGCATTCCGCCGTTTTCACCGCCAGCTCTTCCATAGTTCCATTGCGGCTGTGTTGGACTCACTGAAGCTGCACATGACTGTGCCTGCGGTCACGTTGTGTCCAGATGGGCATTTTCGTCGGGTTATATACGGACTTGGCCCCTACATCGCCAACTATCCTGAACAGGTGTTGTTGACAGGTGTAGTGCAAGGTTGGTGTCCACGGTAAGTCGGCGTGTTGCTCTATTCAATTGAACTTACCATCTGCATCAGGTGCACTGCCCGCAACAATAACTTGGATGGCGGCGGTGGTCGTCGGTCCCACGAACTTACTGAGGCGCTTCTTGATGTCCTTGACCCCCAAATGCTATCAAATGACTATGGCATCATCCACGACATTGTGGTGCGTGGGTTCGCTTCTCGCTTCTCTTTCCAGCCTAGCTCACCAGAATCTACTAGCCTTTTACTTCGGACTTCCCCCGCGCAGACATCCATGAACTTATTGCGCCAGACCTGCTTCATCAATTGATTAAGGGTACGTTCAAAGACCATGTCGTCACCTGGATCAATGATTACTTGGAGCTTGAGCATGGAAAACAGCATGCCAGTGAAATTATTGCAGACATTGACCGCAGGTAAGTGATCATAATCTGCAGCCAACCTCACTGAAGCGTGCATTAGGATTGCTGCCGCACCGCCGTTTCCTGCGCTGCGCCGTTTTCCAGAAGGCCGCGGGTTCAAACAGTGGACCGGTGATGATTTGAAGGCACTAATGAAGGTAAGTGATCGTGCACATATCAAATAAGTATATCTCTGATATTGTGGATGGTGAGGTATACTTGCCAGCCATAGCTGGCCATGTGCCCCCAGGCATGGTGCGTGCGCTGAGCGCACTGTTAGATTTCTGTTATTTGGTCCGGCGCTCCGTCCTTAATGAAGCAACGCTGGACGCAATCGACGCAGCTGTGCATCGCTTCCATCAAGAACGTGCCATTTTTATAACGACTGGCGTACGAGTGCATTTATCCCTCCCACGTCAACATGCCATGATTCACTACCGTGAACTGATTGAATTATTTGGCGCGCCCAACGGGTTGTGCTCATCAATTACAGAGTCGAAGCACATCAGGGCCATGAAGGAACCATGGCGACGCTCCAACAGATTCAATGCGCTCGGACAGATGCTGGTCGCCAATCAACGCCTCGACAAGCTAGCTGCAGCTCGAAGATGGTTCACAGAGCGCGGCATGTTGGATGGACCACTGCTCCCAGATGGAATGGAGGCTGTAAGGGTGGACGTAGAAGATGACGAAGGGGGGGCAGTAGATGACGACCCGGCGACATATACAGTCAAGCTAGCATCTCGCCCAGGTGCGTCCGTCATTTCCATATGATTGCCCGTGCGATTGACATACTATATGTGCAGTGTATAGTGTGTCTGGTATGGTCTCATATGTGGCAGACTGTCTTGATCTCCAGGGATTGCAAGAGGCAATCCGCCGTTTCCTCTATGACCAAGTCAACCCTGATGCTGAGATACCAGGGGATCGTGTAGACCTCCGTGTCTGCCCTCCTTTTCAAAGAAATATTCGGGTATTTTACTCTGCTGTGGCAACGTTCTACGCACCAAGCAATCAGTCAGGCGTAGGGGGTATGCGCCGCGAAATAATACGTGCAACGCCATCTTGGCAAGGAGGCCCCCCACGTTATGACTGCATATATGTGGCTAAGGGAGGTATGGATACAGAGGGCTTTCGTAGTCTGATGGTGGGAAGGGTGCGCCTGTTCTTCTCTTGTGTACATGAGGGATGTCACTACTCGTGCGCATTGGTTGATTGGTTTGTCCCAGTTGCTGATGAGCCGGATGAGCTGACAGGCATGTGGGTCGTGGCACCAGAAGTGGATGACAATGGACGTCGCATCCAAAGTGTCATTTCTCTGGATTCGGTGGTACGGGGTGCACACCTTGTAGGAATTTATGGCAGAGAATTTATTCCTGTTGACCTTCTTGAAAAAAGTGTGTTGGGGTTGCTGCAGTGGACCTAGAGGACAGAAGCTGTAGTAAGGAAGTTGGTAACCCTGTAGTAACCTCAGTAGATGTTCAAGCTACTATATTAGAGTAGTACTGTAGTAACTACTACAAGTTAGTATGTGTAAAAGGAATGTGTAAAGGACTACTTACCCTCAGTAGATGTTCAAGCTACTGAGGGACTAATAGGAAAATACTACTGTGTATGTGCGCTAGGAAGGCTTATGTAAGCCGCGCGGTCATGCGCCTAAGTACCTAGTAACGCGTGCTGGTTAATTTACAACACGCTCCCTTAAACTGTACGAGTTAATAGGGACAGTAGAAAATAACAAATGAAATCAAGAAAGTGTTAAAGATCAAAAGAATGAGTACTTAATGATTCCAAATGAATGTAGTCCGTTGCTCGAGAGTTCGAGGCTTGTTGATGCGAAGGTTTGAGTGACTGCAGTGTCGTTACCCGATTTGGTAAGTCGCGTCGCGCTGATATTGATGTGTTTGCGCTCGGGTGCGTGCTTGATGCGATAGACTTGTCGTCGTCGCGGCTAACATTTTGCAGGTTCTTCTTCAAGCTTCTGAAGGCCATATTGAAGATGTCCGATGGGCGTGGATCGCGAGGGATCGCCCGCATCGCGTGGTAGGGGAGTATGGGCTTGTGGAGCCCTTGGTAAGTCTTCTCGTCTTCTGGCGTTCGACTGACGTTTGTAGGTCGCGGTTTCAGCCTTCCGCGTCGACGCCTGGGTCCAATGACCCTGTAGGAACGTTTCGGGGAGTTCCCGTGTGGTTGCACGGCGTGTGCGCGCGCTAGGTGAGTCGTTTTGCCGTTCCGCGCTTGGCTGACTCTTGTCGGTTCGAATTTGATTCGATCGCGTTGATGGATGGGTGCAACGACCCTGTCGCAGCGTTTCGACGGGATGTCGGGTGACTGTGCGCCATGTGCGCGCCGTAGGTGAGTTGTTTTGCATCTCTGCGCGTGGTTGTCGTTTATTCGCTCGATCTTGAGCTTTCCGCGTCGACGATTATGTCTAGCGGGTCCGTACGGATGTTCTGCGTGGTTGGTGGGTGGCCAGGACGACACAGGTGAGTCGTATCTTCGTGGTATTTGGCTTGAGCGCGTTTGCTGACTGTCTGTAGCCAGCAGCGCTGCGTTGACTCGCGTCGAGTCAACGCTGAAGTTGCTAGTCGTGCCGTTCACGCTGCCGTCACCTCCGTTTCGATCGCCATCACCATCGCCAGCCGTCTCGTCGACGACCTTCGGCGCAATCGCCTCTGCTCCGCCCTCAACTCGTCCAAAGACGAATTTTCGACCTCTGGTGTCGATCAGCGTATTCTGCGGTAGCTACACGTCTCCGTCTCCAACGCTGACCCGTTTCCATTCATAGATGTACTCGGGCGTCGCGACTTCGCGTCCATGAGGTGAGTTTAGCATTTTTGAGCTGTTTTGACGCGTTCTAATGCTTTCCGCTTCGTTTGTAGCCATTTGCGTGTCGTTTCCAGCGCAGTGCACGTCCGTGCATACGCTCGACGTGTCTGTGTGGCTCCCAAAACCGTCCGTCGCGTCTGAGCGCGATGTTGCGCTCCCAGCAGGTAAGTTTGGCGATTTTGGCTCGATTGGATGTGTTCTAACGATTTTGGGTGCGATTGTAGGTGTTATCGCGTCCGTGTGGACGCTTGGGGCGTTCGTCTGCCCATTCGACGCGTCCGCGTGGCTTCCAATGCCATCCGTCTCGTCGACGGCGCGTTTGGCGTCTCCAGTGCCCAGGTACGTATCTGCACTGTCCCTGTGACCCATAACGGCTGTTTCAGCTCCGTTTAACGCGTTTGGAGCGTCCGCCTGCGCTGTCAACCTGTCTGTGCGGTTGCTGCAGCCGTTTGGCTCGTTTGCACAGCTGTGTGCGGCTTTGGTAGGTGGATCTGGGGTTTTTGGTTCTGTTGGGCGTGTACTGACGGTTTCTGGCGCGTTTGTAGCCGTTAACGCGTTCGTTTCGATGCTGTGGGCGTCTTCCTGCCCAGTCGACGCGTCCGTATGGCTCTCAATGCCGTCCGTCGCGTCTACACCGCGTTTCGCACCTCCAGCTCCCAGGTAAGTGTTTGGTTCGTCACCATGACTTATACCAGTTGTTCCAGTGTGATTTGACACATTAGGGTGTCCGCCTGGCCTTTCGATTCATCCGCCTGGCCGCTCGACAGATCCGTTCGGCGTCCAGGGCTGTTCGCGTCGTCTGCACGAGGACTCATGCCTCCTAGGCGTATGCGTGCGATCGTCTCGCCGC
>Ga0307518_10004418_pt1 | contig 10089 bp, 9 predicted proteins | sample 25_EM_MG_FD_203889 | JGI IMG/M metagenome (GOLD analysis project Ga0307518, IMG submission 203889) | Populus trichocarpa ectomycorrhiza microbial communities from riparian zone in the Pacific Northwest, United States - 25_EM | ecosystem: Host-associated > Plants > Roots > Unclassified | place...
GTGAGCCCATCAAATGATTAAAGAGTAGACACGTGTTATTAGAGGGTCCACCTTTGATCACCTGGGAGGGAGCCACCGACTACGTGGAGGCTCTATCACCATTGTGGTTTCTGGTTTTCCGTGAAGATGGAAAGTTTTGACATTTTTTCCCTTTAATTTCAATTTATCCTCGGGAGATATGGGGTAAATTCAGTTTCTTTCTCTAAATCGATATTTTTTTAAAAGTTTTAATTAAGTACCAATGTCCTCCTTCGAGTAGCCTGGAGCAAGAGAACAAAAGTATTTTTTAGTCTCTATTCTCTTTAAATTCGATCATACAAAACTCTTTGTTTTTTTTTTTTAAAGAAATTAATATGTTCAGATCCTCTACTCTATTTTAAAAATCTAAATAATAAAATATATATCAAGCAGTGGATATCTCATCACTCAAGGTAATTATTCATCTTGGCCATACCTGGGCTACTGTCAAATTTATAGAATACAAGGTCACCCACTGTAAAAAATTATCTACCAGTCAGCTGGTACTAGTTCACACGCCCAACAATAATTTCACTGCTTCAAACAATCATCCTGCCTCTCCATGCCAGTCAAGGGCTCGTTAGGTGCAAATACTTTCACCAATTCATCGTGGCTCTTGGACAGTACTGGTTCTTCACACCATGTTACATCTGACCTGTGCAATCTCTCATTTCATGCTCTGCATAGTAGACTGGTTTCATCTCTCTCAAAACCCATCACAATATTTTTTAATTAAATAATGCTCTTTGTGTTCTTCATATGAAAACGAATTTGGTTTTAATATCCCGGTTTTGTATCATAAATAATGTATTCATTGAATTCTCACCCACTAATTTATCAACCTAATGAAGTCATTTTGATTCTGATGCGTGTATTTCTCCAATATTATCGCATGATAGATTAAATATTATTTTATATCTCTTTTTATTTAAGGTAATGTATTCATATTTTTGTTAAAATATTGTCACCTCATCTAAGAGCTTAAAATTACATGTAAGATTTCAAGATTTAATTTTATATAATATAATGTAGCTGATTGTAGTAGTAGCAGCCAAGGTTGCCACCTTCGCAAATTCTAGCCTCAAGATAAATTCTGCCAGTGATACCACATAAAATTGTCTCACGCCACAGTCGCGTTTTTTGCTTTCAAACATGAACACACAAAATAAAAGAAGAGGATGAATTAATTATTGGAATTCCCAGAAACCTGAGGCAGACATGTCGCAAACAAGCAAAGGGACCCATCACGGAGCTTATACATATCACAAGCTTGATGACCCCGTCAAATGATTGTAACCCAGCAGTTCAGAGGACATCAACTACCAACACGTGTGACTGTGAGTGTTCCCCTGCATCAGTGATTTGGGGCTCGTTACATGCCATGATTGGACCTCTGTCTCCAACCACAGGATCATTCGCATCAAATGATTGTAAGACAGACACGTCTTATTTGAGAACCCTGATTCGATTCATGTGGGATACCGTGCTCGATGGTATTTGAGGCTCAAATATAGAGGTCCAGAGGACTGCTTCGATTCGTGGTTTCACAGATCTGCACGCAATAGACCACTGAACGAATAAATGGCTCAGAGCCTTTTACTCTAACTCTTCTGATAACCAGAGGCCAAACGTGTTCGCTAATTTTTCCAAGCTATAACATGTTAGTCCGATACTATTATATCCACGGCAAGAGGAAAATGTTACTAAAGACTGTTCACGACGTGCCTGCGCTGAGCTTGTGGGGTAGCAAAATCTGGTCTACTTCTGCTGGGGAAATGACTCGTGCCTTTGTACAAGTTGGAATTCTTGGTTATGTCCTTACATTCCTAATTATGCTATTTAAATCCTTAATTAGATTGTCACTTTCCAATAAATCTTTCATTCTCTGTCTTCTTTCACGATTATTTGAGCTCCTAAGTGAATTAGATGGAGTGCTACAAATGATGCAAGCTTAGCTCCAGGGCTAGTGGACAGTACACGTGCTGGAGGGGAAAAAACCAGCTTTGTGCTGCATAATAGCGGGGAATGTAATATTTGTACATTTTAGAGAGATGACAACATATATTTTCGACCAATTAAACGCCAAAGGAAAAGCAGTTTTCTCAAGCAAGGGATCGGGATTTTTGTGAGATTAAACGCAAGTTTTTTTTTAAAAAAATAAAACTATTTGTTTGTCTAAGAATGTGGTTGCGGTTGTTTTTAAAAGTATTTTTTACTTATAAATATATCAAAATAATATTTTTTTATTTTTTAAAAATTAATTGTTGTTTTCAGCATAGTCTAGGTTCAATTGTGCTAAAAAGGGGTGGCATTAAAGGATTGAAACTTGATCTTTCATGTGGAAATTAAATCAATACAATCTAGATATAAAGGCATTCTAGAGAATTAACCATTGTTGTGCAGTACTAAATAGAGACATTAGCCATTGTTGTTTCCATGTAATTTTATTTTCTCGGTCCATGTTGGCCATCGCACATGCTCGGGATAAATTGTGCAATTAGCATGCAAAGTAAAAAAAAATAAAATGGTAAATTAACATAGTAGTAAATTTTTTTGGTGAAATAATATTTTTTTAAATGTCGCGGTTGTGAACCGCGATAAAATATTAATTGATATTACGGTTCACAAACACAACATCAATTGAATTCAAGACTAATTAATCAACTTGTAATGACTAGTTAAATAGGTCAACCAGTTCAAAAATAACAAGGAAAATCATAAAACTGCTAAAACAATGGCCTGAGGTGATATTTCTGAAAATGATCTCTAGAAACTCATGTAAAAATTTAAGCATGATACAATGATCGAATTGAAATTTATAGCCCTTTTGAGTTATCATTCAGGTCTGGCGAGACCAAACCTTCTCTTGACCCTGAACCTGCCTCAATAGTCTATAAATGCATCTTCTAGGTTATTCACATAATTTATCCGAGGCATATTCTCATCTAGTTATGACAGACTCGCACTTGACTGTTTAAAATTACTCATTATCACAAGTCTAACTACATTATTACACTTATAAAATATATTTGAAAGAAAATTTTTATAAAATTATGTTTTATATATGAAACAAATGATCATTTTATATAATTGGATCAACCAGCCAACTGGTTGATATAGAGAATTGACAATGATACTACATGTTAAATTGTCATGCTTTAAAAGCGCGACATATTTAAATGTTGTTATTCTTAAATGTGATAGGATAAAAGTATGATATATCACCAAATTTTTTTAAAAAATATTATTCTTGAAAAACTTTTAACTTAATTTGCATTTAAACATGATCACGATCAAAGGCCTTTTTATGGCCTGATCACGATCTTCTCCCAGAAAAACCTAGAAATTCATCTCCTTGCTAAGGTTTTAAGCATCCAGCTTATCCTTGCAACACGAAATTTAAGCTAGTCGAGTTTCTGTGTAGAGTTTTGAGGTTTGGGTAAAATAATGAGTCTGAATCTTGTGTTCCAGCTTCTGCAGCTGGCTTTATTTCGTCAAAGTCCTCTATCTTGTGCTAATATATTATGTGAACCCATATCTGTAATGGCTGTCGATAAATTATTTATCGGATGCTGATATGGATGCAATTCCAATGATCCACTATATCATCACGAGTCTTCTCCTTTGTAAATATTTCTTAAGGAGAGTAAAAACTGTTTATGGATATCTTTTATGAGGAACATGACAGAGTCACTACTAACTGGAAGAAAAACTTGACCGTCACTTGTTCATTTTCCTCTCAGAAATCTCACCATTAGATACTGTTCTCAATTTAGTAATTATTATTTCTCAATTATAATAAAACTAGTATAACATTGTTCCGAGCCGAGAGAAGAAATGGTACCAGGGACCGGAAGTCTGCCATGATGGAGATACAATTTTCTTTTTCTGTAACTTCTACTTTTACTGACGATCAACCAGCTACTGCTTTCAAAACAGGAACAGAAAATGTGGTTTTTCAGATTGAGTTTTTCAGAACAAGACCAATTCCTACTCGGGATAGATTTAGACAAAATGTGCAAGCTTAAGGATTTTAGTTTAGGGACGTTAAATGCCAGCACTGGACTACTCAAAGGGGAGAGAGAAAAGAACAGATTGTAAAAACAAAACCAACAGGCATTTTCTAGCAAAACCTGCAATAACTACTAACACTTTTGATCATATTCCCATACAGGATGGCAGGACGAAACTTAGAATGTCAGTCACTCTATCACTAGATCACATTTCGTAGAGGGTGACAGAATTACAATTTGCATGCAACTATCTATATCTAAAACCGCCTCCTCAGACGCCTGTCATTGGGATTTGCTGATTCTTCTGGAGCCCCATCAGTCGCCAAATCAAGCCCAAGCATGCTGCTGCCACTCCTCTTCCTACCAGACAGAAGACTCGTGTTCTCATCTCCTGAAGCGAATGTCTTCAGCAACTCACATAACATTGAAGGGCAGCTCTCCTCTAAGTGCCGGAACCCTTCTGACTGCATTACCTCTGCAAAACAGAAACAATCAGGTTCAAATTCTCAGCAAAATATAGAAATATGCAAAAGAGAAACCAATATGATAAAATGATCGACTTCATTCCTGCTTCATGGGCAAATGCACTCAAGTTAGAATGCAATAAATTAATAGCAAAGGGTGCCTTTCTTTTTAATGGTATATTGTTTTCTGTGGTGTTATTTCTTAAGAAAAAAGGACTGGATTAAAAGAAAAATTATGAGCCATCAAATCAAACGACAACGTGGAAGTTATTGGTGGATTCTACCAATCTGGTGGCTTATAATGTTACACATTCTTCTTGCCTTTTCTTGTGAAGTAGCATACTCTACTGTTTTCAACGCAAGAACTGCCATGAACATACACTTCAAACCATGGCAAAATTTTGGCCTGGCATTCTGTCTGGGTTTTCCACGCTCAATCATGCAAAAACAAATTCCTCCAGAACAATCATGTTCTAATGCCTCTCCCTAGGCATTAAAAATAAAAGGTTCAAAAGAAAGAAATGGCCAATATGGATAGTAGCAGTACACCTGATCATAAAAAGAAAAGAAAAGAACAGAATTTGATTCATCTCTATACAGCCATATGATAAAACTCCTATAGTCTCAGATGGCCCTGATAATTTATCTCAAGCATACACTGCATTATATAAAGAAATGCCAAATGATAAATGGAACTTCCAGGATTCCTGTCTTACTCTCCGCTAATAGCTAGTATTTCAATAAAGCAAATAGAGGGGCTAAAAATATGTCCACAGGAGGAAAACACATAAACAGGCATATCCACTAGTAATTGCACCAACACGCTCAGATATAGAATGCCCTGCTCAGTTTAGACAGAAATCCTGCACGTATTAGTTTTCACATCAAGGTGTTGCAATGATGTACTTGCATTGTTGAGATTTAAGCATGATGCAACTAAATATATTTCCATTTCAAGAAGCAACCATTATAAACCAATATAAACACCTACAACTTTGAAGAAACTCTTTGTTCTTGGGGTGCTAAGAATCTCAACATTTTTTGGATAAGAATGAGAATCTCACGTATTTTTATCCAGATCAAACAATGCAAAACAATAAAACTGATATAACTTGAATTTGCACCGCTCATAACCTACAAACGCACCTCCCAAGTTTGCTGGATTTGCTGCAAATTTCAAACAGATGGCCTTGAGTTGCGTACACTGGTGCTGCTCGGCCAACGCCAGTGTTGTTGCTACTGTCTCGGCACTTAGTTCCTCACACAACTTTGATTCACATAACAATTTCAACCGATCTAAATTGTAAAGGTCAGAGACAGCCAACAGATGCTGTACCATATTGGTGGATGTGCACATCGATGTAGAACCCGTTATCTCATGCACATCAGGAAGTTTGTCCGTGTATATAAACAGAAGCATTGCCTGAATACACAGAACAGCCCAATCAAGTCACACCTGCTTCTTTAAAACAAGTGACTATAACAGTGTTGATTTTGCATAAAGAACAAATTCAACACTAGGAAACCTAGTGAGGGTCTGAAATGCAACCGTTAGATATGATGAATCTAACAGAAAACAAAAGTTCTCCTTTTTTAAGAAACATAAAAAAGCATACAAAGAAGGCACTTTTCCTATTCTTTTTCTTCAAATGGTGGTGGATAGAAGTTAGAAAAAGAAGCTTACCTTGAATATCAAAGGATCAACATCCTTCACTGCTACTTTATCCATTTTAGGATCCCCAACAAGTCCAAAAAACTGAGCTCTGAAAACAGGTGAACGAGCAGCAAGGATCAACTTATGAGCTTTAAATGTCTCATCACCAACCTGGAAAGCTATGTCACAACCAGCTTCAGACTCCAGGAGTTCTTTAAGACCCTGACCCATGTCTGAAGGCGGAACTGAAATGGAGTACTGTTTCGGTCCTTCAAGATGTGTTCTGACAACTCCAACAGTGCAATTCATGATAAGGCAGTCGTCCTTCAGATAATCAGAAGTTTCCAGGGTTGTCCTTCGGAAGAAACGTTTGTAACCCCTGAAATGCATCAACAAAGTGTTATGCGAGGAAATATTGTCCCAGCCCCAATACCACCTGATTCCCCAAAAGAAAAGGACAAAGAAGAGACGAGCATGAACTGATTAAACTCCTATGTGACATTTACAGGCACAAAATGCAAACAACCAAATTTTATTAAACATGATGAAAATAAGTCTAACTAGGTTGGCAAAACTACCGATAATACAAGAAACCAACTCAGAGCAACAACACGTGGATATCTCCAAGTTCCCAGTGTCACAGGCAGGGATCAGTATGCTGGTTTGAGGAACGCAATACATTGAAGGTACACTAAACTCATCTGCTCACCCAACAATGTACAATAGCAATGCACAAAGTAAAATCCCAAACAACATGCAGGTTGTGACAGTGGGAAACTTGAATTTCAGGCTAATAGAGAGAAATTTAAAATTTTGTAAGGTGGTACTTGTTTATGAGATGTTTTCAGTTACGGCATTATATCATTCTTAGTTTGCTAAAGGAGGGGGGGGGAGAACGTGTAAATCTTCTAGCTATTGGGGAATATAGGGTTTTTTTTCTTAGAAGGATCTTAATTTCCAGAGCATGTCATCATGGATTAATTGGGATCTGTCAAGGAGCACAACAAAAGAGCATTCCAGAGAAATAATCATATGCCACCTGTTTGGAGGACAAAAGGATTAAGACTATACGTAATTGAACATTAGATCTTTTGTTAGTGATACTACCTAAGAATTAAGTCTAGATCTCCCATCAAGATAACAATAATTACATAAATGTGACCTTCTACCCTCACCCAAGACAGTAGTAGCAGCACTATCACATGCTATTTTCTGTAAGCAGAGCTTCCATTTTACAATAGCAACTGTCATTTACTAACACACATTATCATATTGCTCCAAATACATTGCTCCTCTGACTAAAATCCCACATTCCTACACAACAGTCAAACACATAGCAGTATCCCATAAGAACAAATTTTCTGAATATAAACGTCCACTATGTGAACATGAAATCATACTACAATCTGCCACCAATCAAATCCAACGCGTGTGCTATTTATACTACCAAAAACAAACTCCTCTCGACATGGATGATATCTTTTTTTCTCATTACATGAATTAACTTTCATGCAAAATGTCCAAAAATCCCATCTTGACCCACTAATACTTAACCATCCACGTAAAACAGAGTTTTCAATAAACCAAAATTATCCAACCAAAACACAAGAAACAGAACTGAACAAAATTGAAGAAAAAAAAAACATTACCACATGCTCCCTCTGTATTTCAACGAATAAGGTCCACTCTCCAACGCACGATCAAAATGACTATGCACTTTATGCTTCCCTTTCCCGCTCTGATCCACCAGCGTCAACTCAAACAAAGCCCTAACATCCGTTCCTTCGCTCGCTAATGCAATAAAAACCGACACATACATCGAACTATCTTCAGGGTTTTTCCCATCTGGGTAAAAATAAACCCCCCAATCATAACCACCTACATTGAAAACATCACTCGGTATGCATTTCCCAGCTCCCATCCCCTTCGCTAATGAATACCCCTTTATCGTAAACTGGTGAGACCCATTCACCGTCTCGTTTATTGACTTCGAACATGACTCCTTATCAATATCTGCCTTGAAATCGTCCATGATTTCATCGAAACATGGAAACCCTAGAAAAAGTTAGTTTCTTAGCTATGAATTCGAGTGAAATGAATCAAAAGATAGAAAAACATGGAAGAATAGAACTTCAATTGAAGGAATTGCAGGATAATTTCGACGAATTACGGTCTTTTAAAGGTTAGGACAAACCCTATAATTAATTCATGGTCAAATAGGGTTTGAAGAGAAGGAAATGGAAGGATCGTAGAGAGACTGGGGGGTAAATAGGAGGGAATTGAAGGAAAAGACCGGTGAATTTGGCCGGGGAGAAGAGGAGAGGTTATAAAGAGACCGGTGGAGGCCTGTAAATGATAAAAAGTTGGAATATAAAAAAGTGAAAGTTAATTGGATTTTGTATGGAGGGAAAGAGAGAGAGAGAGAGACGTGGAGAGTTTTAATTTGTGGTCGATTTTGTATGGTTTTGTTTTTGTTGTACGGGTGGGGCTGGGATCGGGTTAGCGTTGAAGACTCTGAACTCTTGAGAGGTTTGTCCCATGTAAATTTGGAGTGTGTTTGGTATTACGATAGTTATTGTGATTATAGTTTTAAAAAAATTATTTTATAAAAAATATTTTTAATTTAAATTGAATTGAAAAATAAATATTTGGTTAAAAATATGGTTGAAATTGAGGTTGAATAAAAAATAGTTTAATGTATTTGGTTAAAAATGCTTTTGTAATTGAGGTTATAAAATAATTTTAAAAATATATATATTAATATTGATGGTTTTTAATTTAAATATTGTAGATTTAACTATTGTTATCATATCATGAAATAAATAATATTTTTTATAAAATATTTTTTATTATTCCATTAAACCATCTACAATTTCATTATGTACAAAATTCATCCGACAAGAACTATAGTTTTCATAATTTTTTGAGCGTGTAATAAAATATTATCAGGAATAAAATTGATTTGATATTACAGTGCGAGTGAATTTAATTCACTCTAAACTAGTTTTTTTAAAAAAAATATTACAAAAAATAAACACATTGAAAAAAAAAACAGTGCTAGTGAATTGCACTGTTCACTGAGACACGGTTTGAAGAAAACTTCACTGGTTACAACCCAGACGCAGGTAAAGCAGCTTGGAGCTGCTTTCAACGGAACGCAGACGCGTCCACAAAATTTGGTTGGTCCCATTAACAGTAAATAATGGTTTATCATTTACCAAACAGCTGATATCTACGATGGTAATAAAACGCGGAAGCTACCACGCAACCAAACGTTTTCTTAAAAATGTTTTATGTCATTTGTTTGTTAAAAAATAATTTATTTTTGAAAAATAATTTTTTTAAAAAATAAATTTCTAGAAAGTGAATTATTTTATGATATTTTATAATATTATGAAAAATAAATTTGAAAATATTTTACTGTGTTAGATTATGTTATGAAAAATTAGCTGGAAAATAAATTGTTAATTTTTTTTTCAAGCTTATTAAAATAATAAGGAACAAATATTACAAATAAAAAGGTTGAACGAGAATAAAATTGAAAAAAAATATTATTTCATAAATTATTTCAAATAAAATAAATAACAATAAAAATAATAGAGATTAAATCTAACAGATAAAAAAGTTGAAAGGTGATGAAATTAAAAAAAATACAATTTTATAAATTATTTCAAATAAAATAAAAAATAATAAGAACCAAATTTGATAGATAAAAATTTTTAATTAAAAAATAATAAGAGAAGGCAAATAACAATCATAAAAATGATGATCAAAGTTGATATAAAAATCAAATTAAATCAAATTCTAAGGGATGAAATTGAAGAAAAAAAAAGATTCAAAACAAAATATATAGCAATCAAAAGTTTAAGGACCAATATTTGATATAATCAACAAATAACATGATATTTCTAAAAATTTCGCAACTTCTAAAAAGTACTTT
>Ga0307518_10004419_pt1 | contig 10088 bp, 4 predicted proteins | sample 25_EM_MG_FD_203889 | JGI IMG/M metagenome (GOLD analysis project Ga0307518, IMG submission 203889) | Populus trichocarpa ectomycorrhiza microbial communities from riparian zone in the Pacific Northwest, United States - 25_EM | ecosystem: Host-associated > Plants > Roots > Unclassified | place...
ATAACACATATATATATATATATATATATATATATATATATATATATATATATATAACAAATGATTGTTTTGGTCAATCATATCATAACAAAATATATTTCCAATTTTTATGATCATCATAACACTCAATCATGTTTTTAATTCAATTTTTGTTTTAAAAAAGAAATAATAATATTAATTGAGTTAAGAATCTGTTTATTTTTACGTTTTAAAAATATTTTTTTAATATATTTTTTATTTTAAATTATTTTTTAATGTTTTTAGCTCGTTTTGATATACTAATATTAAAAATAATTTTTAATAAATAAATAAATATTATTTTAATAAATTTTTAAATAAAAAATATTTGAACAAACAACTATAATTACAATATAAAAGAGTTCTAAATTTATTGACAAATTTGTTTACAAAACTTAAAGAGTACGGTGACGATGCATATGTATATATATTTTACAATTTTCTTTTATTTTTACCGTCCTACACAAAAGGAACATAGATGCTAAATTAGTTATGTGACTTGTGTTTTATTATGGGTTAAATATTTTTATTTTTTATAAAAAATTATATATGTAGATTTTTTCAATGTATTTTTATAGTTAAAAAAATTTAAGTTCAAATAAAATTTTTCTATATACATATAATGAAATAAATCGAGAATTATGTGTGTAAATAAATAAATAAAAAGTAATTAACGATGTCTAAAAATAAAACTTGAAAAATCAAAAGATAGATGTAAATCAAGATATTTAATCTTGAAAGACGGGACATATACCTAGTTGTGTTTGCTAAATTTATTTATTAAAATAATTTTTTATTTAAGAAAACAATAATAGAAATGGAGACACAAATTAAATTGATCAAATAAAATAAAAGGAGAAAAAAACATCATGTAAGGCTACACATATTAGAAATATTATCTGAAAATAATTTTTTTTTTTAAAAAATTAAAGTTCATCCATACAAAAAAAAATAATTATAGATGTCAAGGCCCATGCATAGGCCTGCCAGGGCAGGCCAGCGCAATTAGGCCCTTATTATTTTTTGTTTGCAACTGGGACGGACAACATGTTGTCTCAAATTCTTTGGAAAAAAAAATAAGATAGATAATGCGTCGTCTAATTTGCCTGGATTCCAGTCATTATAGTAGCTGGAAAATCAAGGCTTAAGTTTTTTTAAACCCTAAAACCTTTTTTTAAACTTATTTTTGACCCAAAACACCTATAAAACACTGTAGATACCGTGATAAACCTATCTATAGCCTCAAAAAATCACCCTAAAAACCAAAATCAACCCGAGCTCAAATCTGTTTCTTCATGAACATTAAAGGTAAATAAAAATCTAATATGAATTCTCCTCGTCAAATGGAACCATTTGACACAAATATCGTCCATTTTGGTGGCCTAAATTGATGTCACTGACACTTTTTTCTCTCTACAACCAGAATTTGCCGACCTCTTTCTCCTCTATCAAACATGAACTAAAAATTTATAAAAATAATTTTTTTATACCAAAATTGAATTAGAAAAATATTGAGGTATTGAAATTGTATAATTTGCCTGATTTTTAAAGTTTAAGGACCAAAGTGTATTTTTTGCGAAACTTATAGCATGCTATTCATGTTAGACGTTCTTTTCATTTCAGTTTCTCTTTTTTCAATCCTATTTTTTCATATAAAATCAAAATTAATTTATCTTTAATTAGAATTAAATCGTTAAAAAATTATTAAAAAAACATAAAATTCTACATATCTCATCCATAATAACACGTGAAAGGATGAAGATTAGAGCCTTTAACAATGAAAAATCCACATATTATAGAATAATACTTAATGATTAAAAAGTGACACCCACATTTGACCTTACCAGCTTAGCTCTCAAGGATGAAAGAGGGCAGGTATGGCTCATGAGCATGACCCCATAACTATCTTCACAAGTTAATTCTACCCAAAGTCAAAGAACCTCTTAATTACTTCCAAGGACACCAATTCAACATTCGAACAAGGTCACAACTGTCGTTCCACCTCATCATAAACATGATCCAACTGCCACGTGTCAAGATCCCATTAAACAGGGAAAAACGGACAGAAAGCAGATCGGCAGTTGCAGGCCTCCCGCGCTATTTAGGTCTGACTATAGGGTGGGAGAAAAGTCCCCTTCTTTATCCTTTCACTCGCTGACTCTGACATTCCACCTCTGCAGGAATATTTTTATTTATTCATTTATTTATCTTTGTTGAACTCCCATTTTCATTTCTAACCAGCTAAGCTCTGCAAGTTCCCATTTTGTCCTTGTGTTATGTTTTTTTCATCTGCCTAACTTCTTCCTTTTATATATACACACATACACAGAGAGAGAGCGAGAGAGAGAGAGAGAGAGAGATAGGATACAAAAACTAAATTAAAGATTGTTTCTTTCTTTTTCTCTTGGCTTAGCGCGAGCATTGAATCGATATCTCCTGTTTAAAACCCAGATAACATATCACCTCGGAATCTTCTTTCATGACTGGTTCTTAAGGTACTGAGTTTATTAATTAATGTTGTCTTCTTTTCTTTTTTCTTGGCATTTATATTCTGTCTGTTACTGGATAAGTTTGAGAGGTAAATAAAAATTAAAGTTGTCTTTTTTGTTCAATGAATTTTTGTTTTGTCATTTATATAATTTGTGGGTTTGTGTTGTTTTGTATTGATTTTTTTTCCGTTATTGATGAACTTTATATTATAAGGGTTCATTTTATTGAATTTTGGAAACATTTTTGAAAAGATCTAATTAAGGAACGTTAATTTTTATTTTTTTTGGTTGTTGCAAGCATGGAAAGTTAGATGGGCTGTTTGACCCAGAAGTTAAAGAATTGAGCTTTTGATGTTATCATTATTGCTGTTTTTGCTTGGGTTTTAGTTGACTTTGTTTTCATATATTAGCTACATGTGTATTGGTTGGTTCAGTTTGTTTATAATTAGATAGCTTGCATAAAGATATGATTATCTTGTTTGGATCTAAAGTACCAATTGTATATATAGCTTGCCTTCATCTTTTTTATGAAAAGTTTCTTGCAGTTGATATATTGGAACTCGGTGTTTTCGTGGACTTGGGTGAATAAATATGCCTGGAATTGTTATGGATGGAATTAACGAGGAAGCGATAGTGAATGAAATGAACGGAAATTCAGTGCCGATGAAGGAAAATTCTGTGCCTAATAAGTCCCCTAGGAGTGCATCGAGCCCCCACGGCCTTCACAGTGCTGGCCTAGATCCTCCTGTTGATGCAGTTGCTGTTCATGGTGTGGCTGTTGATGGGGTGGTTGACACCTCCATTGAGCAGCTTTATGAGAATGTATGTGATATGCAGAGTTCTGATCAGTCCCCCTCTAGGCATAGCTTTGCATCTGATGGTGAAGAGTCTAGGATTGATTCAGAGTTGTGCCATCTGGTAGGAGGAGAGATGAGAGAGGTTGAGATAATGGAAGAGGAAGAGGTGGATAAGCCTGAGCATGACACTCGTAGCAACTCTTCTTCTAAGAAGGGAAGTTCATCAGGGAGCAAGAAGTCAGGGAAATTGGAAAAGATCAAATCTGCAAGCACCAAGTCTGCTTCTTCAAGCTCCTCCAAGAAGCAATTGGAATCTGAAGCATCATCAAAGTTGAGTCCTAAGGGAAAAAGTCCTCCAGAGAAACCTCCTATTGATAAACGGAATGATAAGAATTTGAAAAAAGGAAATGTAGGAAACAGATTAATGAAGAAACGGAGGGATTCTCCTCCGGGTGGAGTGAAGTTGTTGAATGGAACGAAGGATGAATCGGGGTTAGATAATCCAGATCTTGGCCGGTTTTTGCTAAAGCAAGCAAGGGATTTGGTTTCTTCAGGGGATAATCCTCAGAAAGCTCTTGAATTAGCTCTTCGAGCATCAAAATCATTTGAAATATGTGCAAATGGTAAATCCAGTTTAGAACTGGTAATGTGTTTGCATGTCACAGCGGCAATACACTGCAGCATAGGCCAGTACAGAGAGGCCATTCCCATCCTTGAGCATTCAATTGAGATTCCGGTGCCTGAGGAAGGCCAAGAGCATGCCCTTGCCAAGTTTGCTGGTTACATGCAGTTGGGTGATACTTATGCGATGCTGGGCCAGGTTGAGAATTCAACAAATTGCTACTCAACAGGATTGGAGGTGCAGAAAAAAGTTCTGGGAGAAACTGACCCTAGAGTCGGTGAGACTTGTAGATATTTGGCTGAGGCCCATGTTCAAGCATTGCAGTTTGATGATGCTCAGATGGTTTGTCAGATGGCTCTAGACATTCATAGAGAGAATGGCTCTCCTGCTTCTCTAGAAGAGGCAGCAGATCGACGGCTTATGGGTCTTATATGTGAAACAAAGGGAGATCATGAGGCTGCTCTTGAGCATCTTGTGTTAGCCAGTATGGCCATGGTGGCAAATGGCCAGGAATCTGAGGTGGCCTCTATTGATTGTGGCATTGGAGATGCATACTTATCTTTGTCTAGGTATGACGAGGCTGTTTTTGCTTATCAAAAAGCACTCACAGCTTTTAAGACAACGAAAGGAGAGAATCATCCATCTGTTGCTTCAGTGTTTGTTCGTTTGGCTGATTTATATAACAAAACTGGGAAGTTGAGGGACTCTAAATCGTATTGTGAGAATGCCCTTAGGATTTATGAAAAGCCTGTGCCAGGGATCCCTCCAGAGGAGATCGCTAGTGGTCTCAGTGATGTTTCTGCTATCTATGAATCAATGAATGAGCTTGATCAGGCAATCAAGTTGCTTGGAAAGGCATTAAAGATATATAATGATGCCCCTGGTCAGCAAAGCACTATTGCTGGAATCGAAGCCCAAATGGGGGTCATGTACTACATGATGGGAAATTATTCTGAATCTTACAACTCCTTCAAAAATGCAATTTCTAAGCTCCGTGCAAGTGGAGAGAAGAAATCTGCCTTCTTTGGCATTGCTCTTAACCAAATGGGTCTCTCCTGTGTTCAGCGCTATGCTATTAATGAGGCAGCGGAATTGTTTGAGGAAGCCAAGATTATTTTAGAACAAGAGTGCGGACCATATCACCCTGACACTCTTGGGGTATATAGCAATCTTGCTGGCACTTACGATGCAATGGGCAGGTGAGCACCCTTTTCACTTCTTGTGTCTTTTATCCTCATATGCATCTGTCAAAAGTTTATTATCATTTTGCTTAACATTGTTTAAGTTGTTTATGTTGCTCATCTCACAAAGTGATGTTCGGTGGTATGGTTACCCAATGGCTGTGGTTGTTTTCCTTCACTTGGTACTTTGTACCAAATAAAATACTAAAGTTGTAAATCTTGGATGTGTTTGGCTGATTTTATGCATGTGAGCATATGCATTTTTCCTATGCATAACAAATTTGAATTGAAGCTGAGCTGAGGTGCTCTGTAACGTATTATCACAGGTTGGATGATGCAATTGAAATCTTAGAGTATGTAGTTGAGATGAGAGAGGAAAAGCTTGGGACGGCAAATCCCGATGTTGTCGATGAGAAAAAAAGGTTGGCCGAGCTGTTGAAAGAAGCGGGAAGAGTTCGGAGCAGAAAAGCTAGGTCACTGGAGAACCTCCTTGATGGCAACTCTCATGACATAAACAAAGATGGCATTACGGTATCATAAAGATGTTACATGTATAGCTGTATTTATTCAAACTGAACAGAATGTATTATAGGAGTTAATTTAAGAAGAAAAGAAACCATAAGAAAAGAAGAAAGGAATAGGTGGTTGGTGTTCTCATAGATTCTTATCTGGAAACAACTGCAGTCATGGGTTTGGTTGTCCTATTGATTTTCATTTTCATATTTATTTAAGTTTATTTTTTGTGTACCTTACTGTTTATTACTGCTGTAAATCATTGGTGATATTAGTGTTTCTCCCACATAATGATCAAGAAACTATGGATTCATTTGTACTGTACCTGCTACAAGAATTGTATGATTGGATATTTATCATTTGATAATAGAATGCCATCATTTGGTGTAAGAGTTGTTCCTTCTGATAGTATTTTTTTTTTTTTTATAACCCGGGGTTATCTATACGCGTGTTATAACTAATTTTTGAACCCGCCAAACATTTTATAAGTCTAGTAGGTAGATAAAACACTCCAAGAATGACATGTATGCATATAAAGAAGATTCGAATCTAGAATGCAGGTAGAGAATTTGTAAAAATGAAATATTCGATGCAGACGTAGAGAATTTGTAAAAATAAAAAATTCCTTACCAGGACTGCTAGGACACTAACCTGGTGCTTTCTGATAGTATTCTTAATCTTACTCGTAGCATGTCATCCATCGCCATCAAGGAAAGTAGGATCCTTTGCTCTAACCTAATCTTTTCTTTTTGTTATTCAGTAGGGGACCAATCATGATGCCTAGCTCCTGCATACTGATATTTTAGGGTTTGATGGCAATTTAATAGACGAAGACCTATCTGCAAGTTGTGTATGATGAGCTGTTTTTAGTTTCCATTTTCTATGATTGTGGGGGTCCCAAATGCTTTCCAATCATTCAACTAACAAGCTAAATCAGTACTCTTTTCATAAATGTTTTTCAAGGACCGCTACGGCAATTAATCTCCTCCTGGTATCTTTTCTTTGCCTAGCCATGGCAGCTTTGACTGCATGCTTCAAGGTAGTTTGAGGTTACCTCAAAAGAAGGGCGAGGGGCCAAGGGGGTGGTTTGAGGTTATTTACACCTAGCTCATACAACTGGTGGCCTACCTAGCTGAAAGAATTCATGTGTGCAACCATATTGCCTAACGTTCATGTCCCGCGTCTGCAAATTTATTAGCAGTCCAAACTCCAGAAGCTAATTTTGCACCCAGGGAAAAGATATAGGAGCTTTTATGAAGGTTGTTTGAGTAGATTTTTTATGTCACTCTCCATTTTCAAAGAGCTGTGTGTTGTTGAAGTGGTTGATACGAAAGTGTGGTAGGAAATAGCGATGAGTTGTGGTGCTGCATGTTGCATAGAAAAAAAAGGGTAAATTGAGCCACCATTGGTGAAGAGAATTTAGCATAGTGACAGATTGCGGTGAAATTGTGGAAGCACTACTTATTCGTTATTTTGTACCTTTATTTTAGGTATTAGATAGAAATTTGGATTGAGGATTATTTTATGACAGAGCATACTAGCATGGCCAGGCTTGCTTTCGAGCATCAAACTGAAAATTCCAATAAAAATAAAAAAACTAAAAGGGAAGGAGATTTTCTTTAGTCAAGACAATATTCACTACAATATAGCGTTTATTGTCTAGATACAATCCACTGTCCATTATAATAATAAAGTGGGGCCTTGACAAATTATTTTTTTTTGAATTATAACTTTTTAAAATTTATTTATACAATTTTTTTTTATAATTTTATCTTTTAATATCTAATTGATTGGAAATTGAATTTCATATTTTTTTCTAGATTAAGTACAAAAAGTTAATTTTTTTTTGAAATTTATAATTCTTTTTATTTTTTTATTAGGTTATTTTAATCACATGATTTAAACCATAAATTTAATAGATTATCTTGTATTTGGCTTAACTTTAATTAATATTGTTATAAATCGGTCATCATTAATTTTTTATGTTTTTTTTACCCCATTTCAATATCTATATTTATTTTTTAACATAAAAATTAAATAGTCTAATCTCGGGATGAATGACGTGCACCAAAGCTAGTATATACGGTCTTTATGTTCTTTATTTTTCAAAGGAAAAAAAAAAAGCTTTTCATGCCTAGTTAAAGCATTTCTTTTCTTTTTACCATAGCCCGTCATCTTTAAATCTTTTAATTCGGTTTGTCTTTTAACCATAGATCTCTCCCCAAAAAACATATCACTGTCCGAAGCAGAAATGGCTTGGAATTAATTGATGCAATTTGAATATTTCAGTTTGATATACATTAATTTAAAGCGAAAAGGAAGTGAAATTTACTGGAAAATATCAAAATATATTTGCTGTATTGATGTGCTAGCTCGAAGCCCGTTGAGAGAAGAAAACAGCTTGTGCTTACAGAGAGGACAGGTCTCTGATGGATGTAAGCAGGTGAGCCAGAAGTTTTCTTCTCCCGAGGTATGATAATGGTGGGCACCGCACATGAGTTGTCTGAACTCCGAAGGTCCTGCATATTACATCCACTATAAAAACCATTATTCAACGAGAAATATCAAAATTAAAGTTCACGGTTTTCCTGTCTAGAATAATTATCTTGACCATCTCTCGGCCATTTCACAGTTGGCTCCATATTATTTTTGTTCCCTTCTGGCCTCGGCGACAAGAGAAGGTGCAAGTCGGTAGGGATTGGCCCAAGTAGTTCCAATTTCGTAATCTATTTTTATCTTTATTGGCAGTGTCCCACATAAGAAAATCGATCTTTGTAGTTATCCAATACAGGCCGGCAAGGAAATTCGAGGAAGTACGATTTCCCATACAGGACATCGCCACATATTTTTCTCAAAACTAGAACACCGCAGGGGAGGGGATGTATCATCGGATACCTCTCCAACTGACCGAACATGAATGTCGAGTTGTTGAATCTACAGGTGATGACTCCCCTGTCATGCAATAACGTCAAGAGTTTCTAACATTCCCCTCACTCCATTCTTTTGAAACAAATGTTTGTGCTGCCTGATCTTGACATCCTACCTCAGCTCGATTTCCAAGATTTCAAGTAAAAAACAATTAACGACTTGCCTTCAAGTTTTCAAGAAAAGCTCTTAAATGATCACATCATGAAAAGGCTTTTCAACTTTTTTTACCATCAAATCATCCAATTCATCCCAGCTAAGCTTGCCTGGAGATGATGAGACATGTTAATTCCTTGTAAGAGATAAATAATTTGACAGCATTTTAATGAGCAAAAACAACCAATCTGGAGTAATAGGAAACATCAGATAGCCGCAACAGAAACTTACTCCATTAGTTTCCGAGTAAAAAATCAATGAGTTGGTATCTGCATAATTATTTCAAATCTCAATTACTCAATCAATGCTCGCTTCCTTCCCTTCCAATATCATCCATACAGCTTGCCATTGAACAAGTATTGGCTCATTACTTTCAACAAGTGTTCTTCTGCTACTTACGAGGTTACACCCAAAGACATTATAAATGACTTACTTCAAGATTTCAAGGAAAGTTCTTAACTGACATCTCAGAAATAAGCTTTCACCTTGTTTACCATCAAATTGTCGATTTCATCTCAGATAAGTTTGCCTTGAAACAAGAAGAGATGTTAACTAATTGCTTATAAAAGATGAATAATTTGACGCGGTGATGAACAAAAAACCGACCTCTCTAGAGTAAGGAGAAACATTAGATAGTCACTTTAGTTCATTTTGTAAGGTCTTGTATCCTTCCCACCGCTACCGCTGCTGTTATTTATTCACTTTAGTTTCCAATCTCAGCAGATTTTATAGCAAATCTTAATTTGCTCTGTCAAATGAATTGTGCCAATTTTACAGGAAGTCCCCTAATCAATACAAAAATCTCATTCATTCTGTGGATGGGATCCAATTTTAGAATTCAACACAACAAATTCCATATTTTGCAACTGTCATAACAGTCTGCCTTCTGGCTCGGTGCACAGCCTTGATTATTTCTTTCTTCCAACATTCATAAATGAACAAAAAACTGTGGCTGAACACTTCGAACTGAAATTGCACTTCTAATGTTTCCTTTGATTCATGCTTCTTGGAACAGGTAGGTGCTCTGCTTTATGTACGAGTTGTGAAGGCAAATCCTGGAAAGTAATGCTGAGCTCACCAACATGTCCAGTTCTTGAGGCACTTGGCAAGAAGCTCTCCTTTGAGATAGCAGTTGGCTTAAATGGCCGTGTTTGGGTATGACTTTTTTGTACAGTATTATGATATTGATTTCCAATTTTTTTCTTCCACTCACTTTTCATTCATTCTTCTCTCACTCTCGCGTCTTCCCCTGCTTTAGGCATGTTTGCCTACTTTCATGCCCGCAAGACTGCTCTGTTTTGCTTGTGTTGAAAAGTCCTACTTCTATTACTATAACCTTTTGTTTTTCGTGTTTGAATATAGGTGAAAGCTGATTCTCCATCAACAG
>Ga0307518_10004421_pt1 | contig 10086 bp, 11 predicted proteins | sample 25_EM_MG_FD_203889 | JGI IMG/M metagenome (GOLD analysis project Ga0307518, IMG submission 203889) | Populus trichocarpa ectomycorrhiza microbial communities from riparian zone in the Pacific Northwest, United States - 25_EM | ecosystem: Host-associated > Plants > Roots > Unclassified | place...
AAAATTGAATAACTAGTTTTGAGAACGAAACATGTGCAAATTCTACCACTCGGTGTAAACAACCATGCTAAAACACAAACTTGTGCAAGAAATTTATTTCATTAGTAATTTTGTTGTTTGATTTAGGAGAAATCAAAGATTTTTTATTGTTTGTTGGAGAAAGAGAGTCAAAAGAGTGAAATAATCTATCATTTTGATATATCTAATTATTATAATATAGATATAAGGTATTATTGTTATTTTATTGTATTTAAAATTTATTTTTAAACTAATTTGTAAACTTTAATTTTTTAAAATTTCACAAATAAGTGAAATATCAATATAAATACATGGATAATATTTAATTTTATATCAAACTATATTTTTAAAAAACTTTTAGTTTTTTAATTTTAAATTATTATTTTAATATTTTTAGATTGTTTTAATGTAATGCAAGAAATAAATTTTTAAAAATAAAAAATATTTTAATATATTTTTAATTAAAAATCATTTAAAAAAGTAATAGAAATATATATATAAAATGATATCGTCTTCGACATCCAACCTCTTAACAGTAGTACATCAACCTCCAAAACATCCAAAGCCAAGAACATAAGCAGGCAAAAGATGAGTGTCTGTCTCTTCAATTCCCCGCCTACACTCTCTTTACCAACGCCAGCAAAGAGAACCCTAACTAGTATCCTCGACACCAGCAACAATTGGACCAGGAAAACCTTATTAGGTGGTGCCATAACTGGAGCACTCTCAATCAATTTATTACTTTCCTCTCCATCTTTACTTGCTTTAGAATCTCCATCGCCATCACTCGAACATTCACAATCAACAGAATATCTTTGCCGTGAAGAAGAAACCCAACAAGACTTTAAAGTAGAGAGCGAAGCTCCTCAAGTGGTGACTAATGAAGGAATTGTGGAAGAAGCTTGGGAGATTGTCAATGATAGCTTTCTTGATAGTGGGCGACGTCGATGGACTCCTCAATCTTGGCAGGTATGCGTACATAAATGGCATACAAAAGCTGCCTTCTTGTTAACTTAATCCTCTTTTATGTGGATTGATATTGTAGCAAAAGAAGGAAGATATTTTAAGCGGATCGATTCAATCGAGAGCAAAAGCCCATGATATAATTAGAAGGATGTTGGCTAGTTTAGGTGATCCTTACACGCGGTTTCTTTCACCTGCTGAGGTACTTAATTTTGCTGCTGCTGCTTTTTCTTTTTTTTTTAATAGTTTTGCTGTATCTTATGATTAGAAATGTTTTTTTTTTTTCTCCCATGCAATATTCAGTTTTCGAAGATGGGGAGGTATGACGTCTCTGGTATTGGAATAAACCTTAGGGAAATTCCTGATGAAAATGGAGAGGTCAAACTGAAAGTTCTTGGATTATTACTTGATGGGCCTGCGTATTCTGCTGGTGTAAGACAGGTAGTTATGAGTTTAAGACTGTTAACCCAACGTGTCAATACCTTTCTTGTTTGGTAGCTTTGTCATCCAAGTGATTATTGGTGCTTGTTGTTATATTGCTATATTTATATTTGATGGAATTCTCTATGTTGATTAGTGATGAGAATTCGCTTCCTTTCACAGCACATTATTTATGTAGGAGTTTCTTATCGAGATGTGAATATATTCGGTTCATATCATTTGTTTACTAGATATCATTAGTGCGATATGGTTTTTAATTGAAGTGTAGAATGAGCTTACTATCGTTTTCAAAATAGGAAATGCTGTTTCTAGTTGCATATATGTATGGATAACAAAGAAATGATCTCACTAACTCCTCCTTTGGAGAGAAGACTATTCTTTCCCTTCTCATTCTGCCATTTTAAGTGCAAATGAGGGCAACCATAATGGTGTGTTTTTCTCTGCAAAAGGTGTTTTTATCTCTCTTGTAAATATCAACATTTTGCCCAGCTTCTGAGAAATGAGACTTCAAAATCATACAAGTTTTAGTACTGAATCTCATGGTCATAGCTTCTGAAGACCTAAATGCTACTCGGTTCTAGTGTATTTTTTAACCCTCCAATCATTGAGTCCCATGCCTGCGTTTTCTCCCCTAGAATAAATTCATTATTCTACCTGAAGCTTTGATTAGAACATTCTACTAATTAGTTGCGCCTATTGTTTCATCGATTTATCTATTTGGTACTGGGTTGAATAAGGCAGACATTCCTATTTGGTAGCTGTATTGTCTTTTCATCATAACTAGTGTACGGGGTGAGTTTCCTTATGTTCTATCTTCTTTTGGCAGGGTGATGAATTATTATCTGTTAATGGAGAGGATGTCAAAGGGAAATCAGCATTTGAAGTATCATCATTGTTACAGGGCCCAAATGAAACATTTGTGACAATCAAGGTTTATAAAATTGGTTTCAGATGTACAGTATTGCTGTATTAGCTTTTGGGTTTTTATCTTTCGATTGATTGTTCTAATACATACTGCTGTATTATAGGTGAAGCATGGAAATTGTGGACCTGTTCACTCTATAGAGGTCCAGAGACAACTTGTTGCTCGAACTCCAGTCTTTTATCGTCTGGAACAAATTGAAAACAGCACCGCTTCTGTTGGGTACATACGCTTGAGAGAATTCAATGCATTGGCTAGAAAAGATTTGGTAATTGGTAAATGTTTGTCTAGTTTAACTTAGTCATTGCAATTTTATTGTAGCAAGTAGCAACCAAAACATACTTTTATGACATACCTTTAATACATGCAATATTACCTGCTTCAGGTTTATTCTACTCCCTAAAAATTGGCGTCAAATTAAAGCATTTGATTTTGTGTTTTTCCTTATTTCTCATGCTGCCTTTTTCATTTTTTTTTTAAATAGAAGAATGAAATGATTGAATGAAACTACATGCAAACTCAAACCAGAACCAGTGATACTATGGAAGCCCAATTAGATTACCATAACGCCCTGCCCCCAATTCTGATATTCAACTATGCTTTTGCAAAGCTCACAAATGTATTTTAAACTCTTAGCAGGGTTTATCGCTCTAGGCTCATGTTATGTAGTTTTAGCTGGCCTGATGGTTAATGATGATTGTGCAGCAATGAAGCGACTTCAAGACAGGGGTGCCTCATATTTCATTCTGGATCTGAGAGATAATCTTGGTGGATTAGTACAGGTTCTTATCCATTTTCCTCCATTGTTAAAATCCAGTCCCATATTAGCTTGGATGATCTACTTATTCCCATTATGTGTATATGCAAGTGTTGATTTATTTTACTTTACCAAGTGAAAGAGCTTAAGCATATGTTGAAAGAAGATTTGGAAATGGAAATAAAGTGAATAAACCATTCTCACACACGTGGACATCTTTTTGTTGGTCATTGCTATAATGCCTTTCTGGAGAAACTTAAAAAGAGAAGGAAATTTTTTGAAATAGCTGCTATATGCCTCACAAATGTTTTTGATGAACTAGAAGTTGCTTGGAGATAAGACTGAGAGAACATGGATTTCGGTGGTCTTCTTGTGGGCATAAATGTGTGTAGGATAAATCTGGAGAATTTGTAAGAGTGGAATGAACGAATGTTCCTCAAAGGAAAAGATTAAAATAGAGGGCCTACCCTTTCCATCCTCTTGACAATCAAGCACAAGACATTGCTAGGATTGAAAATTCAACTGTGGTGATGAGGGAAGAATCAGCATTTACTCTGATTATACTAATCCATCATCCAGTAAGACTGATGGGAACTGATCTGATTCATCCTGGCTTGCTTGGGTGATTGTTTTCTAGTTACAAACTTCCTTCCAACACTATTGGCCACTAACCTGCAAAGAAATTGCAGGCTGCTGATTTTACCTTTTCACCCTTTTGCCTTTTCCATCTCTCCCACTCTTGGGTGCCTAAAGGTTCATCTGAGATTAAAAAAAAATTAAAAATTAAAATCTGGAAAGAGTTTTGTCTATAACAATGATGAATTCTTGGCCATCATTTTGTCCCACTTTCAGGTAACCTTGCCATATTGTGTTCATATGATCTTTAGACATCATACTGTAATGCTCTTCTGCTAACTCTTGACACTAGTAAGGAAACAATCTTGTTGAGAAATAAAACTGAGGGATTATCATCCCTCATTGCATTAACAATCCTCCAAAAATTTAAGCAGTTGTGAAACTAATCAAGAATCAATTTGTCTTTGACATAGTCCCCCGTCTGCTTGTTTTGATTTCTTACTCAAACAATTACATTCCTAGCACCCACCTAGTAAATATTTGATCCTTTACTTTTGCCTTCTTTTTCCAACATAAAAGAAGCCTCAGATCTGTTCATGATGTGCATCAAAATGTGTTTTCAATAACTTAAAATAAAGAATGTTCGTCCAATTGTACAGCTTTTCATGGCAATATTCATGCATTCATATCACCAACTTCACTGGCTATGGTTCCCATGAGAATGGTCAGCAATATGAGCCTACTGAAACTGATAGAAGGGAAAAAAAACAATAAAGAAATTGTTTTCTGTCACTTCTGCAAGTTCATTGGAGGGATTAATATGAATAAGTTCTTGAATTTGTGCTTATATGCAGACAAGTATATGCAAATGAATATCTTTTTTTGTTTTATGAAATAAAACCTCAGTTTTATATGTTTATCAGAATAAAATAGCATGGATCTACTTCAGTGAGATGATTGTGGATTAGTAGTGAAATAAATGACCCCCCCCCCCTGCATTCTAAGTTTTGTTTGTTATGATGAATGTGTGCAAATATGCCAGTTGATTATTATTATTATTTTTTACTTATTTCAGGCTGGAATTGAAATTTCGAAGCTCTTTCTGAATGAAGGGGAGAAGGTACTTGTTGAAGATTTGAACTACAAAGAACCTTTTCCTGTTTGTTTTTGTTTTATGCAGTTGATATCTGAAATTTTTTTGCATGACTTTCATTTCTCATCAACTTCAAAAAAGTTAGCAATCTCTCATTAGGTTATGTGGGTAATGGGATTGGGAACAGTATGGCGTGGATACTACAAGGCCAAAATGCACCTTTGCCTATAAAATGTTGAAAACTGTACTGAACATTGAAAGGTAGCTATTGGAAATGGTATGTACCATTAAATCTGAAGTTTGAAGCTTCATGATTGAGATAAAATATAATGAGGTCTGAAGTGTCAATTTATTTTGACTGATTTTGACATTTGTCTTGGATAGTGAAAAAGAGGAAAGTGGAGGAGGGTGTTGGGACTTAGAGCTGTTGATAGTTGACGAGGCAGTATTTACATGGAGCTCTCTTTTTAACAGCTTCTGTATGTGAATTTGCAACTTGTTAGATCCAAGTATTTGCTGTTTGACTGTTATTACGATATCATCCTTGTGATGTTTGATTATTTGGAAGTCCCATCTGAAAGGAAAGGGTATTGGTGCATAACATTTTTGAAGTTGACAATTATGGTTAATACTTATTGAGGATTGATCAAGAACTGATTGTGGGACATACCTAAATATTTGGATAGTGAGATGTTTGATTAGGAATAAAAGTTGGGATGGGGACATAAGAGTTCCTGATAAGGATTATGAAGGCATTTGATATAGGAGTTCCTGATAAGGATTATGAAGGCATTTGGGTTTCGGGAATAAAAGTTTAGGTTAAACTATCAAGTACAGGGGGCTGTCTTGTGATCTGGTTTTGGAGCTGGAACATGCATATGATATTATCAACAACAAGAAGAAAGAAAAATAGAATTAGAGGAGAGTAAAGGAATCTGTGACTATATAAGAAGAAAGAAACTAGGTTTGCATGGATCAAAACATGCTTTCATTCTAGAAATTCTCGATATGCTTATATAACGATTTCATCATAAGAAATACTATATTCTTATACAAATTCCAAAATTCTAAAACATTAAAGGCTGGCCTAATTAAATAACTACTCATAGCCATTGATTAAAACTCTGATTGAAGAAGTCACAGAGACTAAACTACTAAACTTGTTCACTGCAAACAGTACAGTTCTGAAAAATAAAACCTATATATATATATATATATATATTAAGTAGGGAAATAGGGTAATGGATGGAATTGAACTTTGAATTTTGATCTAAAAGTCCTGAAAGCAAGAATTAATCTGGTGTTTTATCTTGATGTATTAACAGGTTATTTATACTGCCGGAAGGGATCCACAATACCAAAACACGATTGTAGCAGACAGCGCACCGTTGGTCAAAGCTCCTGTTATTGTAAGCTTCTTTTCTGATATATTATTTGCACTATGGTGAATGTATAGGTTTTCGTTAATATCCAAGTCTCAGGCTTTTTCACTATCAAAGTTGATGGCTCTGAACATGCAACATGGGCATTTATTATTTGGGTGATTTTGTTGCCTATGCAACATGGGCTGGACAATGGTGATACTTTTCAGCATTAATAGCAGCTACCAGGACCAGAGACTTGGGGCTTGAGCTTCTCAAATTCTGTTAGATTTGATTGCCCTTTCAAATATATTTCTTCCAGACATTCTGTCATCCACTGCTCAGAGCATTGTTTCTTTAGGATCTTATATGCATTTTTTCCCTCTACAAATCTTGACACATTTCCATGCAGGTTTTGGTGAACAACAAAACTGCTAGTGCGAGTGAAATTGTGAGTTCCTTGTTTGACCAAATATGTGTGTTTATTTGGCTTTTAGCTTGGGGTGCTAATCAAGCTTCATGTTTCAGGTTGCCTCTGCACTTCATGATAACTGTAGAGCTGTGCTTGTGGGAGAAAGGACTTTTGGCAAGGTTAGCTAGCTTATTGTGCCAATGATGTATTTTGTTTATGTTGTTCCCATGTTTATTTCAATCAGGCTATGTGTGTGTTGTTATCTTGTAGATGAAGACCCCTCTTTCTATGTCAGGCGTAGGAAGTTGATTTCTTGTTTTGGTCCTGCTTGAGTTAATCGAACATCCAATCATTTACGCATCAATAAGAATAGCTGATTTTGATTGTTTAGTGATCCAATTTGTTGAGTTTGATAATTACGGGTTCCAACAATTCAAGTAAGAATAGGGTGATTATTGCTGAAACCTGTTAATATTCTGTTGCTATGGCAAATATATTTTCAGGGTTTGATTCAATCAGTTTTTGAACTTCATGATGGGTCCGGAGTGGTTGTCACTGTTGGGAAGTATGTCACACCAAATCACATGGACATAAATGGTAATGGAATAGAGCCAGACTATCAAAACTTTCCAGGTACAGGTCATCATTGTTTGGGTAGTAAAATGGTGATTTCTCTCAATAATCTGAACAAAACTCCATATGCAGGTTGGAGTGATGTTAAAAAACACCTGTCAGAATGCAACATCAACCGGCAAGGGTAAAATTGAGGTCGGCATCAATATTCTTTCCAGAAAATTGTGCATATTGATTCCATAATCAGCTGCTCAATGATTCTTGTGCTTTGCTAGCTGACTAAGCACCTACCTTCGTGAGTCAAAAAAACATAAGTTGACTAAAGGCATTGCTTCTGCATTCTTCCCTTGCATCATACAGAGGGATTTTTATTAAGAGCTACATCAGTGCTGTCTTTCGAAATGACAGGAACTACCACCATGAAGCGATATTTATTTTTTTCAAAAAAAAAAAAAAACCTGGGATTTGGGTGGAATTGGGTAGGAAAGAGTTTGGTTGTAGCCTGAGTTTTTCCTTCTAAGATGTATAGACAATTTGTTGTAACCCTTGTGGAACCAAGGATGTCTCTTCCTTCTCTTGGAGTACAGTGATATGGAATTGTTTTCCTTTTAACTTATAACAGGGAAGAATTTCAAATTCCTCTATTGAGATCATGTAATTCGCAGTTTATTTCATCAGGGAAGAAAAAATTCTTCAACTATCAAATAATCATTGAAATTGGCGATAAATGTCTTGGTGATTTGTAAAGAGGTAGGTAGGGATGATAACAGTGCACGAAAAAGGATGTTGTAGCGAGGGGGGAGGATATTAGAATTATTATATATATATATATATATATATATATATATATATATAAAGGGATTAGTAATTTATAACTTATAAATCATAATTTCCATTTCAGAATGAAATATATCAAAAAAACTTCCATCCAAGTGCATGCAACAGAAATGCTAATAGTGGGCTACGTTGGCCATTAAAAAAAATAAATTAGAACCATCTAGGTGGTGGCTCAGTGGTAAGAACTTAGGATCAAGAGGTTTGCTCCCTCTGTGGTCTCAGGTTCGATCCCTGTGGTTGCTCATATGATGGCCACTTAAGGCTTACATGGTCGTTAACTTCAGGGTTCGTGGGATTAGTCGAGGTGCGTGTAAACTAGCCCAGACATCCATGTTAAACTAAAAAAAAAAAAAAACATAAATTTGATCATCAAATGAAGGCGCTGAGCTTCATTGTGAAAGGATGGTTCCAGACCAATGCCTAACAAAAGCAGATTGTTCGTTTTAGATTCACACAGGAAGGAATTTAGGCTCAAAAGTACTTCCCCCGAGGTGATGCGGCATCGTCAAATCACAATCTCAAGCGTCTGCCTGCTAGCTAATATAATAATAGGAAGATCCCATGGGCAATCTCTTGGAGTAGTGTAAAGTATGCCAAAAATAGACGGTATCCTTAACTTTGCACTGTTCTTATTCGAGGTAATATGTGGCCGGCAGAACTCATTTTTATTTAGGAAGATGGTGAAGCTTATCCGACGTAAAAAAAAAAAAAAAATCTCAAGCTGCCTGCCTTTAACTTTTGATCCAGTCCCATGAAACAGTAGAAAGAGGAGCACGAAAGTGAAAAGAAAAATCCCATTAGGTTTGGACATAGATTAGCATCCCAAACAAACATCAGATTTAAATTCCCAACAGATTGCTCTTTTGCCTTTTCCCTCCTCCATACACTTTTTGCAGTATCTTCCTCCTCTTGCTTGCAAAATTTAACTACCCAATGCCTCCTCTCTCAAGTTTTCTGATATTCTTCCGTCTCTCTACGACCCAAGGAAACTTTGATTCTTCAGGTTTTTATTTATATAGCTTATATCAGGATGATATATATACTCTTCTTTGCCACAACTCCATTGGTCCTCAGGGTGGCTTGTATCTCATTCTTCTTTAAGAAAAGAAAAGAAAATCTCAGAACCACATTATAGAAGCAGCAGCAGCAGCAGCAGCTCGACAATATGGGTTCTGGAGGAGGTCTTCAATATTTCTCAATCTTCCTCTTGTACCTGTCTCTCTATTCAGGTGACTGGCATTTCCTCTCTTTGGTTTCCAGCATTGCTGACATCAGGAAATCTCGTTTCGGTGGCTCATTTTCTTCATATGAATGTTATGTGCTTTTGTTTATATAATCTTAGCATATGTGTATATCCCTTAATATGTGTGACCAAAGTGGATCCTAGAACAGAATTGTCTGAAAAACAAAAGAAAAACCATCCTTCTGCTAAGTGGCAAGGCTTCTGGTTAAACAGTCTATTGAATTTCGTTACTTGTGATCATGCTGTAAACTACATCTTAATTCAAGCAGAACCTGGTAGATTTATTCTCTTTGTATCTGTAACAAGTAGATGAAATTGTTATGCTTTTCTATGATTGCATGAAACCCAATTCTGAGCAAGAAACACTGCAATCATGCATCATAAGCATTTGGTTTTTAAATTTACCCCTTTTACATTTTCTCTCGGGAAGAAATATTGCTTTTAGCAAATCAGGGAGTTGTTTGCGAAAATTTATGGGTTCAGTATGCAATCCTGTCACCAATCCACTCTGACAATGTAGAACTTCAATTGCATCCATTAACATGAAACATACAGAACTTGACATAAAAGAAAAGAAAGAGATTTGATCCTTCCTTTCGACTTGTTCAGGTCATCCAAGTGTTGCTGGAACGCCTACTTTGGAATCAATCCAGAAACATAAAATTGTAGGCGACCAAGAAAACAGGATGCTCATCTCACACGCAGTGTCCACCACCCAACTAGACACAATTACAGGAGGGGTTCCCGTCATCAATCCAACAACGCCTGGAACAACTCCTATAGTAAATCCAGTAGACTCTCCTCCGGCATCAATTGGAATCAGCCCAATACCTACGACGCCCCCAGCTGGTATAAATCCAGTAGACTCTCCTCCGGCACCAATTGGAATC
>Ga0307518_10004422_pt1 | contig 10085 bp, 4 predicted proteins | sample 25_EM_MG_FD_203889 | JGI IMG/M metagenome (GOLD analysis project Ga0307518, IMG submission 203889) | Populus trichocarpa ectomycorrhiza microbial communities from riparian zone in the Pacific Northwest, United States - 25_EM | ecosystem: Host-associated > Plants > Roots > Unclassified | place...
AGAAATCGAAAAATTTCAGATCTCTCAACGCGCGAGTCTCAGTGCTAGGGTTTAAGAGGAAAATAGGAGCGCAGAGGATTTTGATATGGTTGAGATGGTTAAAATCAACTAGGCATGTGTTTTTTTCCGGTGGTAGTTCTTGTTTCCCTGATCTACCCCTGCAATTGGCTGATTTTGCAATCATCAACCGCCATGGGGTTTAACAAATTTTTAGTGCATAATTTTTAAAATATTTTTTAAATTATGTTTTTCATAAAAAAAAATACTAAATTTATGTTTTTAATTATTTTCAGGGGTTTTAGTATATTGATATAAAATATAAAATATAAAAAAAATGATTTAAATGTATTTTTAATTAAAAATAATTTTAAAAAAACATTATACATTACTTTTTATTTGGTTAACAATTAGATTTGTGTTTGCTGTGAAGTACAACCCTTAACACCACAAAATTAAAATATCAAAAGCATTATTTTCATATTACTTTTAGCAATGAGTCCATCAATTGATTTTTAAAAATATTTTTTATTTTAATATATATTAAAATTATTTTTCAGGTTTTGTTTTTTATTTTTTATATCAATCTATTAAAATTATTAAAAACACTAAAATTAATATTTTTAAAAATAAAAATATTTTTAAAAAATATTAAAAATTAAAAATTAAAAATTACCTCACTCCTTGACAAGTCTTTAACAAACCCCTTATCCACGAACTATTCTTCGTTTTTGCTAACATACATGTCGAGTTAACTCTAGACAATAGCATCAGGTCAAGGAAATTTTTTTATTTTATTTTTTGGATTTAAAATTTTAGAGTTAATAATCAAATGAATTTTTAAATTTTTAGGAATTATTAATTTGTTAATATAACATGTTAATGTGAGAGCTGTATCCTTTCAAGAAAAAATATTTGATTTTTATAGACGCGTAAATTATACCAAAAATATCCTTATGCTTGCTGTAAAAAAAAAATTGCACCATATCAAATTGAACTATATAATAATTTTCTATCACTAACACCCATCCGAGAATGATAATCTGAGTTCGGGACAATAATCTAGGTGTGTGTTTGGTTATGCATAAAAGTGTATTTTTGTATAAATATTTTTTATATATTCTTATATCATCATATAAAAATTATAAAAAAATATTTAAAAATATATTATTTTAATATTTTTCATATAAAAAATATTTTAAAAAATAAATTGAAGCATGGAAAATTATACAGCAGTCCAACTGTTAGTGAAACACTATAATTTGTTGTTTTACTCTATGCTGCAGAGGATTTGAAAAGTATAAAGATATCCATTTACAATTTATAATGATTAATACATTTTTTTTTTTTAGTTTAACGTGGGTGTCCGGGCCAGCTTGCGCGCACCTCGACTAATCCCACGGCCCCTGAAGTTAACGACCATGTAAGCCTTCAGTGACCATCATATGAACAACCACAGGGCTCGAACCTGAGACCACAGAAGAAGCAAACCTCTTGGTCCCAAGTTTTTACCACTGGACCAACACCTAGATGGTTTGATTAATACATTTTTACATGTGCTTTCACGTGTATCTAATTACATATGTGAATTATTCTATAAACCCAATACATATTCATTTGAAATTCTTAATTACACTTGAATTTTTATTTAAAAAACACTACAAATTGTATCGCATGATTTTATATTTTTATTTAGAAATGACTCAATTAAAAAATAATAAAAATATAAAATGAAGTATAATCCAATCTCTATATATTAAAATAATTAAAATTTTAAATAACCTTGAGAGATCTTGAAATGGGTCGATACAAATGCACATCTTAAATGAAAGTCTACAACACAATCTTTTATTTGATCCTAACAAAAATAACTGACAATAGAGATAATGTACAAAATTTGATTCATAATAATGTCTCATGTAGTTAATTACTAATTAATAATTATAATTAAATCTGCAGATGAAAAATTGCTGGAGAAATATGATGACTGAACATAATTTAGACCAAATATTAAACAATCCTGCTGGAGGATCTCTGATTACATGAGTGTTTGACATTATTATACACAGTAATTTTTAATTAAAAATATATTAAAATAATAATTTTTATTTTTAATACCAACATATTAAAATTATTAAAAAAAACCTAAAAATAAAATCAATTTAAAAAGCGTCTTTAAAAAATTTTATAACACAAAAACAAATATTCACCTGACCTTCAATATATCAAATTTACTACTAAATACACATCGATATTCCCAATTAGCACAGACAAACCAAGAGTTATAAGTTAAAACATTAAAATGAAAATTACAAATCATAATCTTCTTGAAATGGCCATCTTCACCATTGCCACCATATTATTACATGGAAAACACGGACAAATAGCAAAAACCAAGTCGCCGATCGCCTAGTTCTTCTCCCAAAAAACAGAGTAACTCGTCAGAATAGCTGACCAAGCACATGGAAGTGGAACCCGTCAAGATTCACGAATGGTGCCATTTCTCTCTCTCGTAGGGAACCTGAGAAACCCTAACCAAGTTATCGTCACGGACACTACACGATTGCTTGCATGATGAGAAGTCAAATATTGCTCTTTTTCTCCGTCCAGACCCAAAATCTTTTCCAACAGGCTTATCTTTCTTGGTGCACTCTTTATAAGCTGCCAAGAATGGGTCGTCATCAATATCCTTCTTGAGGCCTCTTCTTGAAGAACTTCTCAAAGGAGCACCCGGAGCCTGGAACGTGCATGGAGGAAGAGGGATTATGATATCGTGAGTTGAAATCCTGGAACTTTCAACCGGACATGGAGGGGGTTGTAGCTTTACCACGGATGTTTCTCTACTAAGATAGTCGTGATGGCTAGTTACCTTGGACTCTCCGGGCTTTTTCTCCCATGAGAAGGGCACGTTTCCTTTTGAGTGAATCTTGCTTTGCTTCATGCTCATACCTAATGCTATGCACCTAATCTCGAGAGATTTTGGAGTTGGTCAAGTCCTTGTACGCTTACAAAGGCCGATCAAGGTTGATGCCAAGCGAATAAAACGTGAAGAAGGAAGAGATACGATCGAGGAGCCAAGGAGGCGTATACGTGGGAGGTATAAGGCCATGGTTAATTAGCACCTTTTAAACAAATTGTAAGAGTGGAGACAATTGAAGTTGGCTAAAAATGACTAAGTCGTTAGGGGTCTGCGTCATAAGAGTTTGTTGAGAGCTTGGAAAAATGGTTCAAGGCAAAGAGACAAATCAGAATTATTAAGAAACTACAAGCAAAGATACTCGAGAATATTTATAAATTTTCCTTGCCGTCCAACTCTCAAACACTCAAGTTTAATTAAATACGTAATCTTATCGGTTATCTGATATTATTTTTATTTTTTATTTTAAATTCTTAAAAACAAATCGGTAGCAATTGGTTAAAGTCTTGGAATATAAATAACGGAAAATGAAGATATATCTTTATGTATTTCAAGTTTTGAAAATACAAAAATTTATTTTAAATAAATTTATGTCAGTGTTTCGTTTCTTCAACTAAATTAACATTTTTATTATTATTTTTATATTTATGCTTTTTTATTTTTGATACATTAACCTACTCGATGCTTAAATTTTGTTCACCTTTTCTTGGATTTTATATATATAAATAAAAAGTCCGATGCAACAATAAATTTCTTGCACAAAGAAGCGTGATTTTTAACGTATTTATCTAATTTTCTATTGAGAAATAAGTGGTTGGCTGACTCCATTTGTATGAAACCATTAATTAAGTATTACTTTAAAATGTATGGGTTTTCATTGTAGATTTCATTGTCGATCCTCTCACGTAATTATATTACTGTGGATAAGTTGTGTAAAATTTTATATTTTTTTTAATTTAATCCTTAAATTTTTTTTGACAATTTAGTTCCAATTGATTTTAATTTCTTATGAAAAAGAAAAAATTAAAAGAAAAGGGGCCAAAATAAAAGGGATGTAAAATATAGGTGGCATGCCATTAGTTTTGTAAAAGATATACTTTGATCCTTGAACTTTAAAAATCACACAAATTATACAATTTCAGTACCTCAATATTTTTTCAATTCAATCTTAATGCAAAAGTTTATTTTTTGTTATTTTTTAGTCTCTGGCTGAGAGGAAAAAGACAGGTTATCGAATTTCAGCGGTAAAGAGAGAAAAGTGTCATTAACACCGATTTAGACCACCAAAACGAACGATATTTATGTCAAATGATTTCATTTAATGAGAAAAATTCATAGTAAGTGTTTTTTTACTTTTAAAGTTCATGAAAAAACATATATGAGCTCTAGTTTATTTTTTAATTTGGATCGATTTTGATTTTTGGGCAGTTTTTTAGTTTTTCTTAGACCATAAATAGATTTATCACGATTCATACGGTGTTTTGGGTAAACAAATGGGTTGAAAAATAAACTTTTAGGTAAAAGTAACTTAAGCCCCGATTTTCCGGCTACTAAATCTGGACAAATCAAACAAAGTGTCATTTGAATTTTTTTTTAAAAGGATGGACAACATGTCGCCCTCCCCAATTGCGAACAAAAAAATATAAAGGCCCAATCATGCGGCTCTCTAAGGCAAACTCATGCTTGGACCCTGACAAAACGGATGAGACAGGTTGGGCTGGCATATTAGGCCTTGCAGTGCCTAACCTTTGCTCTCTTTTTTAGAATTTTTTTTTCATGGTCATTTATTTATCTTCTAAAACTTTATGTTTAAATTAGTAAACATTCTCTCTTTCATTTTATTTGGAAAGCTTCTTTTAAATAACAATTATTTTTTTAGTTGTGTATTTAAATTTGAAGAGTTTTTTTTTATTCATCTATATTTTTTTTTTATCTTTTGCATAGATGGACTATATTTTTAAAAATAAAAAAATATTTTCAAATAATATTTTTAATATGTGTAGCATTGCAAGATGTGTTTCTTCCCCTTTTATTTTATTCGATCAATTTAATTTATATCTCTATTTATATTATAATTTGCTTAAATAAATAAATTATTAATAAATAAATTTAGCAAATACAACCGGGTGAATGTCTCATCTTTTCAAATTAAATATATCGATTTATATTTGTCTCATGATTTTTCAAGTTTTATTTTTAGATATCAATAATGATTTTTTATTTATTTATTCGCATATATAATTATCGATTTATTTGATTATATGTATGTATAAAAAATTATTTAAACTTAATTTTTTTAAATTATAAAAATATATTGAAAAAAAAATTATATATTTTTTTTTTATAAAAAATAAAACAACCTAGCCACGACAAAACACGAATAACATGACATAACTAATCCCCAAGCTAAAACTCGTCCACGTCCACGTACTATTAGAAATAAACACGTATTTATAAATTGAAATTTCCCAAACTTTGCAACACAATCTAATGGCATCCATGCACTTCATTCCTTATTGGACCCCTGATGATATAAATATACACCTACCAAATAAATTTTCAACGCAAACCTCATAAAAACTCCCTGAATTATGAATAGTTTTTTTTATATATTATTATATAGGAGAGATTCAAACTTAAGATCTTTTAAGCAAATAAAAACACTAATACGGGGTTGAATTACAATTCATTAGCTACTCAATAAAATTAATTGGCTACTCACCATAATTTATTAAAATAAAAGAGAGAGAAAAAATGATGTGTCAATCGAGAACAGTTCAGGGGATCTCTATTGTTTTAGCCAAATTTATATAATTAAATAGTGACAAGAGATTATTCAGAAATTTATATGCGAATTTGCGTATAGTCATTAATTAAATATAAGTATTCCATGAGTTGTAGTCTTGGACAGCCGTATAAATTTCAAAAATCCGTGGTCAATCCCTTGAACATATAGCGACGCTGCTTGTCAAACTTCCCTCGTTACCGTTTTGCTAAATTTGTTGAATGTTCTACCTTTATCTAGAGATACTCATTCAATGCGTTTACCATGGGGTGACCGAGATACAGTGTGTTTATCCAAGTTTTTATTTTTGTTTTTAGTGGTGGTGTTTATTATTAAAAATAAAGAAATATAGTATGTTTTTATTCTTACACGGTTTGTGATGTGAAGGATTGTATTCCACAATAAACATAAAAACAAAAATTTAGACAAACATACTCGAATTCATTAGATATGACGGAAGCATTGAGAGTTTTTAGTGTTTAACTTAATGGCGAAGTAATTGAAAAAATGTTTTTTTTACAGCAACAGGTTTACGCGTTAACTGAAATGAAGTGTCTTTCTTGAATGTTATCGATGATTGTTTGATATTATATTTTTAAATGTATTTTAAAAATATACTTGTTTTGAAAAAATATTAAATTAATTTTTTTATGATTTTAATGTGTGAAAAAAAACAAAATAAAAATTATTTGAATATATTTGTAAATCATTTGGTTGATCTCTTGATGTTAGGAATTTTTAGAGGTAAAATGACAAATTTTAAACTGTAAAATTGAATTGTCTTGTAGAGCCGTATGCAACCTAAAATGGAAACTCTCCGGCTTTAACTATTGGTGGTTCATTGACTCTAATTTGAACAGAATGATCCGGCCATAATTCAACGGTCTACACAATGATTTGATTACTACCAGACGAGTTGAGTTGATCACTTGAACTCCTAATCATTTTTATTATTATTATTGAAAATGAACAAATTAAGTAGATCTCGAGAACAGCTCAAAACGGATATATATGATCATCGGCTAGCAAACCGACTGCCCAGTAATTGTCCCTTTCCAGTTCCTTCGCTTTTGGAAATCGGTGTAGAGAACCGAGACTTTCTTGCCAAATGATAACCGGCAACAGAACAAGAGTACTTACACGAGAGAGAGCTACTGCGACTACCAGCGTTCTTCCTCACGATCTTAGGCCTTCCATGATCAGTCTTTCCATCACTGGTCAACTTGCCATTTATAGGGGACCCGATACACTTCTTGTAAGCTCTCAAAAAGGGGTCTTCTTGAATCCTGGTACCCTTCTTGAAAGAGCTTGATGGAGTTGAAGGAACTTGCAAGCTATAGTCAGAAGGAAACTTAGTGCTCTTTGACGCGCATGGAGGAGGAGGAGGAGGAGGCGGCAATTTCAGTCTGAAATGCCATATGTCCTCGGGGCGTACTTCTTGGCGTGTAACCTTGGACACTCCAGGCTTCTGCTCCCACGAAAAGGGCACGTTTACTTTTGACTGGACTGCATCATCGTGGCTCATTTTTCCTGTTCTTCTGGGGTGGTATACTGGATAGAGATATGGTTGGTTAGGCTTTTATGAAGGAAGATGCTCGTGTGCTTGATGCCTTTTACGGCTCACTTATTTTCCTTAGAAAAAAAGGCAAACAGTTATTTAGGTAACGAAAAGGAGTACACAATTAAAACATATAGTAGGAAAAACATGTCCAGTTTGTTAAGGATTTTATGTCATATATAACATGATTCGTAAGAAACGTAGCAAAGTTGTCAAGAAAGTTGAAGTACTACGCTTCAACAACTTGGAAATTGAATGGTCAAGGGAGTCAATGTCATGTAGATCAGGGAGAAAATACCCAGTGGTTAGCTTGTGCCGGTTGCAAGGGGCCAGCAATCTTAATTGTAAAGGGTAGTAAATTCTAATTCTAATTCTAATTTTCAGCTTTGTTTACTTGCTTGCTTGGCTTCTGCGTATATAGTTGAATAGTTGAACAATTGCATATGCTAACCATGGACCGGCTTATATCATGTGAATTTTTTATATTGATGGATTAGTTACTCCTGTGGATGTGTTTTACCACATAGACAAGAGGTAATATTTGTGAAGAAACTTGTAAGCGTTAAATAACCAGTCTAATAAAAATAATTATAAATATAAATATAATTGTTAGATTAAACTTGAATTTTATAAAATTTTATACATCAAGTTCTACAAAGAGTAAACTTTCTATAACCAGTCAGGATAGAAAGGCTTTCAAATGGACCCAATTTTTTTTTAATTATTTTAGTGTTATTTTGAATTTTATTTATTTTTTCTAGTTAGTTCAATATATATATATAGCCAAGATTGGTTTTGTCATTGTATAAATCCTCTGTGTATTGTTTTTCAAGTCAATTTTATAAATGATTTAATTTCAGAACATATTAAATAAATTTATTTACAATTCAGGATTCTAACGTAGGTTGAATAAGTCTTGATGTTCTATCTATGGCTACACATTACATTTTTGAGATTGCGGTCCAAACACAAGTTGGTTAAAATTCAAGTTTTTTTTTAATTTTTTTTGTTTTTTAAATCATTTTAATGGGCTAATATAAAAAATAAATTTAAAAAGTTATTATTTTAATAAATTTCTAAACAAAAAGTATTTTAAAAATCAATCACAAACACGTTCTCAAACACCTCCTAGTCAACAAACAATCATGCAATCGTTATATCTATAATGTAACAAAAGGATTCCGATAAAGATTTAGGGATGGTCTAATACTATGTCCATGCTTTGATCATAAACTTGTGGGCAAAACAATACTCTCTCAAATCTGAGTTTTGCTTTCGAAGTCAGCAAAATTCCATTTTTTTTATGGCAATGATAGCAGTGCTTAGTGATTAATTTATCTCCTTTGAACATCTATAGATCACGTTACAACCACTCCCTAGTCAGCATTTGAAAATTGTAGAAATAGACAAACCCTAGAATACGATTATAAAAAACTATGAGCAAATTCTAGTCAAGTTGCGGTTGCATTTACTTTTCTAGTTGTCTGTTACGTCTTGGATTTAACGAGAAGTATTTTTCATGCCAAACCTTACTGTTTACAGAAAGTGATTTTTCATCAATACTTTAAACACTGGATCTTGAAATCTCTTGCTGAATATTTGTCGTTTCTTGTGAAGACACTACGTACGCTGGTAGTAGTTTTTCTTCCTTTAATCTTTTATTTTTTGGGCTCCTGGTTTTCCTTGGCTTGGCTTGGCTTTATTCGGAGATGTGTTTATACGAACCAATACATGATTTAAGGTAGTTAGGATTGTCAAACACTTGTATTTTATTTTTGAAAAATGACACAGTTGTTGTTTATTTTATTTTTTATAGAATAAGTGTCTTGAATTTTATACTTCAAATGTCCAAATACCCTCTGTGAGGTGAGCTTCATAATATTACAAAACTCATTTTTTTTAAAATCCAAAATAAGTTTAGTTTTAAAATTTTATTACTATTAAGGTTAAGGGTGGTGGCTTGAAATTAAAATATCAAGATCTAAACATGATTTGTTTTGCAATATTTTTATTAAATGTAGAGATTTTTTTTTCTTAATCTATTGCACTAGTGCGTTGGGAAGTAACAACCTAGAAATTCGCTACCGACCTTAGTGTTGATAAGTTAAGATCTACTGATCCGAAAAATCAAAAGTAAATACCTATTAATCCAAGTTCTAAAGAACTAACCCTACCGACATGAGTGTTGACATGCTAAGATCTAAGAGCTCTAAAAAACCAAATCCTCCCAACCTGAAAAATCTAAGACAAGTACCTAGCACTCGAACCTCAATAACCCGGGACAAGAACATACCTACCAACCCGAGCTTTGACAAGCTGGACCTACCCACCCATATATATAGTGCACAATTTAATACGAGCAGGGTCAAGGATTCTAAACTTTTCTAGATCAGGATCACTATTAAATTTAAACATAAGAGTTTGCTTGTTTTTATATTTTAAAAATATCTTTTTAATTAATTTTTTTATAATTTTAAATTATTTTGATGTCAAAATTAAATTTTAAAAATAAAAAAAATTATTTTAATATATTTACAAATAAAAAATATTCATTATATCATTAACAAAAATGCTATAAATGCTCGAGACGGGGTGGGATCTCTTTTGAGATTCCCATGTCAAATATTTGCTATTCCACATGCGAAACATTGGTAGAGGGTCATCGCGCCAACAACACCCCTCTTCAAAGTTCTCGACCAAACGCAAATCGGAAGCAATATTAAGAGGGTGTTTGGGAGTGTGGTAGTGGTTGCTTTTCAAATAGCTTTTCGTGCCGAAATACATGCCAATGATGTTTTTTTATTTTTTAAAAATCATTTTTGATATCA
>Ga0307518_10004423_pt1 | contig 10083 bp, 6 predicted proteins | sample 25_EM_MG_FD_203889 | JGI IMG/M metagenome (GOLD analysis project Ga0307518, IMG submission 203889) | Populus trichocarpa ectomycorrhiza microbial communities from riparian zone in the Pacific Northwest, United States - 25_EM | ecosystem: Host-associated > Plants > Roots > Unclassified | place...
AGTTTTATAGGGGTTTTGTGAGTCGAGACATGAAGAGGTTTGGTAGACTTCAAAAACAGTCAAAAGGTCGTATCTCCTAAGGTGGGAAGAAGAGGAGGGAAGGGTGTTTTGGGAAAATGACAGGGAAGGACGTGTTTACCCACGTGTGGGAAAGGGTGTTTTGGTCAATAAAAGTGAAATATAGGAGTTTTAGGTAAGCGAGTTTGATGTATTGTCATAGTTTTTTTTATTTAAAAATATATTAAAATAATATTTATTTATTTTTAATATTTATTTTTAATACAATACATCAAAATAAAAAATAAAAATAAGAATATATTTTTTTAATAAAATATTTTTGAAATACAAAAATAAACATTTTTTTATTAGAAAAAAATATTATCTCATATAAATCATTAGTTATGAGGTAGATTATTGACTGAATAAATTTTTTCTAAAGTTATTATTCTAAAAAATTATTATTTTAACCTCTTTATATCATTATTAAAGAGGATATGATACATTGAATTAGAATATAATAAATATTAATGAAAAAGGTACGTTAGTAATTTTGAGAAACTCAAGTAGTAAGATTAACAAAATTGTTATTGAATTAACGTAACCCTGACAAGATCTAGTGTGTATCCGTAATGTGTTTTTTAATTAAAAATGTATTGAATAATGTTTTTTATTTTTAATATTATAAAGTTAAAATTATAAAAAAAATACTTAAAAATATTTTGAAAATCACGATAAGAAAAGAAAATAAAATTGTAGAGCCAAACCGACACTGGCTTGACGGGTTTAGGTATCAAAGCACTTAACGTGGCTCGATGATGTTCTTACACGAGGACTAAAAAGGGAAGTCTAACGTCTGTGGATTTTAGGTGCACGAATATTTCTATTTTATTTTTATTTTTGGTCAGAGGAGGAACATGGCATATAATACAGCCTTACCTACCCCAGTGGACGGCCTCCTTCTACTTCATTGGTCATCACCTACCATTTTATACTTTACTTACCAAGCACTGTTATTGACCAGATCAAATTATTAGGTGAGACGATCTGCAGCATCACTGAACCCATCACCAACAACCCTATAGCTCCAAACCCCAATTGGATTAATTTATACTGAGGTCTTGCAGGACGGATCTGGTGATTCAAAGTAACAGTAGCCTCTGTGTTTTTTCTTCTTTCTTTTCCGGAGTTCATCCAATTTAACAGGTAGGGTTAGGGTCTGTAAGCTTGAAAGAGATCATAGGTTTAGAAGATTAGGAAGTGATCGATCTTACAGTGGTTGATTTTTAGAGGTTTTCCGGCCTTGATAAACAAATTTGTTTCCCATATAATCTATGATTAGTTTGAACATTTCTGCTTACAAAAGTTGGTTTAAACTCTGGAGATGTTCTCGTCACTAAAAAAGTGATGTCAAACGTTCTGAGATGTATAATTTAATATGAGCTAGCCTCTTCGTTGAATGCAATTGCTTCATTTCATCGTTTATGCTGGATATATATATATATATGAATCTAGCTAGGTCTGCCTATCAGCTACTGCAATAAAATCTAGATTTTCATGTGAAATTAAAAGGATTTAAAGAGTTCTGTTGATCCCAGCAACGCAACCTGTAAAACAAATTGAAAGGATTACGATGTTATGCTGATGGGATCAAAGTTACGGTTGCTCCAATAAAATTATAATATATTCATAAAATTTCCTCATATTATGCTAATTTGTACAATAATTTTTTGTTGATTGTACTATTTTCTAAGAAACACAAAACTCTGAATGAAAGGTCAACCACACAAAGCATCTTGCCCTCTTCTGGTATATTCTCTCCTATGGGATATTCCTTTTGAAAGATTCTACAGAGTACTAGTTTATTGGCCAGCGGTTAACCGCGGGTGGTATTAATTTTTTTAAATATAAATATAAATATTAAGAATACGAAGAGTTTTTGATGGGGTTATTAAACCTAATTAAATTAAATTGATAATTTTAAAATTTCACAACATAATTATTTGTCTAACTTAAGTTTTTAATTAAATCGCATAGAAGCTACTCCAAATTAAATCGATCAATTTCATAGGTTCAGATGCAATCTTGATAATTGATAAAAATATAACTTAACTTTTAAAAAAAACTTCAAGGTAACAATTTAAAAAAAAAAACATTGAGACAATGATAGATTAGATCAATTATAGTCTCCAAGTGACCCATGTTATGAACTATATTGAGTTTAATAATTTTTTTATAAATTATTTTTTTAGTTATATGATAAAAATATATTCTTACAAAATTGAGCACCAACTTAAAAATAAATATTTATTTAAGACAATGATAATCCTATAGAAAGCACAAAAAAATTAAATCATGTAGTTTATTTCCTAACCAATTTAATATTAAAAGATAAAATTAAGAAAAAAAATTAAAGAAAAAAAAGCATATTTGTCTAATGGGTAAATTCATCAAACCTATGAACTATGTAACCCGGGCTACCACGCTAAATCTATGAACCGAGTTATGGACTCTAACGAGATTATATTTTTTTTTTTAAAAAACTATCTTTTATTTAATTATATGACAACTAAAATAGACGATTGTCAAATCAAACACCAACCCAATATTAAGATGCATGTTGAAAAAAATAATAATAATAGTTTATCTTAATAAACCATTATTATCTCTTGTTATTATTATTATTATCACTATTATTATTACCATTACTATTAGTAGTATTATTAACATTACTATTATAATTATTACTATTATTATCATAATTATTGTTATCATAATAATTATTATTTTCAAAGTAAACTAGCCTTGGCTCCTGGGCTTTGCTACGAGGCTGAATTATTATTCTTTTTATATATAAAAAATGATGTTTATGTATTAAAATAGGGTTAAAATAACATAAAAAAATTAGTCATAATAAATGTGTAACAATACTAATTATAATTAAGTTAACACAAGATAACATGTAGTGTTTATAAGTTGTCATCCCATATCTCCAATTAATCATGTCCCTATCGTATCTAAAACGGAAAACAGAAGGAATATTAGGTCATAAATCAACTTTTATAAAATACATTAAACTGTAAATCCACAAGTTCTCCTTCGTTTTATAATGTGTTCTACAGTTGCCTATTTAAAGACAACCTTTTTCTTTCTTTGTTTCCTGGGCAACTTCACAAAAAAGCTAGCTGGAGTTGGAATTTGAATTTAGCCTTTTAATTGCTTTGTGAGAATAGAGATGATGTGCAAGTCAGCAGATTATCTTAAGACAATTTGTCTTATTCAATCAAATTATTTGGAGACATGAATCTTGCATCATACCAATGCATGCCCTCAATCAAATTAATTAATAGTTTTGGGTTAAGCACATGTGAAAAAAGAGGAGACCAATGCTCTAATTATTGCAAAAAATGGACCCACAGGATCCCAATATGTGTGGATGCTCTGTACATGGAGAAAGAGGGGAGAAGAAGACGAAGAAGAAGAAGACAGATAACGAATCGTGTGTGTGAAATGGTAGCTCTGTTGCATGGTGCCAAATACCATCTCACATCTATTTTCTTTCCACTGCAAATCACCGCACCTTTGGAGGGCAGGTGGGGCGTCTCATGCATGTGCGAGGCTGCTAGGCTGTAGCATGGATTAGCCCACATAACATGGAGAGTCTTGTCCCTGTTCCTCCAATTATGTCACTTTCTAGCCCATTTCCCCAGCCAAATCTTGCCACCTGCATGGCTTGGAGAATCCCTCGTCGTCGTCATCGTTTTAAATTAATAGTAATTGATTCTGAGAACTAATTAATCATAAGAAGTAGGAGGCTTCAACATTTTTTGAAGAAATTATTGATCACGAGTTGATATGCAGCACGTGAAACCTCTTTGACTGGCTCCAAAAATAATGAAGGACCATCTCTATGATTGTTGGGTTCTGTAATTCTTCTTTAGATTGATTTGACTAGGTAACAACTCTTACAAGGAGATGCTCTCTTGGGGGTGTATCATTCATCAATAAGGAGAACAAGTGTGCAAAACAAAACCTGCCAAGCTGTTTTGAGGAGTTTTTCTTTTGAAAGATACAACACAGCTACTATAAATTGCTGGAAAATGACTCAACTTTCCAGTGTTTGAGCGCATTAACACTTTATCTTGTTTTTTAAACTATTTATATAATTTATAACACTTTATATATCAAGTCAAAATGTATATAAACTTAGTAAATGCAAAAATATCAATATTATAAATTTACAACTTCTTCACGAGACATTTTATCAAAGTGCATCAACTTCTCTCTAGGCCTTTCTTCTATCCCTGGCCACTCAGCTTCTACAAGCAGTGGCTTACTGAGATCAACAGGCCCTTCCTAAATCTCTACCTCTTCATCAACAATCTCATACTGCTCCAATGGAGGCTACATCATGTGGTAAACAAGAGTGTAAACAAGAATAACATAAACCCATTGAGAAAAGCATACATAAGCAATACCATTCCCGTAACAATCGGGACCAAAAGGAGCGTCGGAACTGTGACACACTGATGCAACCACTGCAAGTGGAATATTGCCAGTGTTGCCAAATGCAGTCGTTGTGATTGTGAACCGAACAAACTCCCCTGGTGGTCGGCATATAATCACCGCCAAGCATCCCAATATGCAACCACTTGTAGCACTAATGATTACATTTACAGGAATGAACCACCACTGAACAATGTTCTTGAGAGTTGAGAGTAAAGGATGGACCAAGCTGAGTGAAAATTAAGCAAGGCAAAAACAAGCTTGCTAAGAAGCTTGAAAGTAGTTTTAGGGACAAATTAAACTTTTGCGTGAGCAAGGATTAAACCAAAGAGAGTGAGGACTATAAGTTTCAATAGAGGTACAATTGCAGCTTTCACACCCTGCCAATACTTTCAAGGTCCTGAATAGCAGAATGGTAATTTGATATTCCAACATCGCCATCCTTTTTTATGCGAGTACTCTGCGCTATGGGAAAAATCGAAGAATAAGAAAATAGCATTGCTGCTGCCTGATTCTTGAAAAAACGAGATTACATCTTGTGGCATGAGTTCAAACTTCAAAAGATAAGAATACTCATGAAATTCTTATAAACAAATAAGAAAATTGAATACAAAATACAACTTAGAAATTACACAGGTATGAGCACCAAGAAAGAACAGTTTGCGTCTAACTTGTATAAAGATTTATTAGTCCTTTTTTCATTTTCCTTCACACTGCCGAGGTAGCAGATCCAGATCAAGAAACTAGGGATCTTGTCCTAGGTGGCCAACAGTCTAGTTATCGTGACATTTGGAGGAGAGTACAGAACCTTGTGCAGTGAGAAAAACAGAAAAATCTGGTGGTGAGTATTTACTACTATTTTTTATGGTCTGTTATTGTTGCTTCTCTTGCTTGTAACTGAAGGTTGAGTTTCATGGGATTCCAATTGGTTCACCCCCTCAGTTAAATCAGATGTTTTAATCAATTCTTGTTCTTGGACACGTTCCCGCCTGTTATCCCATGACTTCCCACTCTTTCCAATAGCAAGAATTAGCTCCAGTTGCTTTTGTTGCTGCTCCTGCAAAGATGACAACAAATTAAAGTCGAATTTGTAGCATTTGAAAACCATATCACTCCATTCACCAGAAGCCATGGAACTAATCACGAGAGATATATTATGTTCTCCCAGCACAGAATCACTATGTCAGTTTTTATCAGCGCAAATAGTTATTCTCCAACACGTAGTGTAAGAAGTTCTTTTTATTAAATTCAAGCCAGTAGTGTTAGAAAACATCATATTATCTTTTCATTTACTTTTTTGGCAACTATGCACAGCCTATTTCTTCGATTATGTTCAAATGACACCTGAATTGGTTTCAGACACATTTCATAGAACACCACAGAACCAATTTTGCAATCCATATCAGTCACTTGATACATAATATATAATTACAGGGATGTGCCTATTTAAAAGAAACTTTGAAACAGAAACAGATCACAACAAGCAACATGGCATAATTGTCTATAGATACAACTTTATGATGTTTTTTTTATTTGTCTGTTGGTGTCCCTATTCATTCGAAAAGCTTCGTGATTGCTGGTATCGCTCATATTTATATAAACTCTTTGGCATAATCAATCTATGTGGCTGAAGATACCTGCATTGCCAACAAAATCTTCTGCGTTTCACCAAGCTCCTTTTCCAGAATATTTTCTTGCAATGCTAATGCTCGAGTGGCCTCAGAATTCTTTTGAGCCAAAGCTGCAGTCTTCGATGCAGATTGAAAGAAGTTAATAGGAGAGAAATTAACACGAGGTACTTATGAAAAACTTCCAAACTTCTCCAATTATCAGCAGATATTAATTACTAAGCAATCTACTCAAGGTCAGAGGTATTAAACCTGCTGCATAACTATAAAACAGTACCTTCTTAATTGAAGCTCCAAACTATATAGCATGTTTTTACGGAACCAAATGCCAAATCAAAATAGGTTTCAAGATTCTAAGGATGCCAAAGAAAAGAAAACGCAATAATTTCTTCCGCAATGGGGACAGTTTAATTCAGCATATAGCAAAAGCACCATAAATGATGCTGCCCATTCAGCACTGTAAACTACGGTCATTTATTATCATCCATTCTTTTGATGTCAGCACTCAGCACACATACCAGAATTCTAAGTACTGGAATCAATAAGACTTTTGCAAAACTCTTTCAAACAACAAAACATTGCAAGCAGCAAAAGCCACCAACCATTTCAGACAATCATCAGGAAACCCATGCACAAAATCCATGCATGAGGACTCACAACCAGAAAATTTAGACTCCCTCTATTATCTGTAAACAACTTCTGTGATTCCTTTGCCACTGAAAGTGCATAAATCTATCATGTTGCAGTTTTAGCTGTTATTCTTAAAATCCAAAATAACCCTACAAAATTCCAAAATCTTGAAGCAGCAGTTAGCATCTTTATCAGGATTGCTTGAAGCTTGTTATCAAAGCATTGCTCCAAGCTCATCCAGCCTAAGAACGCTCAAGTTAAGCCAGAACCTATGAGTCAAATTGTCTAGTTATTATAGCGCTTCTCCTAGTTTTATCATGAAGTCTCCCGGCACTCTACAAATTTTCTCCTTAACTTCAGTTACACCGCATACAATTGTTTGAGGTACAAAGCAGGAAACAAACGATCTTATAAAACACCATAAACAATGACTGGTGATTAAGTTAGTAAGACTTTAATTTAACTATAAAGTTCAAAAAATTCAATCCCCGGAGATGCCAAAATGGGCGGCAGATAGCAAGAAATAAAAGCATATAACAGCAAAGTTCAATATCAAGACAAAGATACTTGGTTAAGAAAGCAAGTAACCCTAACAACCAACCAAAAAGTAAGATGTTCAGCTCAACAATGGGTACCTCAACAATGGGCTCTTTCAAAGCTTTCCTAGTAACCCGAAACCGAATCCCCAACTTCTCAAGCTGCCTAGACAAAACCCTAATAATGGTCGCAGAACTCCTCATATCCTGTTCCAGTTTCTCAATCCTCCCCACCAAATTCAAACTCCCTTCCCTACCTGTCTCCCTACAAATCCGCCACCCCTGCCGCCTCCTTATCCACGCACCAATTACAACTCCACTCACCATCACCACCATTCCCCACGCAAATCCCGTGTTGCTGCCTATGACCCCCAACGCTCCCGTTTTCGAAAAGGTACAGTTCAATGCGTAACTGATTGTGATAATTGACGATGAAATGATGCAGAGTAGTTCGGCAATCGAGAGAAATTGATCGAGATTGAATTGATTGGAAACTTGGGTTCGGATAGTGGGGTCTGATTGGTATGCTTTGAGGGTGAAACTGAAAGAATTTCTGGGAGTTTGGGGTTTGAAGTGGAAATTACTGGAATGTAAGGATGTAGTGACGTGGCGAGAAAGACTGAGGTTTCTGAGTGAGAGGCTGCTGCTGCTGAAGAGAAGGGTGATGGGAGGCGGCGAGTTAGTGAAGAGGTGGTGGTGATAGGTGGCGAGAGACATTGTTGTGTCGTCTTTTGTATTTCTGGTTCTGGTTATGTTGGGGTTTTGTTCAGGTTGAAGAGAGAGGATTGTAACGGCCTGGCGAAGAGTTCAACGACTGGCGCGCTACAGGCTAATGCAGCATTTTTAGCAAGGGTGACAATTTCGTCCTCCTTCATATCACATCAGCCCGAACCGATCTGCACAGGTAGAAAATCTTGGGGATACGTTCAGGTTTGGGTATATTTGAAGGGACAAAATCGATTTTTGGACTGGATATGAATATTATTATATTTAATTTGGAAAGTGGTTCAATTTAAAATTTAAAATATCTTTAAAATATATAAACACAGCTGGGACACACTATGTATATAAACACAGTTGGGAGTCACTATGTCAAGGATTGGGATAGTGATTATAATTTAAATTTTTTTTATTTTTAAAAAATTATTTTTAATATCAACACATCAAAACGATATAAAAATATATATAAAAAATAATTTTAAATAAAAAAAATAAATTTAATTTTTTTTAAAGAAATACGATTTACATCGTGTTTTCAAACACGACCTAAATGAATAGAATTTTTAGTAAAATTACAAATAATATTTTTTAAATTATTTTAAAAATATATATTTTTTATTTATATCTGACAAAGGGTTTTTAAACAATTTTTATTCTGTATTTATAGTCTATTGTTAAAAAAATTTCATTTATAAAGTATAATTAACATTTTATTTATTCTTGACATCTTTTTATGAATTAGGTGTCTTATATGATTGCGCAAACTGTTCATATATTCTTGCCGCTATGTATATACATAGTTTGAATTTTGGTTTACTGTTCCTCCGACATTAGGGTTAGAACTCAAGAGCAAAGTTGCAAATTCATGGGAATTAGAAGAGAGCGAAAAATGAAAGTTTCATGAGGAAAGTAACTGCATGTTTAGTATTTTTTTTTAATTTTTTTTAATTGAAAACATGATGATTTTTTTTAGATATTCTTTCAAGTAAACACATTAAAATTATTAAAAAATAAAAAAATATTAATTTATTGTTTTTTTATTTGAAAAATAATTTAAAAATTACTTTTAAAAACAGCTCAGACCATTAAAACAAACATTGTTAAATAATTAATTAATTTACCTACTTCCTTCTTTTTTCTACTTCAATATGTCATTTTAAGAATCATTATACATTTTAAATTTTCTGCTTGTTTTTTCATTTTCTAGACAACCTCTCAAACCATAAAAGAAACTGTAATAACCTAAAAATATTAAATTTTAATTTTAAAAGTTTAAAGAAATTTGAGATCCATAAAAAAAACTTAGATTACACAAACATTAAAAACCTTAAAAAATAGAGAGAAAAAATTAAACTTTGAACATGCCAAAAAATTGAAATAACCCAATATATATATAAATATAAAAGTATGAAATTAATGAAAGAAATTCAATGTCTTGCAAAACTCATGTTATTGACAGACATATTTGTTTAAGGACAGTTCAATTTTTTTCTTTGAAATAGTGAAAACTGAAAACTGCAGTGTGATCCGTAATGTGACTTCAAACGGTGTCGTGCAGTTTTTTCTATATATCCCGGTAAGCTGAATTTCCACTTGAACATTCGCAGTCCCTTTCCATTTTCCCCAAATTGCAAAATATCTCTGGAGCGAGGAAGTGAGTGAAGCATGGAAGAGCTGAAGAAACTAGAAGAAGCTCAGAGAATGATAACACTGATGGAATCGCATGCCTTACTTTCTTCTCCTTCTTCTAATAACCACCACTCTAATCGCTTCCTCGCCAATCTCTTCCTCCTCCTGATACAACAGTGCGGCGATCTAGATTTCAAGGACAAACTCACTCTCATCAACCAACACCTTCCAAAAGTGATTACTCTCTTACTCGATTTCAATTGCCACATCAACGTAAACATTTTATATGATACTGATTTTTTTTTAATCGTTTTTTTTTGTGTGCAAGATTTCGGGTTCTTTTCTCGAAGAAGCGTCGCTCTTGTTTAATCGGGAAGAAGCGGTGCTGCAAACGGAAAGCAAGCTTATTGCTAATAGTAATAGTGATTTGGAAGATA
>Ga0307518_10004424_pt1 | contig 10081 bp, 14 predicted proteins | sample 25_EM_MG_FD_203889 | JGI IMG/M metagenome (GOLD analysis project Ga0307518, IMG submission 203889) | Populus trichocarpa ectomycorrhiza microbial communities from riparian zone in the Pacific Northwest, United States - 25_EM | ecosystem: Host-associated > Plants > Roots > Unclassified | place...
AGCGGAGTCTAGCCTGTCTATCCTTCATCTCCCATTGCTTCTGGACGTCAGGAGCCCCCCTTGCCCCCTTGCTGCACCAATCTCTAGGTGTAGTATCACTGCTTCAGTCTCAGTCTACCCAATCCCCGCTTTGACACTTCCTAGGCTTTAGGAAGAGTCCAGACACCTATCCCCTTCGTCTTCTATCCAATTTCTTTGTGAATACCCAATGGCATTTGATGGGTTTTCGATCTGGCAGACAATCTACCAAAGTCCATACATTTCTTTCTTTGATTGATTGATTTCATTTCATCCTTGCATGCTTCTTCCCATTTCTTCTGTTCTTCCATTGGATAATTCTTCATGTCCTTGTAATGGTACAGAATTCCTTTAAGCAGTTTAGCTGCTTGTTTCATGATGTAGTTGAGAATATAGTGCTTTCCAGAAAAGCCAGCCCCACTAGTGGTCCTGGAACAAAGTGCTTGTTCCAGAAGAGAGGGTTTCATATTTTGTGGTGACATTTGTTGCTTGTAATTGAGCACCAGCTGTATAAGCTGCAGATGGGACTCAAGCAGAAAAATCAAGCGCCTAGCGCCTCCGAAACGCCATGAGGAATAAAGATGGCTGAGAACATGCAGACTTGCTGCGACAGCAGACACGAGGGGATGGATCGTGGAGGACGCGGCTTTGTGTAGCAGAGTGTCGATGATGGCCTGGCTCAGGGCGGGAAACAGGCGGCTGCTAATGGCTGGGGGAGACTGCACGAGAATGTACGAATAGAGCGACGAGACCCATCTGCCGATCTCAAATCAGTCTCCCAACTGTGCATACTTCCATCCTAGCTGCTCTACCCAAATCTCGCTGTGAACGAAGCTTGCTGCACGTAACAAGACTTCCTCCTTCACTTGTCTCAAACGCTGGTTATCCGCAAAAATAGTGAGTACTGACATGAAGGCCTCCTGGAAAAGTTGTTGAATGAGGTGCAGCAGGGCAAGTGTCATGGTGTATTGACCAGATATATGCTCAGCAGAAAGCGCCACAGAGGCGAATGCCAATGTCTGACTGGAGCTAAATAGCGCCGATGTGGATCGAATAAATAGCCAGACTCACAGGGAGTACTTAGGAAGAGTGAGGAGTGCTGAGAGTACACTCATTGCAGACGTAACGAGCTGTGTACATGAAAAGTTATGAGATTGAGAACAGCTCAAAGCTTCTTCGAGGATCATGGTAGTCAACTGCACCAGGTCGGATGGCTGTGAGTCGTTGTCGTTTGAGGTGACATTTGTTTTGAGCGATTCGAGAAGTTCCTTGGCCAATGTGGATATAAGTCAGCAGTGCCTGAGTATATCCTGCGCCGCGTAATGTATTCGGTGAGGACATTGATCACAACTTTCCATCCATTATATTCATGCTCCCAACAGACAGCAATGAAGTCTCCACCGTCACTACTCACTCAGAAGTCTCCCCGTAGACCAGAGGGGAATAATCAAACTGCCCGGTAAACGGATCACTCGAATGTTGGTGTATGTCAGGCCAGGCCCAGCAGCCGAGGAACCATACTGGACCCTCTCATACACTGCATTCGGACCAGAACAAGATGAAAGTGGTATGATGAGAGAGAATGTCGGGAGCTTGTCCATATAATAGAAAACATGCCGGCTACAGATCTCCTGGTCAGCGGCATCACCATTTGCGTCCGAGACTCGCGAATCTACTGTGGAGGCTGTGGTTGACAGTGGGTCCATGTCTAGGAATCCACATCCTGTCATTGCATGGAGGAGGCAGACGAGAGGATGAAAATGGATTGGGAATCTTGACCACACAACATCGAAGATCGCACGTCTCATTGTGCCTTGATGCCAGTCATACTGCCAGAATTGTTTGCAGATTCCTGCAACAGATCAACTCTCACTGCGACCGAATAGCACTATCCACACCTCCACTAATGAGTCGAAGTCTGGAATAAGTTCAACAGGTACGAGTTCGACCATGGCCAGAACAAAACCTTCAAAGAAAGGAAACTCAGTGAATCATGGCATCTGCCACCTAGCAACACCCACCTTTGATCACTGAGCGAAAGGCAATGGCATTCGGGTCAGTTACCATTGAACCTGTTCTCCAAGCCACAGCAGTCATGAACACCGGGGAACTCGTGAGGAGATTCAAGAGTAGCTTGAACAACCCTATGTCATTGCTGAGCGCTGTTCATGCCATCAATGTATGCGTAGGTTCGCAATCCTTTCCATGCCTGGGGTGCACAAGTGTAGACTGCAGAAACAAGCGGTAAGATTCCAGGACATCCTTTACCTCCTGTGCTTTCGCATGAAGGCGAGAGAGCACAAACGCCCAAGCAAGATATGCACACGCGTGTTGAGAATTGGAATGAGACATCACAAGGGTATGGATTTGTTTCAGGGATTCGGGTGAGGAGATGTAGAATGACTTGTCCTTGGGTGAGGATGATATTTCCACCCCATCCGGTTTGGCTATTCTCTCCAGCTCCAGGACCTCCATGGTGATGAGTATCCAGAGTGCTGCGCTGTCCTGCAATATCTGCGCCCCTTCATCATCCAGAAGTAGTGTAGTGTTCTGCTTGGAAGAGCTGAGATTCGTGTTGGATGCGGTTTCGTATAGCTTCACGACAAGTGGACCCTCACAAACGACATATCCCCACATGGCCCAAAAGACCACTTCAAGCATGACCCAGCTGCTCCTTACAATTTTGCTTTGCCCAACGTGAAGCTGCTCTTGGGTCTCTGCTGAAGTTATGTGGAATGCCCTCTGAAGTTTTGCGCAGGTACTCATTGATGAGTTCCTCCGTGAATGCACGACCATCAGGGATAATCCTGGGCAAATTTTCGGATTCGATAGGGTGGGTGAGGTCCGCAGAGTTTTGTTGCGCGCAAAAGAGTGGGATAAGAGTGTGGAGGACAAAAAGTTGCTCTGAATAGTAAAAAGGCATGATAGCCGTGATGAGTTCCTCTAGCAGGCTCTTGTCTGAACTTGACCCATTCAAAGAAAGACCCTCATTATAAAGGAAGGAGCACAGTAGTATCACAGCCTGGATTTCGTCTATGTCAAAGTGCGTGCTGAGAGTGATGGTGAACTCCTTGGAAACATCATCTACCTGCACCTTGATGCCATCCGAGAACATAACTGTGCCACTTTCAGTGGCCTTGCGTGACATGCTGTTTGGCTTCCTGTATGGTCTGGAGACATTATGGAGTTGCTCGATGCGAGGCTTTATGATTTGAGTAATCTGGTTGGGAGACGCACCCTCCAGTCGACCGGAAAGAAACAAATGTAGTTGCTGATATGTCCTGTAGGAAAAGGAAAAGTTTGGTACAAGGATCATTAATAAAGTTGAGATACATACACATCAATCAAAGTCGACCGTTGTGAAGGTTCCCCCGACATTCTGATGAACATGTCAAAGTGTGCTCACACTAGTGCAGTGGAAATAAAGACCTGCTAAATAACACACGAAAGTGAACCATGTAGCCAGTCAGTACTGTAGGTGTCTGTAGCCTAGAAATGAGCTTACCGTTGGACGTGCCAAGGGAATCTACGATGGGGACTCTGACACGCAGTTTCCCGTCATTGAGTTCGGGACTCTCAAGCGTGTTGCTGGTGGATGTGAATCTGCAAAGGTCGACAGACACAGGGTCTGCGGTGAACGAGCCGAGATTGTCTCCAGCTCATGATGATCAGATTTGGTGCGTAGCAGGCCGAGTTAAGCATGGTGTCGAGAGTGCGCTGTGTGGTTGGGGATCCTGTCCTGGGGACAGGATGGATGTGTTACAGGTGTCTACATGGCGGAGAGTGGTGAGAAGTAAGCGGGTGCAGCGAATGGGGAGAAGGAAACATTAGTGTGCTTTCTGCACCTTTCAAGTCGAGGTTGACAAACATGCCTCGGCCATGCATTTCCTTTGACAGTGTATAGTATAAAAATGTTTGGGCAACAGATATGGACAGGCAAGAATAACGCAGCTCAAGGAATTAGGAATAACACAATCATAGCTGCGAAGTGCCTCAACTTTCTCCTCTCCTAGAATTCATAGTGCTCACTCAACTCATCCTGGTCTGAGTCATACATTGTGTTCACCAGATACGAGTCCCCATCGGAATCATCACCGGGTGCCTCGCAGTCAACACAACCATCCTGCAGTTCATCATCTGACCATGACATCTCATTCGAGTCATCATTGGGCCTGTCATCCGCCTGAGCTGCACCAGAAGTACACCCAACATCCCGTTGAATGTTGCCGTCGCTATCTTGCAGGTCCTCCTGCTCCAGGCCTGGTGTGAAGGCATATATGTGCCCTACTCCATGTCCCCAATGGTAGCGCATTTGGCAAACCTAGATAGTACCACAAATGAAATTGACCTTCACAATTCTAAATCAACGGATACCATATAAGTTCTCACCTGTTAATATACTACTGTTTCCAGTCCTCCGAGTCATGAGCATTTCTTGAGAATAATGCACCATCAATGTGTACCTTGCCAGCTGCAAAGACGGGTACAAGATGGCAGCCTCTCAGCACATCCCCTGGATCAACAATACCAAATGCATCTGCCCGGTTCATTGGCACAAGCCTCACTTTGTCCAACAGCCAGGAATTCCAACTAGCTGAAAGGTGAGCCAGTTCAAACCAGCATACCCACAGAAATTCAATGCAGCGTGACAAAAAATCCTTTGATCCTGGCCCCATGTAGATGACATTGGCGTGGTAAATGCCCAAGACACGAGCATAACAGAACCAATGGTTGGACCCATCTCGTGCCAATAACATGATGTTATTATGGTCAGTTCGTGGATTAATCATGTCAGCTTCACAACACATATCATACATTGTGTAGTTAATACGAAGGAGGTTGTGGCAGTAAATTCAGTTTCGTTTAAGACCAACTTGAGTGGCTAGCAAATGATCATCTGGTTCCAAGCCTTCATTACCTGTGTGAATTTCCCGGATCCAAGGCAATAGATGAGCCTTGGTATGAAATCCTGACAGACCTGTTGATGTAAAAAATCATAATGAAACACTTGGAAGCCTCACCTTTATAGCTGGGTCATCAGAATTCTTCTGCACAAAAATACTTATGTCTTCAGGAAAATTTTGCGACTTTCCAATAATATGGTGCAGATCTGGCGTGTCCGGGGATGGGTCATCTCTTTTCCATGCTTCTCTTTGAGCGCGAATTCAACAGATACGAGCTTGACAACGCTCGATGGATGCTAGCTGAGGAACAATGGTTTTGTGACTTGTGCGCATGTAGCGACTCTTACTTGTCCAATGTTTGAGTTCTCCCTGCCAATACAACCTCAGTGGTTGTTCCTGGATAATCAGACACCCACCAGTTGAGTAGAAAATGAGTCTGTAGTCCCAAAAAATTTGATCTGAGAGGCATAATCACCAAGGGCATGGAGCTTGTACGTATTAAGGTTCAGAACCTTCAGACGGCGACCATTTGTAGTAGCAGTCGAGGTGTTCGGACGTGTAGCGGGTGCATGAGCTTCCCACCGTCTGCAACACTCAGCCTCCTGCCTGAGCTCTTTTGTGTCAAAAGTTGTGCATGTCCTCCTGAAATTTGAAGTTTGTTACCCAGCTCAGAAGTGACCCTCTGAAGGAGTTGAATGGTATCATCAGTATGCATGCGCAACTTTGCCAACCCATGCCAATGTGCCAGTATAAACAAAAGTTTTGAAACCTGGCAGTCATGGGGTTGGGGTAGGAGACCGGTAAAGATGGGGATTGCACACTGCAAGAAAATGGTAGGAATGTAAACTATTGTTAAAGATCTAGTCACCAGAGCGCCCACCTGTAATATATCTTCAAAATCCCGTGCAGCCATTCTCTTTAACTCTGAAACGTTCCTTGCAAATCAGTGGATTGTATCCCGCCCAAATGAGGGCACTTGGCGGTACCTAGTACTCAATCAAAAAGCCTTTGCTGATCACGCCGTCAACCAAATAGTACTTACCGACGGTCCAGTTCTGAGAGGACATCTCCAGGCAGGCTATCCAAAATGCAAAGTAGATGGATAAATACTGCCTTCCAGACACCAAGCTCAAACTCATGCAATAGATCCACCACTAGCATCACAAAAAAATTGAAGCCAAGTTCACTCAACTTCTCGGAAAATGCATTCTAAATACAACCATGAGTATTGAGTGCAGATGGCGGTGAAGTAAAAGAAGTACAAAACCTTTGTTGGCACCAAAGACTCTTCCTTGAGTAGTGCCTCTACCTGAGGTGTGTCGACAACATAGTACTCTTGATATATGAGGTGATGTGCAGCTGCTACTTTACTCCATCGTTCCGCCATGTCCACATGGGCTAACGCTTGCCATTGCTGCATATCGTTGTTCAATCCAAGATCATCGATCAGGTTCTTTGGAGTAAGGCACCGAGGGCAAGGACACATCCCAAGGTTGCGAATGTTCGCTATAAGGACCCTATTACATGTATTAAAAGTTGGCCTCACTTCAAGAGGAACACTTACTTCTCTGGGTAGTCAGCTGAGTATGTAAAGATATGGGGAAACAACTGCCTCTGAACAGAATCTGCGAACGTAATAATGATCCCATGCTCATACGCATGAACAAACTCTTCGTCAAGGAGCTCTTGCCATTGGCTGTGAAAGAGTTCCCGGTGACAGTGTGTAATGAAAGTGTCACTAAGCCGCTTATTCTTGAAGTGATCGAGCGCAAAGTCTTTGAAATCATGAGGAAGCTGAGTGGAATGTCAGTGAGCCATCTGCCTGTGGAATAATGACATACTGTTTGAAAATATGCGATATGGTTGCAAAGATGAGCAGACAGCTGGCATCTCGTGTACTTACTCTCGTTTCCAAAATACATATACAGAGGCCAGAGCTGCGCATCCCCGAAGGCTGTGAGTTGTGTTGTGTCAGACCAGAACATGAGAGCCACAATACAATGGGGCAGCTCGCAGCCCAGTTCAGATGGTGAGTTCTGCAACTGGTTGTGTGCATTAATGAAGGCCTCCGATGTGAAAAGTTCACCATGCACTCCAATTTCGCGGGTTTTGTGGGGTGGATGCCAATGCAGCACATATGGCTCATAGTGAAATGCATGATGACTCCAAGGATCGGTAACCTTTTTGCGAATAACAGCGACAAGGGAATGGTGATAGAAGTTTTGAACCAGATACGCTGCCAGGCCGGGTTGCACAGAACGGCGGGGAAAGGGTACAGAGATTGTTACAGATGCACTTTGCCACCCAGCATCGTTGTTTAACCATTCCAATGAGTTCCCCGGCATGGATGTACTCTCATCTGGAGCTACCAATGTTCCAAGCTCACGGTCAATTTTAGTCCACTCGGTATCTCGGATGGCTTCTGAACTGAATTCCGAACTGCCCACGATTTTGAGAAGACTGCTAAAGCCCTTCCTTGACTTCATTGTCCCTTGGTTCCAATACCAGTCTCCCAACAGCAACAAGCTCTTGTTCAGATATGGATAAAAGGGGTTCGCATCCAAGTTGATGTTTATGTGGTCAACAAAACCAGACATGTCTTCGGGATCATTGACAGGGAGCGTGTCATGGTTGTACACCCGAAATAAGCCATAGGAGTTTGCCTGAGTCTTAAATGTCTTGGTGGACAATAGACAGCGAGGTTCGCCCTGTAAGTCTTCCAGCGCTGAGGTGATAGCAAACTCGGGGGGATGTGTCCCCTCTCCACGTGATTGCTCAAATTCTGGGGGAGGAAAGGGCATGTGTGGTTTGGGGAGCATATCTCTGTATCGTTCTGGCAGACAGCGATTGGTTCGTCTAGTCCTGCACAGAGATAAAGGCATTGAGATCGAGTCGGCATCCAACTCCATATTTCCTGTTTGCAACTGAGATGTATTGTCCTAGGAGAGACCTGAGTATTGGAGGTTGATCATTGATAAATACTTACCTCGTGGTCCCCAACTTCATCTTGCTGTTCAGTGCAATGTTCACCTGCCCATGGAGTGCCCACCTGTACTACACTCTCTGCTTCACGTTCTTGTATGCAGGGACGTTTCTTCAAGTGATATATTTCTCTTGCCTTAGCAAGCACACTGGCCAGTCATTTCTTACCCTTCATGCAGAGTTTTGTGTGTCTAGTAAGCAGCCCAGCTTCAGTGTAGACTCGACCACAGTAGTCACAAGATCGGGAAAATGGTTGTAGCATACAGCTATCAAGATATTGTACAAAGCTTCAGTGTGTGCTCACACTGTTAAATGAAGTGTTAGTACTTATGTGGCCAGTATACTTTATCTATTAGAAATGGGAAACTTGCAGTAATGAGTTGCCGTCGAGCGTTGTGTTCACTAGGAGGTAGGGTGGGACGCTAATGGCTGGGGTGGCAAGGGATCGCAGGATCCATGTTGGACTCTAAATGGACACTGATGATGTTGCTCTATGTGGCTGTGTCTTTAGCAGGTCAAAATTCCGACAAAATCATATGGCTCACTGCTGGCAGTGGATAGATTGAACTGCGTCAAGCCTGTGTGCAACATCCAACTAAGCTACAAAATATGTGCTTTGTTTTTACTGATGCCTGCTTAAAAGCTATCGATAAACTCACATGTCCATTGAAGGGGCGATGGTGCTCTAGTAGTAAAGGCAATAAACCAGATTGAATTGAATGATAAGGCATGTCTGGGATATGTTGATATTCTTGCCATGACTGTCAATGCACATTGTCGGGGGCAAGGTACTAGTAGCCTTGAGGCATTGGAGCGATCCAGGAGACTTAGTCAGCTTGAGTCGGCATCATTCACCAGACTTGCCAAGTGCCGACTGGGCCATCAGCAAAAACCTTGCTTGGGTATGGGAACTAAGAAAATGACTACCTTCATTGGTGCCAGTATTGAATGGCACTGAAATGGCAGTATAATGACAGTGTGCATGTGTCACCCTGGGTATTGGGGTTGCAAGACATAGCATTGAGGTGGCATGCTGTCAAGCAGGCACAGGGTCATGCCAAGCATTGAAATAGACACAAAAGGCATCAGCAAAGTTAAAGGGGTCTAAATTGTCTGAACGCTTATTAGTCTCAGCATCGATCTCACCAGTCTGATAGTGACTGTGTGATCACAGGCTCACACAGTGTTCTACTGCAGTAAATCAATTTATTACTTGTAACTACTACATCAAATGCCCACCATAGTTGAGCGGTCATCGTTGTCAGGGTGTGGTAGCAGTTGTGGCAGCAGCAGCACCATCCTTGTCATCATACTGGTGCTGGTGTTGTCCATCATTGTCGTATTAGTGGTAGGTAGGCTGTCGTTGTCATTGGGCTGGTGGTGGTGTTGACTGTTGTTGATGACCCTTCAGCACAGGCACCCCTCCCATCCCAAACATGTTGGCAGACGCTGGCATCAACGGGCGAAGGAGCGAGTCAACGAGCCTGAAAGCTTGTGAGAAGTGTCTTGGGGGGTGAAGTGACATTGGCATGTACCTGGATGCTGGAGGTGCAAGATGTCGGGTAGATGGGACGGTGTCACGCACCAAACAGGTTTGGTACAGTGAACATGGAAGATAACGTCAATATCAAATGATCCTGATGTGAAGGATGAGCACGACAGAGCCTCATCGTAGCCATCTATCGCACAAGAAGACTATCCTGATGCAAGAGACGACTGCCGACGTCTAGCAGTCATCTATCGCACAAGAACCACCAAGAAGCAGAAGAAACTGAAGGAATAACATCCATTATGGTATGAGAAAGGAATGCAATCTACTGCAGTCCAACTCCCATACCAGAACGAGTAAAGAAGCTGAAGAATTGATGGAGAAACAAAGGAAAGAAGAGAAGAAACGATGTTAGTGCTCAAATGTCATTTTTAGGCACCCAGTGCCGGCATTCCGATATTTTGAATAGCTCCACCGTTTCCAAAGCTATCAGGCACGTGACTATACCGTCAGAGAGCCTAGAGCGTGGTCTATCTGCCTGTCAAGTTCCGACATGGATCCGTTTATTTCCCATGGAGATATTCCCCCCGCAATCCAGACGTTCATCTCATCAGTCACTATGGAGTCCGTATTTTCTCTGGATCATTTCTCCACTATTGCTGCAGATCTCCACTATGTCCTGCTCTTA
>Ga0307518_10004425_pt1 | contig 10079 bp, 8 predicted proteins | sample 25_EM_MG_FD_203889 | JGI IMG/M metagenome (GOLD analysis project Ga0307518, IMG submission 203889) | Populus trichocarpa ectomycorrhiza microbial communities from riparian zone in the Pacific Northwest, United States - 25_EM | ecosystem: Host-associated > Plants > Roots > Unclassified | place...
TGTGTGAGAAAAATACCACATGCTGAGCTTTCTCTCCAAGTGAAAAACCACCACCTGAGACCACCGAATTATTCCTGGGCTAAACCCTAGATCACCATCAGCTTGAGTAGTACTCTTGAGCCTTCTATGCAATTCAATCTTCAAATCCTCCTCCGAAACCCCTCTATTCAACTTAGTTTTAGTAGCAGATCTATTTCTAGCATCCCCAGAAATCTCCCCCTCATCTTCTTTATGATAGCATTGCATCACATGCTTCTTCAAGTAATCAAGATCAGCAGGACCCACATCCTCAAATTCATCCTCCTCTGTGTAGTTTCCATGACCATAGCATAGCAAGTCTTAGATATAAAAGCAATTAAATTCCAAGATTTTATCATTTAATGGCTTGCTTACCACTCATAGCTCCATCTGAGAACACTGCTTTGTTTCTTTGGATTTTGGTGTGATATTGCAGTAGTCGAGATATTCCATGGATTCGTTCGTCAATGGGGTTGATTCTTCATCATCAAAGACTCGAAATTATGAGAGAGAGAAGGGAAGGGAGAGAAGGCATTCACAGAGAGGAGCCCCCACAAACAAAATCCATATCAGAAATCATACATTATTATTGACTCTTTATTCCGACTGGGTAGTCGTGTGCACAGCACAGTTGTTGGAGGGAAACACTCTCTTTGTTGCCACTTCCATGTGCCGTTGGGTGGGCTATACCCAAGACCTAAAACCGTGTACGTGTGTGAATGGCTCCCTCCCTCCCTCCCTTGTAAGTATCGAAACACGTAAATTTTGTGCCTTTTTCTTTTCTTTTTGCCTTGCTCTTGAGTGCTTGGATTTATGTGATTCTTACAATTTAGTATTTAGTTTCTAATTTTGTTTACATAAATGTTTGGTTTTTTATTTTTATTTTAATGGTGTTGTTTCTAAATATTATTTTAGGTGTGAGTGTCTATTTCATTCGACTAATGTGCAAAATAAAAACCTATTTGAACAGAATAAATAAATAAAAAATAAAATAAAATCAAGGACTCAATTGTGAAAATTACTCAAAACCCCTTCTTATTTTGGTTTCTCAGATTTCCCACAACACACACACGCACACTCTCTTCGATCTCATCGCCACATTTCCCTACAAAACTCCACCCTTCATCAATCTTTCTGTCAGTAGAAGAGAAAACTCATTAACTTTCTACATCAATCCTTGTTGGGTTTTGCACTGAGAAGAGAGAGCATGGCTTCAATCTCTGTTCCATGCCCCAAGACTATTTTGGTTGCCGCCGGTGTTGGATCCAATGCTCAAAATTCACAACCAAAGCCCATGATCTCTTTTCCCCGAGCACCAATTTCCAATCAGAACCCTCCTCTCTCTTTGGGATCTACATTCTCTGGTTTTGAGGTCAGTCCTTCTTCCGGTGATTTGCCGCCTTTCACTATGTTTTCGAGCAAGACATGAATGGTTCTATGTTTCATCCATGTGTTTGTGTAAAAAGCTTGAATCTTTGATATTTTATATTCATATGCTGGAAAGTTTATGTGGCCTCAAGGAATTTGTTTTGCGATTAATATGTTGAATTTGTTTGCCTTTTATATGGTCTGATAGTTGACTGTGATCATAGTGTAATAAAACAGTACTTTAGGTTGTTTTTTTCCTTAAAAAAAATTGAAGTTTCAGTTATAGATTCCTATCCTGTGTTTTTGATATATTAAATGAAAGCATGTAGCTTGCAAACCTTGAATCTTTTGACTTTTTATCCCGGCTACTTTGGTAATTTAAAGCAAGCTGAAAAGGGGGTGTTATAGAACCAATATACCTTATATGTCAGAATTTTGAATCACTAGTATCTGATTCTATCAACGCGAATTGAGCTTTTCTCTTGCTTGACTTGTCAAGATCTTTTCTTGTGATTGAATTTTCATTGATGTGATATGACGATTGTACGAAGACTAAAGTGCAATCTGTTTAATTTGCAGGAGACTAATGTCTCCGTAAAAATTTGCTGTTGTTGTTATTGAATGTTCAAGGATTCGGTTATCCTGTGCAGTGGCCTAACAGGAAGCAGCAAGCTGTTATGAAGGCACAGGCGCAGCTGAATGAGGTAAGTTGTACTCGAGAAGTTAAAATTGTATGTTTACTGGAGGCTGTATCATTATCTATTTACAAAACCTGCTCCTTAATCGAAGGTTATGGTTGAGAAATCTTCAAATTCTGTACTGGTGGGGGACTCTGAATCCAAAGCGGCATCATCCGAGGGAAAGGATGAGCCCACAGAAAGTAAAATCCCTGACGTGTCATCCATTTCAGCATTTATGACACAAGTATCAGAACTTGTCAAGTGAGTCAAAGACTTAAATTTTGTAATATCCAAGTGTGCATATGTCACTGGCTGTTTTGTGCTTGGCAACGCTATTTCATTGTTTGAGTTAATGTAATCCTCATGAGCAGACTTGTGGATTCAAGAGATATCACAGAGCTGCAATTGAAGCAATCAGGTTGTGAACTCATAATAAGGAAAAAGGAGGCTTTGCAGCAGTCAGAACCAGCAGCTCCTGTTCTTCCAATGCAATCTCCTTACCCGCATGCAATGTTTCCTGCTCCACCAGTAGCTGCTCCTGCCCCGGCTCCAGCAAGTCCCTCTTCAGCTCCTGCCTTGCCCCCCCCTGCAAAGGCAAGTTCATCGTCTCATCCACCACTGAAATGCCCCATGGCTGGAACCTTTTATCGGAGTCCAGCTCCAGGTGAACCCCCATTTGTGAAGGTAAGTCCAGCTCCAAGAGAGAATCCTTGCAAGATTTCCCAAGTGCATATGTGAAGATTCTAATGTTCTTAAAGTTCGATGACAAGATAACCCTTTTCCCATCTCTGTGTGCTTTCATTCTACAGGTGGGGGATAAAGTGCAGAAAGGTCAAGTTGTTTGTATCATTGAGGCCATGAAGCTAATGAATGAAATTGAAGTATGTATCACCTCTTTTTGTCCCAAGTCTCTTTAAGCTTATTACTTTTTAGTATCCTCTCTCATTTGCTGTGCTTTTGTTCCAAGCATTGGGTGGTTGATACTTATCATTTAATTTTGCTTCTTATTCTATCTTGTGGTTTCATAGGCTGATCAATCTGGAACCATTACCGAGATCGTGGCAGCGGATGGGAAACCAGTTAGTGTGGACACGGTAATCTCTTTCTCCCTACCCCTCTCGTCCAACTTATTGTAGACTCGTATAATTCCAAACGCTCTTTTTTTTTTTGTTCCTTCCATGCAGCCTCTTTTTGTCATTGCGCCATGAATAAGTTGCAAGGAGCTTCAAACTTTGTAGCGGGCACTGTTTTTGGAGAAGTAACTTGAAAAGTCTTTTTATTTTTTATTTTTCTCTGTAACTTTAAAGGAATAATTGTCTCATCTTGGTTCAGGAAAGCCTCTCTTCTATACCCTTTAGTATTGTATTGGATGTGTGGACCAAGCCTTAGGTGATACAATCAATGCAAGGGTTTGAGCTTTTTTCAAACACAGTATTCAATAGCATCAGTTGGAAACCTGTGTTTTTTTTTTTAACCTGCAGTGACTTACCAGTCGTCTCTCCTCTGTGATGCTAAGTGCTAACGGGGCAATAAGTGGTAGATTCGAGTAAATCACATTAAACTAAAATGATAGTCTACTTTTTATCCGTGGCTGCAAATATAACAAGCTGTTGCTGTCCTTATCTTAACTTGAAAATCTTAGGCTTCAAGAATGGGTTGAACCCTATTTCCCTGAACAGCAAGGACGCTGAGCTCCCTCGACCAAGCATTCCAAACACAAGGTGTTCCAAGTTTTTTAAAGCCAAAACGAAAATTCAATTGTAGTAACTAACGTCGCATGCTGGGATAACAAATTTGAGATAGATGAGATCAAAATTAATCCTGCACGGGGAAGAAAACGTCATTTCACGTACAAAGAAAGGCATAGTGATGGATGCTAGCGTGAGTGAAGATGCAACAAAATGACTTCACTTTCCACATTGCTGTTTACAACCTTTTTAGTATTTCAGTCTCAATTTCCCATTCTTGTTTCTGCAAAGCATTATGTAACCAACGCAGGATTCTTGAATTTCATTGAAGGCAAAGAATGTAGTCGTGTCAATTGTCAAACAAATTACAAAAGGGAGATGGATAGCTTGAAAAACTGCTTCCCTACCATGAAGACCGACCATGCTTCTTTCTCCCGTTTCCAAAAATTCTATTCTTTTGCTGTCATTCTATCCTACTGCTATTTCCCTCTCTCCTGCACAATAATCTACACGTGTTAGCCTACCCTGTTTCATATTTACAAAACTATCGTCGGTGCCTACCGCCTCTAATGCTGTTGTCTTTCCTCCCACTACCTTGCCTCCAACCCCCACCCGCCCAATCTTCATCGTCATATTCATCTTCATCATCTCCCATCATACGTCCAGATTTCAACTTTCTTGGGGTCAGTCTTTTCCGCTTGATGTTTGCTGTGTACGTTGAATAATCAACTGTATCCTCCTTTAAGGCACCTTTGAATTCCTGTGCAACAACAAACCATTTAGAGACTAAAACTCAAGCCATGTGAGTGTGACCATGCCATCGTTGTTCAAGTTACCTGATATCTCTGAACCAAATCTTGATACTTGGATGGCACACCGGTGCATGCGTGATTGATGTCAAAGGGAATGTTCTGCCTCGAGAGAGGCTCTCCTGGCTTTGGGGGTTCAGTTGGAGAAAAAGCCTGGCAGATATGTCATGTAAAATTAGTGATACATGATCTAGGCAGACACACCATGCTGTAGGGCAAAGTAATGAGAGAAACCAAATGTATACAATTTTTACCTGGCACCGGGAATCATTTAGGCTATACACAGTTTTCAGGTGCCTCTTGAGCTTCAAAAGCAGCTGCAATGCAGTTGCTGCAAGGCAGTCAACCTGTATAATGACCAAGAAAGATGAGTTAGAAGCACTACTGGGTATGTGAAGTTCAGGATTCTCACCTTGTGTAAAGATTTTCATCTTGTATTTGTTCAAAGACAAAAGGCTGTTCTTGAACTGTTCCACTCAGATCAAATGATCTCAAAGGACTGTAATCAGACTGACCAGCTGGCTTTGGTTGAATTGTGCCATTCAAGTCTATGTGATGGGAAATAGGCTCCGCAAATTCACTTTGAAGGACTCCATTGTCACTAACCATTCGAGTATTTCTTTGGGACAAATGTAAGATCAACCCCTTCATATTTGCTTCAAGTGCCCCTGCTCTTACTTGAATAATTCGATTTATCGCATAAATCAAATACAGGGGTGCATCGAGTAAAGTAAATGGAAGCAAAGCAAGTATTTCTGAGCAGTACCTGTTAAAAAGAAAACAATTTCTAAAATATCATACCAAACTTGAGTTCAACTCTTGAGGATCTGTCTCCAGTGCTATAAGGTATGGAACACAGGTTATAGGATGGAGGAGAGACCCTGGCGTAGTACTCCTTCCACAATCTGCAATGATAACAAATCAAGAAATATAGAACTCAGACAAGCAGTAACAACTCCAAATTTCACTCACATTTGAAATTTAACCTCTCCTCGTCAATCAGGAGCCTGTCAGTGGCCAGACCAAGAAAATTACCATCTAGTGTTATGAATCAGTTAAATGCCTATCTCTTTCTAAATTTCTTACAAGTCTTTCTTTGTGGGTTTTTTCTTTGTTCTTTTTTTCACTAAAATGAGGCCAGGGATATGCATCCTTGTCTAAAGCTCTTACAGGGACAAGAATACCAAGTGTAGGTTCTCACCTTGAGGGCAGTCTGGCGAACTTGATCATGGAAGTCGAAGCACCTTCCCAAAATGCGATCCCAATACAGCTGGACTATACCTCCACAAATGTTAGCATCACCTGCACCAGCAGCAACAGGTACACTGTTGCTCCCTTCTACAGGATGAAGAGCTGCATTATTACCAGTCTTATCTGTTTCCATTTGGCTTTCAGCATCCAGAAGATATTCATGCATATTTTGCAAAGCTTTCATCTGGTGAGAAGAATGATTTAGTACACCATGAAAAATGGAAAGATAAAAAGAGGCTAGTGCATTAGTACCTTAAGACGAATGTGAGAACCAGAAGATAAAGTTGCCTCCACTATTTTCCCAAGGTCCTAATGCCTGCAAGAATTACAAAATTAGATGATTAGACATTAATATCAAAGCAGGCATCCGAGAAATTGACAAGGGAGAAGGAAAGCATGCATACCTGCAAAGATCTGACTTTTATACCAAAATCGTCCATAAGGAGATACTTTTTAGACAAACAGAGACTGCTTGTAACATCAATATTTTTGTTATTGGAGGTATTCAGCAAAGAGTTCCCATGGCGAATAAGCAATCCAAGACAGAACAAAGAACGGCCCGCTAGCTGTGATTTGCTGGTGGAGTTGGTATTAGTTTATATTCCAGTTCCATATATTTCCTATCTTTTAATTATCATTTCATGAAAGGAAGAATATACACCCAAAACATGAGCTGAACTCAATAAAAACAATATTCATAACCAATGGAATATGCAACAGATATGTGCGGGGCACTGCTCTTCACACAAGTTCTGCCAGCAGATTCAGTTAACTCAAGCAAGAACTCGTCACAGGTAAATCAATTAAGGGGCAAGACAGTTTCTCTGGCTTCATTATGGATCGCCACTTCACAAATGCTTTTAGAGTTTTCTGCCTGACATCAGTTGGGATTAAAAAATCCTATTGTCTTAACTTTAATATTCAATCTTTGGCTGAGAGAACAACTGTCCTCCTTGATCTGTAATCATCCATTAGCTTTTCTATCAATTACACATCCATCTTTTATCTATAGCATATCAAACATGTGGAGAAAATGGCTGGCAAAACTAATTTTAGCAAGAGTAAAGAGACTGCAGAACAGAGAAGTGCAAGGTTAGAAAGGCATTCACCCTGGTTTTGTCCTAGTCTAATTAAGTTAGTTTCTCTCCCGCGTCTACAGCCTGACAACTACCCATTGCATGTACAATCATGAGTCTGGCATGATATCTCAAGCTCTGTGCTGCAAAATGCATCGAGATTTCATAACCAAACCCACTTTCAAGAAGCTATCAGAACCTATATCTGACAGTAAATACTATGGTTTGGAGCACATAAAAGGACTCAAATGGTCATGCTGATATATTCTCATACATGGTATCCTTTATCTGCAAAACATGTGCAAGAACAGCATTAGACCTACAGCCATCGCACATTGATGTATTGAGCCAAGCTGATATGAACTTCCATTCGTGAGTTTTCAGCTCTAAATTAAAATGTCAAGCTCCCATGATTTTGTAGCTCTTACAGGGAAGATAATGGAGTTAAATAATCCCTAACAGTTAAATAACTTTCTTTGGAATCTAGGTGTAAGTACGGAACTCATTCTTCTCTTCTGATTTATTATTCTAAATTTGATGTCAAGCAAAGCATCTCCTATACCTGTCCCCCTCGAGTTGATGTCCAGTCAAGTCTTTCCGATCTTTTTTGTTTTTTCACTTTATATGTATAACAATTTTATATAACTAAAATCCCTTCATGCTAAATTTTTCATAAAAAACATGAATTGACAAATGATTTCTTTTTTACTGGCGTAACCTTTTAATAAATGATAACAGTAACCTTATAATCAAATAGATCAGCACAATTTAAATCAACAATTTTCTTTTGTCAAGCATTTTTTTTTATATTTTCTTTGCACTTAACCTCTAATTTATCAACTAAGACATCATTAATGATGTCATCACTACCATTAATATCATTATTTATAACATCATTATTAAAAAAATCATTATAAATTGGTGATTGATTCAAATCCATAAAATAACTAGAATCATCAAATATTTCAATTTTAAAACCAAATTTGTCTCCCTTACCCATGCCTCTAAAATGCACTCTTAAAACTGGTCATGAATATGTGACCACTATACTCATGATCCTCCAATTTCTCTTCATCACCTCTTCTAATTGATGAAATAATTCTTCAAGTTACATCTTCATATTTATTATCTCTAGTTAATAAGTTAGTTTTGTTATTTGTCTCTGCATGTCTTTTATCACCAGTTCTTGAATTTCTTTTTCCTAAAGAAAAATCTCTTCATCCTTTTCTATATAAGCATGTCATGTTCTATTACCTTTTTCAGCCATGGTTATTCCAGCATACAACAAGCAAATAATCAATAGGATTATTGGGCTCTGATACTAACTGATGCAAAGCTCTGATACCAATTAACATAGACAAAAACAACACAAGAAAGAAATAAGCATAAAATTTTCAAAATAAATGATCATACAAAAACTCTAATTGATAATTTTATTACTGAATATTTCTTTTCAAGTAGTCTGTCTCTCTAAGAGGTATACAACTCCTTAAATAAATTCAAACACCAACCTAAACAAATTAGGAAACTTGAAAATAAAGAAAAAGTAGTAAAATTCATGAACAAACTAGGAAAATAAAATTATTAAGTATATTATTTAATTTACGAAATTAAATAGAAAAAATTGAAAATAATTAAGGAAAAAGTAATTTTCCTTAAAAACCTTCTATATGAAAAATGTTTCCATATAAGAAAAAAGTAGCAATGAATTGAATCTTCATTATAAAAACTTAACCTTATATAATATTATTCAACAACAACAACAATAATATCAATTATATCTCAATCCCTAACTAAATGAGTGAGCAATATGAATTTTGTACATCATTAAGCTTGATGATAAACCAGATATTAAAAGTAAAAGTTTATTGTTCTACATCTTATCATATAATGAAATTAATGTGTATTCATTCAAGTTTTTTTTTTTTTTATATTATAAGTATGTGTCTAAAAAAAGTCAGCAATGGATCTTAAATAAATTAATATCATATAAGAAAATATCAAAAGTGAATTTTTTAAAAGGGAAAATTATTTTGACACTCCCAATGTTAGCACGTGATTTCACTTTCCCTTTGTAGTTTCAGAAATTACACTTTATAAATCACTGCTTATAAAGTTTGTAACACTTTACATACTGACTTGAGCGCATGAGAAATTAGTCAACAAAAAAGTTATTAAAAATTATAAGATTGCAAATATACTTGAATTAATGACTAAAATGGTCTTACATTTGGGTTATATTCTATAAAAGGGTTTTTTTTTCCATCAAAATTTAAATCTTGCATTTATCCATTAGATAAAATGTAATTTCTAAAACTATGAAGGAGAAGTGAAATCATGTGCAAACTTTCAAAGGGTCAAAATATTTATTTAAATTTTTTTTATCATGAACACACTTTACTAAGTTTTGAATAATTGTAGAAGTTCATCTAATTTAACGATAAAATTATCTTTAGTAGTGGTTTATAAGATATAGTAATTGTCTATATATCTTATTTGCTTGATGGTGGACAAGACATAGTAATTATTTTTGTATCTTGTTTGCTTGATGGTGAACAAGACATCATAAAATATAAAACAATTTGTTTTACCCTTAATATATATTGTTATCAAACTTATATATTTAAAAAATAATTACATATTTTTTTTACTTTAGTTTATATCGAGTGTTGAAATTAATAATAGTATAATAAACATTTTTATCCTTACATAACTTAGTTAGAGATTTAGTAGTAAATATCAAGTTAAAATGGCTTATTAATAATGTACATTTTCATTCATTTACATGTTTATGGTTATGAAGAGTGAATTTTTTGTATCAACACAAGTTAAAATCTAAAATCAAATATAATAATTTCACCAACTCAACCTACATATATTAAAATTAAAATTACTTAAGCTAACAACATATAGCCATATTTTACAAAGGTTTATAATTATAAATATTGAAATCTAAATTAGGTTGAATTGACAAGTGTTATTACAAATGAATATTTTTTTGTTATCATTCGATCCCCATAATCTTATTTTAAAATGAGGGTTTTATGTAAACTTAAAGATAACTTGTACCATCTTATCATCTTTTAATCCAATATCATTAAACACATAACCAATTTTTGCCTCATCATTCACACGAGTTATAGCCTTCGCGAAAACATTTTTTTTTAGGTAACCGTGGATGTCCGGGTC
>Ga0307518_10004426_pt1 | contig 10077 bp, 9 predicted proteins | sample 25_EM_MG_FD_203889 | JGI IMG/M metagenome (GOLD analysis project Ga0307518, IMG submission 203889) | Populus trichocarpa ectomycorrhiza microbial communities from riparian zone in the Pacific Northwest, United States - 25_EM | ecosystem: Host-associated > Plants > Roots > Unclassified | place...
CAGAAGTAGCCTGGACATCTGGAACTCCCTCTAAAATATGTGTTATTATACTTCATGTAAGTACTGACTAGATTTTTATCATTTGAGTACCACTGACATATAATGCAGGTCATTCCTCTAAAAAAAAGCGTTTTAATGTAAAACAAAAATAGACTCGAGGAGCAAACCTTCGCCGCTGAAGCTGAAGCTCAGTTTCTCCAGCACCACTGGTAAAGCCACGCCCTCCACTTCCTCTCCTGTAAACAATTTCCATGCAAATCAACACTTTTCCTAGCAAATGATAACTGATATATGCAAACAAGCATGTGCAAGCACACTCACTCAAGTGTATATTGAGGAGGGGGGGATATAGGGGTAGTTGTCGGTGCCAAGAGTAATTATACATTCCTAAACCAAAGATCATTCAAGCTAAGCAGGTGATAAATGCCAAAACAAAATTCAAGCAAATCTCATGAAACATATTAGGAGCCAAATATCCAGGGTTTAAAGGATGAAAGCATTCAGGTACTGTGGCCACCAAAACAATAATAAGAATAAAAGTGAAACAATATAAAAGCCATCAAATATTGTCCCTCCTCAAAAAGTTATGCCTCTATGAGAACATGTGATTTCCAGTGACATAGACTATGCAGGGAGATAACCAGTTCAGGTCAGTAAGTCCTTTTGTCTGGTTGTGGTGCCTATGATGGATCGTTTAGTTGATCAATGTATTTTTCAAGAAAAATCAGGTAATGCAACTCTACCACAAATCAACATTCAAACTCAACCAAATATCAGAATTTGAAACAGGATAACTTCCTGAGCCCAATTTTCACAGAGCAGGTGCCGGTGCAAAACAATGTTTTTCCTAAGAAATTAAGCTGCATGATGAGTTTTGATTGCATGGCATGTATTGCACCCATAGAAAAAATTTTAAAGATCAATCTAATTAGCTTTGTCCATCTCAAAAAGAATACAAAAAAAGGTCAATATTATCTGTTTTTGAGCTGGAGGACATGGTTGTCAGAAACAGAACATGCTAGCCACTAATGAAGATAAACTTCCAACTATATGAAGCTCTCAAGAAAGATAAACAAATGAACAGGGTATTAGGGCAGTGTAGCTTAACCAAAAATGAGAACCATTTAATACACTTGCATTAAAAAAATTTCTTAATCAAGAACAACAAATTCACCCTCGGGCACTAACAACTTCAGCATCTCCAAATGCTCCGAAAGTCAAGCGACCATCACTACTACGTACTCGAACAAGTCTACTCTTTGCATACATTAGAGCCGCTAATTCCGCCTGGAAAAAAAAAATTACAACCAAACAGTCATTAGCCAAAACCCATGGGGACAGGACTAAATCTACACTGAAGTAAAATGTAGCGTAAATAAATCTTGTCAATAACTAAACCTGAAGTTTCGCCTCCTTTGTATGGGCATGAGCATTGAATATCTCTATTATAAGTGACACCCGGTCTAACACAGGTTTATTCCATTTCCGCTGAAATAACAATGAAAAAAAAAAACAGCAAAATCAATATACCAAAATAATCATCATCTCCAAAAATAAAAAATAAAAATAAGAACCTGCCTCCAAATTCCGCAGTTGAATCCCACTTAAAATAGCATTCACAAACACAGCATCAACATCATCCTGTTAAAAATCACACATTATCATTGTTTTTTCTTCAAAAACAAAAGGTTTTTTTTTAAGGAAAAATAAAATTCTTGCCTTTGACTCAATTGCTCTGATATGGCACAAGATATCGTCTACAGTCCCAGTCCCAAAGTAAGTATCTGCCCATACCAAATTGAATCAGATTATTAAATCAAAGAAAAGCAAAGGAATTGATTAAGTTAGGAAAGGAAAAAAAACCTGCTCGAGCTTTGGAGGAACGGAAGATGGGATTTTGAACGAGGATGTGAGGGGGCAAGGGTTTATCGAAGAAATCAGAATCGAAGTACCCATCACGCTGTTCTTCGAGGGAATTGGCGAGGCATAGAGCTTCGTTGAGCTTGGCTTGAAGGAGAGTATCGGGGCGGAGACGAGGCTGCACCACAAAGAGTCGAGGTGGGCTTGTTGGGTCTCTGTTGAAGGACGAATCCACTTGGTTTTCGTTCTTTCTTTGCCGGTTTGAAGACGACGAGTGATATGAGTATGAAGAGAGGACAGTAGTATTTTGGGGCTTCAGACACCGCCTTAACCGTACTGCCACTCCTAGCATTCCCATTCCCATGCTCTGCTCCGCTTCCCCTACACCTTTGTTTGTATAAGGCAACGGACAAGAGATGAAGCTCGATTCATTCTGGTCCCTGCAAAGCCTCATTAATTACAAATTTAGTACTTAATGGGATTTTTTTTGTATTTGAATACTTTTACTAATTTTTCTTCTATTGAAAGATCTTATTTATTGTTTTTTTATCAAACAAATACTTCTGCTATCTTTCTGTTATATATTAAAAATATAGATCACACTTTATCACGTTGAATTTAGCATTTTTTATCATGGAAATATGTGAGAAATAATAATTTTCAAGTACTGTGGAGAATACTATAAAACTTAGATTTTTATTTAAAACTATATCTTAAAATTTGTAGTTAACCCATCCTTAATAGGTTTAAACTCATTACTTTAATGAATTATATATAAGCTCTAGTGTCCAATCTTTAATTAGTGAATTTGTGATATTATTTTTTTTACTTTACATAATTAATATAAATAATCTTATTCAATAGTAAATATTTAATGATATTATATTTACAATGTTATATATCTAGATTTACTTTCATACATGTTACTTTGTGTCTTTTTTTATTGATTGATTGCTGCAATAAACACAAATTATTGGCACTAGTTTTGCGTAATATAGATATCTTTTAAGAAATTCTAAAGTCATTCAGTTTTATTTCTAACTTTATCAAAAACAATGAACTCTAATTTCATCATAAATCTTGTGATATATGTTCGCTTAGAAGATTTTCATTACACAGTTACTTAGCTGAATGTAAAAATAACTCATGGTCTAAAATGTATCTCAAACATATCTAAACACCATATCGATAGCTTTCAATTATTCATACTTGAATTACTCATAAATTTACTCAGATAACTAACCAAGTATGTTATATTAAGTATAGTGCAATTCATAACAAACATTAAGCTTTTAATTATCCAAAAATATTTTAATTATTGTATTCTCTCACCTTTGACAATTTTTTTAAAACAAAGTACTAATAAAGAAAAAGCCCAGGTGCATGGGTTTTAAAGCCCAAACCCACGTACCCAGGCCTGCTAATTTTTTTTCTTTTATAAAGGGTTGGATATTTTTAAATAAAAAAATAGGTAAACAACACATTGGTTGATGCTCGCATGCATTCAAATTTTCCTTTATGTAATGGCCATTGAGTCTCTCCTTTATTTTTTATTTACGTGGGTGTTCAGGCCAATTTACGCGCACCACGACTAATCCCACGGTCTACTGAACATCCTGCAAACCCAGTAAGCATGTAAGGCACCGCGGGGATGACAGACATGCACAGTGAGGTTTAAACCCGGGTACAGAAAGGGAACAAACCCCTACCACCGCTAGGCCAATACCTCAAGTGCCATTGAGTCTCTTTTTAACTCTATGGGTTCAAACCTTTGAACATACATTCAAATTTTTTTTATTAAAATTTTAGAATTTTTTCTTATAAATATATTAAAATAATATATTTTTTATTTTTTTAAAAAAAATATTTTTTAAAAAAAAAAAAACACAATTGGAACGCATATAAAAATTCAGGGTGATGCCCGCATGCATCCGCCTTAAAGATCACACATGGTAGGAGTGGTCTCGGTTAAAAGATACCTTCGCTTCACTGTCAAATAAAAAGAAAACTTCATAATTTCTATAGGTTTTTTAATTTAAAGATCTACACTAGTTTTCTTATATTTTCCACTAAAAACCCTTACTTATCTTTAGCTTTTACCCCTAAAATCATAATAGGCGATTTAAATTTACATTTGTTTAATTGTAACCACCAGCCCCTCACAGGCGAGGTTCAACCCTGTAGAAATTTTATTGATAATAAAAGGAATAAAAGTTGGTGTTCATATTGACATCACATGAACTCAACTTCGGAAGACATTTATTCAAGAAGTTAATGCAACTTCATGATACATAAGATCAATTGCCGTCTACACACTAGTTTGCATATAGCATGCCCTCATAGTTCTTTATATATATATATATATATATATATATCCAAACAAGCCCTTGACATTTATGAACAGGGAACTTGCAGAAACGAACTGGCTTTTGTTGACAGTAATAAAGCCTCTTTGATTCGGCACATCTGATGTATCAATCAACAGGAGGAGCTCTATAAACAGCAGGAATAGTGGCAGGGAAAAACATTTGCCTCACTCCCTCTGCTTTGATAATTGGGAAAATAATGCCTGATGCACTCTGTTAAAAAATTCCATGAAAATGGGAGAAAGCCATTAAGAATTTAATTAGAAATCACATTCCAGAATAGGATGAGCTGCTGCATTTTTTTGTTGTGCTCAGTTATGTTCCAAAAACAATATGAAAACAGAGTGAGATTTCAGTAGCATGCTGCAACCTTCGGTATGGATTCAGGGAATATGAAAAGCACCTACATTATCTCGACTGCAAGAGTTCATCACTAAACTTGCAAATCCTTTGCTCTTTTTTTATATAAAAAAAACACCATGATCAGCAATAGCTAAAAAGTAGAGAATACACACCGAAATTAATCTCGCTCCAATCCACACGCGTTTAGGCGATGGAAATGGAAGTAGCAAACGACCAACACCATATACGGCAACCGCAAAGAAATGAAGGACCAAACTCAGTGGACGAGGGTTTAGACCAGACAGTAATGCCACAGGTCCTGCTGAGAAATTACCCCCAAGGCTTAAATAGTCAAAACATGCTTCGCGCATTTCCTTCCTTGCATCATCAGAGGAAGCAGAGAACACTTTATACAAAGCACCTGCTAGAGTATTTATCGTAGATGCAACTGGCTGCAAGAAACAACCATTTAACATTACAGGTTAAAATATACTTTTCACTGATCATATTTTCACTTCTCTCATGTTCAAGCCTATTACTTCATGTCTGAGAAAAAAATAACAAAGACCTTTTTAAATTATGAGGATAACTGCTCCTTTAATGTGCAAATTATTTACAGCATGTAATTTCAAGGAATGAGTCGTCACAGCATAACATTTTTTCTTCATTACTTCCATTCATGATGCAAAGCTTAGACATAACTTCAGATGACTAAAAAGAACGTTACTTGGACATTATTCTTGGCCATAATGATATTTATGGTAGACATATTTAGCTTACCTTGCGCAAGGTGTAAAAGGATTCAAGATATTTGGTCAACGAAGCTGCATCATTAAGGTCACGAAGTGGTTTAAGAAGATCACGAAGTACAACAATATCAGACAATGCCACAGTCATCCCACCACCAGTTAATGGATGACGCATGTTGAAAGCATCACCCATCAGAAGCGCTCCAGGAGTAGGATGTGGTTCCGCTGGCATGCTTCTATTTGGCATGGTCCTGATATTACCTTTATCTATAGCAGATATGAAGGCATTGCGAAGCTCAGATGGAATCTGAAATAGAGTCTCTTAGTTAAACACAGACAAAGGCTAACGGGCAAAACATGCTTTCTTCAAACAAAAATGTGTAACAAGGATAATGTAGGGAATTCAGGGAATGCCTCTTGGTACGCTAATACAATATGGTTGCTAATCATATTTGATGATTCAAAATCATGCAATGACATCAACTGGTATCAAACTTCTTACCTTGACCGTTAAAAATGAAAAAATATATACCTGTGGTGCAACCATGTTCTTTAAATAATTGGCCATTTCACCATTAGCAATGGAAGGCACTTTTTGACCTGGTACATCAACCAAACAGCGAACCTCTGTGCTGCTAATCGGATAAAACAAAATTGGTGATGGATCTGCTAGAATGACATGCCCATGATTTTCAAATGGAAGCTGACAGTTCTCCAGGATCAAACCCACGAAACACGAAGGCACATCAACCTGCCAAAAAGTCAAAATGATTATGTGTTGGTCTTACAAGAGAAGTTTGAAGCAAGAAAAGCCGATGCCAGATTGAGAGATTATAATTTTTTATTCAAAGTAAAAATTCTATGATTTGCTTCATCCTTAATGATTATTCAACACATATGTCATTCAAACTAAATAGGATCACATTCAAATTTGGCAATCATGAGATGGTGTCTTCACCTTAGGGTTGCATAGAGAGCGGCGCAGATTTGAGAAGCAGCCATCACACACAATTGTAAGAGGAGCATAAGCTTTAAGTTCTTGGCCATCCTTCGTTTTGTATTGAACACCCTTAACAGTCCCATCTTCTTCAAGCAGAGATGTGACTGTTCCTTGTTCTAGTCTTACACTGAATGACAGTGAAAAGAAAGATACAAAATCATTCGCTAACTGTTAAGTGAAATGTAAGAGCTTCAGAATGATTGAATGAATGAAAAATCTGGAACATCCATAAGGACGACTTCAAACAACGGATAAACCAGGAAAGCATTCATATGACTGAGGAAAAAACTATACTTGGGCAGGGTAGCAGCCTTTTCTCTCATCCTCTGAATGAAACGTCCATTATGGAAGCTTCTCCCAGAAACATCTGTGTGGAATTTTTCCAAAGGGTATGACAATCTAGTATTCTTCCCATCCTTGAAGAGAGCATATCCAAGCACTCGTTGGGCATCAATTTCCTCCACACAATCTGCATTCAGAGAGAATGCTTTACATTCTAACACCCAACATAAATTTCAAAAACTAGAACCTTTTAATCCAAATCCAGCTAATTCTGTATTGCATAGCAGATAGCTTGCAACATCCAAAATAATCTCTATTTTCTTTTCTTTTTACACACCATACAAAGATAATACAGAGATTGAAGTTTTTATATATACTTTAAGAATCATACCCTCAAGGCCTAATTCGATTAATTTTAGATATCCCCCGGGTTGGAGCAGTTCACCGACAATTCTGTCAGGCTCTTTCATGTCTCTTTCTATCACATGAACACGTCTTCCATCCTGTAGTTTTGGAATTGAGCTTTTAGTTCAAGGTCTTTGCCCTGATAGCAGTATATATAGTCTCAGAAAAATGTTGCAAAACTAAGGCAAATCAAAGTCTAATTGAATGGTCGTGGGGTTATATTTCAATTTCTATTAAACAAAATTACTTGAGCAATAACTTCAACTGAAAATGTCAAACCAGCAATCAAACTAGTTTGAAACTTAACCATCTCAGCAATAAAGTCAATACTTGTTATTATAGTTGAGTTGCAAATCCACTAAACCATCTCAGCTGCATCCATAGACTCGATATCAGTCAACTTTAATGTGAGCGTAACTTTTTTGTTACAATTAAAGATTTTCAAAACCATCACTATCATCAAGAAGTAACCATGTATTCCATAAACTAATCTAACCCACAACTGCTTTTCGCAGAGAGTGCGTCATCGCACTACAAAATAGAAAGTTAATTTTACTCCAACCCAACAAGTTAGCATGATCATAAGACAAGCAAAGCACCGAACACACGATGACGTACACACACAAAAAAAAAAAAGTAAGGCGAGTGAAATTCTCAAGAACTAAAAACGCTTTTCAGTCTCCTCCTCTTTCTATGAGGTAATAAATTACTAAAATCCCGTAATAAAAGCAAATGCTAAAAGTTCAGTAAAGAAGAAAAAAAAATAATTCCCAGAGGCAGGTTCCATCATTACCAACTTTTAAAAAGCAACCGAAGCTATGAAATTAAGAGTTATGAGCACCTTGCCAAGAGTATAAGCCAAGGCAGCACCAGCAACACCAGCACCGACAACAATGACGTCATCAGCAGAGGAGAAGCCTCCTCCATTTTCATGCCTTAAGACAGACACAGCACTATCGTTTTGGATCTTCAATGTTGTTCTCTTCCTGATCTTTTCTCTTTTCCAGATATTTTGGCGCAAAATGTACAAGAAAAGAAAGGCAAAGAAAGTGCCCACAAGGACATTGTGCTTATCAATCACCACCGTCATCTTCTTTATATAATAATTATGACACTGATGCACAGAAGAAGAAGAAGAGGAAGAAGAAGAGAAAACAAAGATTGGTTCTTTAGGTTCTCTTCTCCTGTGGGGTGTTTGTGGTTTGGTGCTTCTTGAAGAGGATACGGAGAAGGCAAGGTAGATAGAGATTTTAGGGGAAGGTTTCCCTTTATGGAGAGAGACTTTTAACGTGTGGTTGTGGTGGAGCGGGAGTTGTCGTGGTACCCTGGTGAGCTCCAAATTCATAACTTTTATTGTGGGGTTATTAATGATTTGTTGGATTGTTTAACTTCTTCGACTCTTTGGTATAAACCTTTGAGAGATTTCTCTGTTCACCCCCAAACGGCAAAGGAATCACCTTGTGCTCCTCTATTTTTTCTAGTTTATTTATTCAAATGATCCCTGTGTCCTTTTCGTCTCCTCTCAAACTCTTCTTTTGGGGTGCTTGTTATTAACACAACCTAAACCCTCGTGCCCAGAGTCCTATATAATGATTATAACAGTGGATTTATGTATTTACTCTTAAAAAAAAACACACGTTGAACTGTTCTAATGGGTATATTCTTATTTTTATATATTTTATTTATTATTGTAGAATTGTTACGGGGTATTGTTGTCCTTTTCCTTATTACATGAAGGGCGTTCCATAGACTCTCTATCGACCACACAGACAAGTTCCCAGATGTCAGAAAATCGTTTACTGTCCATGAGATGGTAGCATGTAAGGAAAAATTCTTTCATCTCTTCAAGAAGATGTCTTAAAAAAATATGTGTATTCGTGTTCCAGAATTATATGATCCTGGTACACAAGTAAAAACATGATGCAATAACGTTGCTTCATGCACTATTAACGAAGATCTAACTCTTGTAATTACTTGCATCATAAAAGATGTTAGGTACAGCTTGCTTGTCATTGGAACAGGTTTTCTCAACAACTCGGGAAGTGCATTAAATGATTTCTTTTTTTAATATAGCTATCCGGATCAGTTTGTGCATATCTTGATTAATTCTATAAGACCTGAAATTAACAACCATGTAAACCTTCTATAATCTTGAAATGATTAACTCGAGTTTGTGATTATGCAGGTTTATTATCATTTATATTACTTCAAAGATCTCCGATGTCTTGAAGATGTGCGAATCTCATAATTACATGAATGGAAATTTTGCGTATTTTAGTCACGATTGTTTTTTAAGATGTTTTTTATTTAAAAATACATTAATATATTTAAAAATAAAAAATGCTTTAAATCATCACAACTACTAAGTTTCAAATACAAAACAAATAAAGAAAGTTAAAGACCTTTAGTAAATCAGAAGATCATAACAGACCCAGATCCTTAAGACTTTTAGTAAACCAAACGACAGATGGTGAACTAGTTAATTGTACCATGTCAAACACAAAGTCGTGGACAACTGATAAACCATATAAATTTCTCTAGCCTGTGGTCGGCCTCTAGCACTTTTATGTGAGTTGAACTATCTAGGTGGTGGCCCAGTGGTAAGAGCTTGGGACCAAGAGGTTTGCTCCCTCTGTGGTCTCAGGTTCAAGCCTTATGGTTGCTCATATGATGGCCACTGGAGGCTTACATGGTCGTTAACTTCAGGGCCTGTGCGATTAATCGAGGTGCGCGCAAGCTGGCCCGAACATCCACGTTAAACTAAAAAAAAAAAATCTCCTTGTCTCACGTGCGCAAGTGGTAGGGAGTGGTACCTAGATTTTTCTTAAAAACAAATAAAATTGAATTACCTTATTCTTACATTAAAATTTGAATTTGAAATAATTTTATCATCTATTTACCATTTAGGAGAAACATGCTACATACTCACCTTTGCTCTAGCTTGACATTTTTTTTAATCATTTGGCTGCTTGAGCCATCAAGTATACTAGATTTTTCATAATTAAAAATTTTTCGTATATTCTTTATATTTCTTAAAGGGTTTGTTAGCCATATCTTCCTATATAATCATGTT
>Ga0307518_10004428_pt1 | contig 10076 bp, 16 predicted proteins | sample 25_EM_MG_FD_203889 | JGI IMG/M metagenome (GOLD analysis project Ga0307518, IMG submission 203889) | Populus trichocarpa ectomycorrhiza microbial communities from riparian zone in the Pacific Northwest, United States - 25_EM | ecosystem: Host-associated > Plants > Roots > Unclassified | place...
TCAGCTCTCCCTAGCGCGTGTCTACACGCTCCAGGCAACCTCCCTGTTCCCTAGTCGCGCACTCCCTGCGCATTTTCGCTGCGCTCCTCACCCCTACTCTGCTCTCGAATCCCAGAACCTCCGAGCGTGCTCCTGCGCTCTATTCTCCTTAGCTCTCCTAGTCAAGCCAGACCAGGTCTCCTTGGGCGGACACCCATTTTCGCGCCTTCAAGGGACTCACCCCCTACACTGCGCCTGGCGGACGAATCCTTGGACGCCAGGTGCCGTCTTTGGAGCACTTCCGTGCTCGAGTTGTGCCATTTGAGGCATATACCCGTATGTGAGCTCGAAGGGTGCGAACCCTGTTGATCCAATCACGCTTGAGTTGATCGTGAACTCAACCATGGGTACCTTCTCAACCCAGTCCTTCTGATCTGGCGAGATCATGCTGCGCAGGATCTGCGCGATTGTCCTGATCGAGTGTTCAGATGCTCCGTCCGTTTGGGGGTGAAATGCTGTTGACATCAGGAGTTTTACTCCGAGAAGTTGATGCATTTCTCTCCAAAATTGCGACGTGAACTTGGTGTCTCGGTCAGAGACGATTGTCTCAGGTAGCCCATGTAAACGGACAATTTCTTTCACAAAGAGCCATGCTAATTGCGAGGCTCGGATAGTCATAGTCACTGGCACCAAGTGTACCAGTGAAGTCATGCGACAGAGCACAACCCACAAATAGTCATGCTCGCCTTGTTCAGGGAACGGTCCCACGAAATCCATCGCGATGGAATTCCAGGGTCTTCGGGGAATCGGCAGAGAATGTAGCAGCCCCGCTGGTTTCTCGTTGCTCGTCTTCGTTGTCTGGCAAACAGGGCACAATCGACAGAATTGATCTACTTCCTTGCCAAGTCCTGGCCACCAGTACCACCTGCGGATATAATCTGCCATTCGCAGTGTGCCTAAGTGTCCCAACACCTTGTGTGCGTGATTGATGATACATGCAGTCATCGAGTCCCCCTTCCATCACGTTCGTGGAACGCAGAGGACTCTTTCTCCTCCACTGTTCACAGCGTGGATCAGTCCGCTGTCCATGCTGAACGTGGGGTGATGTTTTGGCTTCTCAGCCACTTTTGCAAGTACCGGGTCGTCCTTATATCCGGTTCTTACAGCTTCCATGAAGCTGTCTTGCTGGTGGAAGTGAGTGCGGGTGGCAGGCGATTGCCCCGCGGATTCGAGTAGAGTGAGATCTTCACTCGTGTGTGCAGGAGCTGGTCTCTCCCTACTCGGTTCTGCGTGTTCACGCAATTCTGCTGCTTCGATACAGCGGTCCTCTTGCTTCCCGCGCAGTCTATTGCTGTGCCTCACGTCGTGTTGACTTGCTCTCATCGAGGCAAGTCGTAGTTCCCTTAGTCGATCTTGGGGGAGGTCATCCCCCTCTGGGTCGAGCCTCACGTCTGCGTTTGCCCAATTGACACATTCATTCTGGACTCCCTCGCCTCCTTCCATCTCGTAGTAACAGGATAGGCAGTCGGCAACTTTGTTTTCGACTCCTTTCACATAGACAATTTCTGCGTTGAATTGGGACAGGTCATCCGTCCATCAGATCTGTCGGCTCGACAGTTGTTGTTGAGTGGAGAGGTACTTCAGTGCCTCGTGGTCGGTAACGATTTTGAATGGGAATCCGAGGAGTTTATCTTCCCATTTGAGAAGCGCTTCGAGTATTGCAAGCGTTTCTCGCTCGAACGTCCGATAGTTATGTTGGGCGTCTGTTAGTTTCTTCGACATGAACCCAGCCGGGTGGCATGTCTTCCAGTCTTCTCCCTGTCCGTAGAGTGTGCCCACTCCGTACAAGGATGCATCGCATATGAGCCAAATCGGCTCATCCGAGGCAGGGTTTATCAGCCTCAGTATTGGATATTTGCATGCGAGGTCCTTGATCGCTTGGAAACATTGATCATGGATTTCTCGCCAGAGGAAAGGGTGACCATTCCTCTGGATGCCCATGAGCGGTGTGGTGTATGCCAACACATCTGGCATGAACTGTGCCAGGTACTCAACAAGTCCAACAAATCATTGTACCTCGTTCAGGTTGCGAGGCTTCCTCCACTCGCGTATCCTCGCCATTTTTTCTGTGTCTGCGTGGACACCATGCTCATCGATCATGTGCCCGAGGCAATCGAGCTTTTCTGCATACAAGTCGCATTTTTCACGCTCGAGATAGAATTCCGCCTTCGTTAAGGCATCGAGCACGAGTCACAAATGCCTCTCGTGCTCTTCGAGCGTGTTGCTAAACATGAATATATCATTGAGATATACATGGACGAACCGTCCAATGTACTCTCGCAGTACCACTGTCATGAGTCGCTGGAATGTGGCAGGGGCATTGCAGTCTCCTTGCTGCATGACCTGACTCAGGAATGTACCGAAGATGGTCAAAAAGGCTGTTTTCTTAACGTCCTCTGGCTCCACGCGTACCTGTTCATACGCGTTGGATAAATCTATCTTCGAGCGATATCTCACTCTCGCGACGTCCATCCTGATCTGATCTTGGTCAGGGAATGGGGTCACGTCCTTGACTGTGTTGTTGTTGCGCTTCCTGCAATCAATCATGGTCCTTAATTTTCCCATCTTCTTCGGGATGCATAGCATCAGTGCTGCCTGCCACACGCTAGCCATGATCCACCACTTTGCATTTGTGTAGAGTTGGATCTTCTCTGCCAGCTGTGGCTTCAGAGAGTCTGGGCAGCGTGGCAGGTGGTAGGCATACTGCTTCCCCTCGTCAACCAGGGGTATCTGATGATTTACTTCGCGGAGTGGGGGCAGCTTTGCCACTACTCCGCCCAATTGATTCTTGTATTCGCTTAATATCCTATCGCGCAGTCGTGGGATATCGTCGTCTGTGAGTTTCTTCGTGTTCATTGCAGCCAGTTGTGGGGGCAACTCTAGTTTTCCAGTGGGGGAAGAATGCTTCCCGCGCGTCCCTCCCCATGCCCCGAGTCAATGAGCCGCTGGTGGACGTCCAATTCTCCGGCGAGCCTTGGGCGTCACGCTCATTTCAGTCTCTACTGAATGTGTGATCGAGTGACCCTCGATCCAGAGTGTATCCTTGCCAAAGTCAAGGCACACTTGGTGAAGCCTCAGGAATGGCAGACCTATTATACAGTCATACTGGTCAATATTGGTGACATCAAAATATGTGTTGTGGGTGACATGTCCCAAGCACACTGGTACATGTGCGCCATGGGTGATGGTCAAGCGACTACCGACGCACCTGAGTTGCAACAGTAGCTGGGACTCCAGCGTGAACGTAGCCAGTTTAGCTATGGTCACAAATGCAGGGCTGACGAAATTCGTCGTACTGCCGGTGTTGACCATCGTCAACGCTTCACAGCCGTTGACCTTTGCTCGCACTACAAAGCAGGTGCGCAGGTGGAAGGGTACCACTGGCCTAGGGCCAGGTGGGCCTGTCACTGCGTTCATGTGCATCGCATATTGAAATGCGCAGTCTGTAGCTTCATCCTTTACTGGCCGTATTGCCATCATTCGAGGAGCGACTCCGTTTGCTAGTTCCTCATCTGCAGGCGGGTTTCGAAGCCTGATCGCCTCGTACTCGCCGAGTACATATGGTCCATCAGGAATAATGTTTCGATCTGGCTGGATATACACCATATGCTCCCCACCGGCAGACATGCGTGCTCTGCCAAGCCAGCAGTCAAGTGTGCGGAGCCCCTCCACTGTTTGAAGGAGCTCGAATTGCGACTGCTCTGTGCGTCAACTGACACATTGGAGTGTCGCCCACATGTCCTGCAATGGATGTCCAGCAAAGTCGACCCGCGCTGAAGTCCTGGCGAGAGCCGTGCGCAGGTCCTCTGTGGTGTCCTCTGGTTGTTCCTGTGTGCCGTCTCTTGGGGCACTCAGCACCTGGAGTGCAAGGTTGATTAGACTGCACACTCGGTTTGTACTCCGTCAGATTATTGCAGCCTGCGGGTCACCCAGTAGGCTGCACTTGAATATCCATGCTACCGATTCGAGTTGATTGAGAGGTTCGTTGGTGGCCTCGAGCCGTTCTCGCACGAGACCCACAAACACCACTCCCGTCTCTGGGATGGTGTGTTCACGAGCCATCCATCCATCGTCATACGCCCTCCGAGCACTTCGGCTAGGAAATGCTCGTGCTGCCTCCAAGCCCGGATCTTCCTCGAGCTCGGATGCGATGACGTGCTGTTGATATAAGCGACACGCAAGGCATTCGCCATGGTGGGTGAACCTGAATCGTTCGTCCCACTCCCATCGAGGGTTCGCATTGGTGACTGGCATCACAATGTTTTCCATCGCGTTGATCACTCCCCAGTTGATGATTCCTCCGTCGGCAGCTACATTTACTGGAGCATCTACATGCTCGTGTCCCTGTCCAGGGGCTGGGACCTCCAGTAGGTCGTTGATGTCATCCCCGTGGTAGCCATTTTCGTGGGGTTCAACATTCGTGAGTGCAGGTACAGGGGCCGCAGTCTGTGCCACCTCGCGGGCCGACTCATCATCGCTGTTGGCCTCATACCGTTCGATGCAGACGTCCATCCTGTCTCGTGCAGTCATAGACGAGCAATATACGATCTCCTCGTCATGAGGGTTGTGGGTGTACATCCTCCCGAGACACGCGATGGGTTCTCCATCGCTGTCTCCGTCATCGTCATATATGTCGATGACGTCTCCTTCATCACTCGAGTACTGGGGGCCATCTACTGGGTCCCCCTCATCATCACTCTCCGGTGACGGATCTTGGTCGTCCATGACGCCATGAGCAGTATCATCCTGCTCGCCAATGTCTTCAGCAGTGTCAGGCTCTTGTACGTCCGTTGCAAATAATCGGGCCTTTTCTTCGGTTTGGGGCAGTGGTCTGCAAATTGCCCCACTTCACCGCAGTTGAAACATCCCCTTCCGCGAGAGTGTCCCTCTCGCTTTCCCTGAGGCTCCACCTCCTCTATTGTAGGTGCCTCGGCCGGCGTCCCTTGTCCCAGGCCGCTGGCCATCTGTTTGCTGCTGTCTCGCATTGGACAGTGCTTTCTTATACAGCACGTTTCCCCTGCGGAAGTACTTGTGCCCATTGCCAGAGTTCTCAGGACTCGACTTTTCTTTCGCAGGAACACCTGCGCCGGTCCCTCTAAATGAACTCTTCACCGCCTGAGTTCGAGAGTGATTGCTGATCATCTTCAGTGCACTCTCCATCTTCTGAACCTCAGCCAGGATTTGTTCCATGGCCGAGTGTTCCGCGGAAATTCCGCGTGCCTTCACGACTCCTTCCGCCAATGATAATGGGAGACCATTGATGAACTTCCTTCTCATGGAGTAGTCATCTGGCGGTTGGACCATCCTAGCCACACGATGTCTCATATTGTTGTAAAACGCGAGGGCCCCTCGCTCGGAGGAGTACCTCGTCTTGTCTTACTTCTCAGCTGCATTCTGAGCGGATGCTTCGTGAATAAATCGCACGAAAAGTGCGCAAACAAGATCTTCAAACGTCCAGTGTCGGATTGTATGATCCGGACTCTCGACTTCCTGATCAAACCATTGACCTGCTAGGTCCTCCAGACAGGCACCCGCGTACATGACTCTGTCTCCGTCGCAGATGGGGCCTGTCACTTTGTAAATTCTGAACCAGCGTAAAATCTGGTTCACCCATTCATCAAAGATGTCGATGTTGTCCTGGCCCTTATAAGCTTTGGGCTGGGATATTTTCATTGACTTTACTTCCGGACCTGCTGGGTCGCCAGGCTGACTGACGGCTTCGTATACGCGTTGCCTGTATCGGTCAAGCAGAGTGCCTGTATAGCCACTCATTCCAGGAGTCAGCCCCCAAGTCTGGGCTGTATAACTCGGTTGGTTAAATCGCTCAGGGTGATTTGGTGTTCGCGCCGAGCACGCTTCTCTGCACTCGCGACGATGTCTTCTATCATTGTCGTCGTCATTGTCTGAGGAGTCGGTTCCTCCTCCTCCTGGTCCTCCCCCTCCTGGTCCTCCTCCTCCCCTTCCTGGGGGTGGCAGAGGCGGAAGGTTCTGGTACCTTTGGCCGAACGAGCCTTGCTCGTATCGAGGGACTCCCCTCACTTCTTCGCAACCTTCGCGCCGAGCCAAGTGGGGTGGAATGTCTCGCGAGCGGGTGTCTCTTGATGCCCCGTCATTTTCTGGCTGTTGAGTGTTCAATGCCACTCGTCTCCCACCCGTCCCGCAAGTGGGAGTGTTGAAGACGGAGAAGCGGTCTTGCTCCTCGTCGTCGTCGATTTCGCTCTTTACAGTGAATCTCGGTGTCGGGCTATTTGAGAATACATCCCCATGCGCTGTGTTCTCATTTTGAGGGTCTGTTAGGAGGGCTACCCAGAGGCTGTCGAACATAGCCGCCTGGTCTCCTCCTGGGACCAACCCGTGGTTGTAGTCCCTTTCCTCACAGGGTGTGTTTCACCAGTCCTCGGCGAACATTCCCATCAACTCCCGCATGGACTCCTGAACCTCACTGTAACAGGGAGGGTATGGTCCTTGAGAGAATGGGGTGGCAAAATAGAAAGCACGACGAAGCTCATGAAGTCGTGTTTCCCGCTCTCCCATGACTGGTGTGCTCACCGGCAGGCTAATTCCTGTCATTGGCGTGCTCGCTGGCAGACTGGTCAGAGGACTTCCCGTCCTCATAGCACTCCTTCAGGTCGTTGACCTCGGCTCAGGCATCTCATATATGTTGTCGAGACCACCGGTCTCCTCACGAGCAAGTGCTCTGTTCACTTTCTCTAGGCGAACTTGCCTCGTACTGCCGTCAGCGGTGTTGGGCGCTCGGTTGCCATGGGAAAAATTTTCACGAGCCCTTTCGGGCTCACCAGACCTTGTGGCGCTCCTCAAGGTCATCCTGTGCATTGTCGCGCTAGTACCTACGACACTCATGTCCAGGTTGTTCAAAAATGTAAGTGGTTGCTGGCTCTGATAACTGATAGTCACACCCTCAATGAACACGACCTGTGTTATATTGAGGGTAGGTGATGGTACAGTAGTAGAGTAGTTAAAGGGTAGTTAGCTTATGTAATTAGCACCAGCGCTATATATATGGGCACTTCTGCTTATGTAAGCAGAAGCGCTACTACACTAGTATAGACCACCTAGTGGTCAGCAGTAAAGGGAGATTACTCCCTTTACATGACGCCTTTGACGAGCCCATGTCCCACCAGGACTGGGCTCATCGTCGTTCTGACAAGAGGAGGGTGCCACGTTTGCCCTCCCCTCATCGTTCTTGTCCCCCTTCTCATGAAGGGCGACATGAGAAACGTCAGCGTGTAACAGCACGCAATGCTTCTCCTTCCCCCAACCAGTGGTGTGCTACCACTACCGGTCTTCTACTCCATGGCAAGGACCACTAGTGCCCCACGTGCTTGGAGTACCAAAAGCACGTCTCCCTGGACATTGTCCTGGAGATGTCATCCATCATGGATGTGTGTGAAGACTGCCTACGGTGCCTCGCATGCATCTTTGGGTGGAATGCCCGCATGTCTGGCCTCGAGGACGACCTTGCATCGATGTGTCGTAAATGCGACTATTGGTGCAAGTGTGCTGAAGAGGCAGAGAAGGCCTCCACCTTCTTGCAGCAGCAGACCTCTGCTGCATTTGAGCAGGTGAGCCTGCTCTCAATGTACATCCCTTCAGCCTGTCCAGTCAACCCTTGGAGGAACGTCTCGTTTCTCCAGGGGGAGGGAGCGGGGTAACACCTGCATCATACTCTGGAGAATGCCGTTCTCAATTGTGATTGCAATCCCCAGGTCGTACCTGCTTCTGTCCTAACTCGCCAGGCACCATCTTCGGCACCATGTACGTTGATGTTGCTGAGCCATCCAGGTCCTCATTGGCAGGACGGCTCAAAAACCCAGAGGAAACAATGTTTCCTCTACTTGGCCAGGGAGAAATCCCTAACCAAGTAAACGTGCTGCTGGACAGCACCAAATACCTACATGTACAGTTCAACGACTGTCTGTACCAGTTTGAGGACCCCCACAGGGAGAACGTCCTCAGAAACATTCATTGAGGCATCGCACCCCTGATCACCAGTGCCATCTGGCCAGGAGCAGTATGCCTGCTCAATACAACCACTGAACTCAACAAGTTCTACGCCCGAGTTGTGAAGGAGTCAGAAGAGAGCGACTCGCCCAACACTAGATTTGGGAAAAAATTCATAGCTTGGCTCAATTGATACATGGCAGATACAGACCATCATACAAGGGTCAAGCCCCTCAAAAATAGTGTGATGAGTCACACATTCAAGCACTTGCACCCCCCCGCATGGGCCTCGGCTTGTGGAAAGAGCAAGCACAAGGGATACAAGCAGGCGAAACAGGCTGAGCGAGGAAACAGTCACACAGAAGTGGAGCAACCCTCTGAGGCCACATCCTAGCCTCCTCCTCCTGCCCCCGAGGTGGTACAACCCTCCATAGCCTCGTCATCACTACCCTCAGCCACTGAGGCAGCACAGCCCACTGTCTCGTCATCATTCCCCTGTGCTCCTGAGGTGGCACAACCCCCTGCTGCCTTGTCGTCGCCAGTGCTGGCCCCTGCCAAAGCGTGCACTCGCTCATTCAGAGTGATGTCCTCCAGCCGGCAACCCCTGCCAACGACCGTACCTCCGTTGATCCTAACACAGAGGAATTGCACCACCCACCAGCACGACAGACTGCCAAAGGGAGCTCCTGGCTGGGGAGACGAGATCGCGGAACGGCATGACTTCATCCACTGATTGAGTTGCGCTGGCTGCGCAAAGAAATTTGCTGGGGTTCATAAAAAGACTGACCCCAAGCACCAAGAGCCCCCGACTGATCAGAGGCTCAGAGGATTCATCCTCGAGGGGTACTTTGCCCCTCGTTTCCAGTATGATTCCAACTGTAATGGTTGGCGCTGCAGCTTCACACGGCTGTTCGTGGTGCTGGGATGGTACAGAGCTATTGTCAAGTGAGAGGGGTGGATAATTGTGCCAGGTCGCACATCCCCTTGGTCTGAATCGACCAACAAGGCACCATCTCCATTCGCAGTTGCTGGGCACCTCGCCCAGAATGGCTTCAGCTTCCAAGAGGCTGATGACCTGCATGAGTGGGTGGTAGCGGCGCTGCAGGACAATGCAGCTGGATGAGAGCCTGACATCAAAATAAGCTCAGAGCTCGCAGTTGCAGAGACTGCACTGGAGGGACTTGAGCAGTCCCTCGAATACTACGAAGACAGGGCGGAACAAGCGGAGAGGCCGACCGACTTTCGAGACATAGAGTCTCACCCTGTCAAGCACCTACGATCTCCGCCTTGCTTCTGGGTGCTACTCTGATGAAAAGGAGGACAAGTCCGATGGGAGGAGGTGCAACTCCGAAAGGAGGAGATGCAAGTCTGATGTAGAGGAGGACAAGTCCTACAGGGGAGGAGTTCAGCACCTGAAGAAGAGGAAGGAAGACGTAGGGGGTGAGGGCATCAGCTTCAGCTTATGTGCTGCACCCTTGGACAGGCTCAGCCCTCGTATTTCGGAGGAGCGGAGTTACAACGGAGGAGGAGGAGTAGGAGTAGGAGTAGGAGTAGGAGTAGGAGTAGGAGGAACTTAGAGTCAGGCAGAAGCAAGATGAGGACGGGGCTTTGTTGATATTTGTACTAAGGTACAAGGTGATACACAGAGACTTATATACTAACTGAAAGGACAGGATCCTTGTGATAAGCACAAGACATGTGAAAGGCAGAGTAGGAGAAACACATGAGAGGAGGAAACACATGAAAAGGGTAAATACATGGAAGGAGTAAGTAGCAACAGGGTGACAAGTAAGTGACAGGAAGGAAACAGGGTATGTACCTGAAGGTATGACAGAAGCAGGCCAGATGGACTGGAGGAACAGAGTAGGAGTTCGGAGGAGAAACGTCAGAGTTGGTAGGAGATACGTCGGAGCTAATAGGAGATACGTCGAAGTTGGTAGGAGATGCATCAGAGCAAAGAGGAAATGCATTGGAGCAAGTAGGAGATGTGTCGGAGTTGGCATGGATGTGACAGTATCCCCCCCTTAGGGCCTGAACCCTTGAAGGCCATAGGCAAGCCCTTAGGATGAAACAAG
>Ga0307518_10004430_pt1 | contig 10072 bp, 9 predicted proteins | sample 25_EM_MG_FD_203889 | JGI IMG/M metagenome (GOLD analysis project Ga0307518, IMG submission 203889) | Populus trichocarpa ectomycorrhiza microbial communities from riparian zone in the Pacific Northwest, United States - 25_EM | ecosystem: Host-associated > Plants > Roots > Unclassified | place...
TTTGACTTTGCCTGCACTGCCACTACAGAGCGAGCATCTTCAGCTATGAAACATGTTAAAACTGTGTTTCGCAAAAAAATAGAAGAGTGGTTCTTAATGTATTCTATAATGATTTACATTGAACGAGAGCTTGTTGAAGATATTGATTCGGATTCGATCATAGATGAATTCTATTCTACAAAACATCGAAGGGTGCAACTTTGATAGTGTATTTTATTTTCAATTTTATGTACTTTAAATTTCATTTTATTTATATTTTGTGTTATGTATTTGGATTGAAACTTTATTGTTAACTTGATAAATTTACATATATAAGTTAATGATTAATCTTAAAAAATAATTTATACGTATTTGTATTCTAGCCCAGGATAGAAGAAATTCCTGGCTACGCCCTTGCCCACAACCATAATAGCTCTGTTCCCGTTGTTGTCAAAAACCAGCACTTTCACTAGCTATTTTCTCCTCCCTTTCAATAGAAACTAACAACCTTATTCCTCTACAAACCTGTGAGCCCTAAACAACACCAGCCGTGACCGTGCACCAACAACTCTTGATCAGTCAAAGCTCCCTCGGCAACAACCCACACTGGCAGCTTTTACTTGTAGCAGTCATTCTTCATCTTACACACGCAAACCACAAGCCACCAGCAATGGAAGAGAAGTAGCAGCACCATCGTTAGCCATGATAACCCTCTTTTCTTTCTTCTATATGGCAGCGTTATCAGCCTCCCTCCACCAATAATAACCCTCGTCTACAGCAAATAGAGATGAGCAAATATGAAAAATAGAAGAACAAACGTTATAGTAGAGAAGGAGAGGTAGATCTGAGAAAAAAATAAAATCAATTGTTTGTGGATTTTTCTTGGTTTTGTAGGTGGTGGTATCCTTCACCGCTGGTACAAACATGAAGAAAAAGAAGAGATCTACCCAATCCATCCACTTTTGGTCCTCCCCGATGACAGCGTATGAACCTACGCGCTGCTGATGGCGACAACACATGAAACCCATGTTCCGCCACTATTCTGGCAGTCCTAGAATCTTCCAGTACGCTTTCTGGGTTCCCAACAATCTCTCCAACTTGTTTCCAACTTTTGGAAGGACTATGTTGTGAATTTAAAATTTTTAGTTTGTTTGAATTTATTTTTAAATTTTGAATTTTCATGGCTTGTAAATATGTAATTGTGGTGTGTTTGAGTAAAAATATAATAAAACAATATGTGTGTGTGTTTGCATTTTATTTTATTTTGTGTTAAATGAATGATAAAAAGATAAAAGTTTTTTTTGAACAAAATGTTTTAATTCATATGAACAAAAATGATTTCTTCTTGTTGCATATAGCTCAATCCTTACAAAAATAGCATTTTTATTTATAAAAAAGAGAAAAAAAATGTTTTAGCTTTGATTTAGAAATGTGTTTTGTATTTATTTGCTTTTTTGTTGAATTTACAATAAGTTTGTAAATTTTTTTAAGGATTTGGCCAATATTTCAATAAATCTATTTTTTTTCTTTCTCTAAAAATTAATGGTCAATATTCTGGTATAAATACTAGACTTATTACGAGTAGGCTGATATTTAGACATCAGAAGTTCACTAGAAAATTCTTAATTTTTTTTTAATATTTACCAATTTTAATTGGAAGTATTTTTCATCGCAATATACGAGTTGTGGGAAACACTTTCGCCTTCCAGAATAGGTGAACCCTGTTAGAGCACCTACATGGACCCTTCCTATAAACATATATCTGGGCGTACAAGCCCATAATAAATTCAAAATTCCAGATTTATTAATGGGAGTAAATCTTTATTCTGAGCCATAGACAGACCATTGGTTAGGAACCCATCAAAACCTTTAAACCATATATAGACCACATAATACAGGTTACCTCAGATAAGGTGCATTAGGGATGTTAATACCTTCCCTAGCCACAACCAGTCCTTTACTCTTGGATTTTTTTATAAGATCAGTACATCTGAGTTTTCTAGTGACCCTGAACCAAAGAATTAGGTGGCGACTCCTTAATCCTGACGTCCTGTTACGCCACGCGCCTACGTGCGACAGAATGATAACTCCACTGAGGAATTTCTATTTTTGACAACATTGGACTAAGCTTTGTGTGTTTTATGTGGTTATGTGATTTGATGTGTTTAAATTTTCACATTTGGCATACTTCTTTGACAGGATTGGACTAGGCTTTATGTGTTTTATGTGGTTATGTGATTTTATGTGTTTAAATTTTCACATTTGGCGTACTTCTTTGTTTACTTATTTCACTTTAGCATGTTTTGTTTTGTTCATTTATGTAGGATGGATATAGATAAATGTCTTCATGCATTACTAGTTTATTTGTGATATATCGCTTCGAAATTCACACATATGGAAACTTTAGGTTAGTTAGGGGAGTAGAGGCTTATCCTATGACTTTCAGTCAGGGTTTAAGTTCGTGAAACCATCCAACTCTTTGTTGAGTGCTTAGATTGGTAATAATTGATATATGTGTCATCCCATTACTTATTGAGCCCTATATTGCTTTCACGAGGATGATCACTAAGACAACATGAGACCTTTTTTAGAGACCAAGTAGTAAACCTACCCCCTATCTCATGTAAAAGGATTAGAACCTACCTTTAGGATGTATGCTCTCTCCACATGTTGAGCATAAAGGCAATCCCTTCATGTAACATCTTAAGTTAAGAATTTACGAGTGACACAATGATTATCACTCAAGAAATTTTTGTTGTAGAGTTTGGAAAAGAATCAAAATTCTTACTCATCATACAAGAGGGTTTGCCTTGTATAAAAACATGGTGACCATGTATCACCTCTTAAAAGGCGAGTTCATCATATAAAAACATGCTCATACATTTAACATACATGCTCACAGGTTGAATTATAGGTCCCCTAAATCTGGTTTTCCCTTAAAAAATAAAGAGTTGCTAACATCTAACGGTGTCGGGGAGGATTTGCTCGACTTCCAATCTAGAAGCATCGTTGTGGTTTTCTTCAAGCCTGTAACAAGAACCTCTTCTTTACCATGAACTTAGCTCGTGACCTATGCCAGATGTTATCTATGAAGTTTTAACGCATTCATCAATAGAGATTGTTGGGAAATTTAAGCTTCTATCCATGGAGTGCAATAAGTTCACTTATAAATTCACTTTCATGAAGCTACATAGCCAAAGAACCAATATTGTCTTTAGATTCTTTATTCAAAGCATGATTAAAAATGAATATCATATTTCCTTTGTTTCAATTGACACTTCAAAGCCCCATCCTGAAATGTCATTTGATTTCATTCCTGACCATGTGGAGATTCTGACATCAACAAATCAAAGAGTGTTACTTTACCACGCATACCATGGCTCATGTTATTATGTGGGCAACCCTATTATCAAACAACGACAAAAGATCTCAAATCCAAAGACATGATATGATACTATATAATTTAGCATGATGATTGAAAGATCAAAGCTTTTACAGTACAAGATCATGAGATTTTTGAAACCCAAGTTTTGCCCGCATGATAAATAATGCTATATATACCATTACGTTAGAGTCAAGTTGTTTGACTCAAAGACTTGGAGATAAAAGTTGTTGGATAAGATAAAGTTGTCACAAGAGGAGTCCCTTTGTTGTGTGACAAAAGTATTCATGAATGGTTCACTTTGTTTGCTTACTTGAAAGAGAAACATATTTGCATTTGATGTGAAGAGGGAGAGCTATTGCTTGTTTCCACTTCTTTCACCAGTCTTCAAGGGAAATGATAGCAAAGATATTAGGCTTGTCAAATATGAAGAAAAACTTGCCATGATCTGCATTGATAGGGAGAATGATTTCATAGAAGCATGGATCATGGAGAGTTACAATGGAAGACATTAGAACAAAAGTCATTCAATAAACATAGGAGTTTTAATAAAAAAAGAACCTTATGTAAGTCCTTTGTCCTTTTACAATGCTGACATTGTGCTGATGGAAAAATATTTTTCAACTTCAAGACCATAAGCATTGATATGTTGTGATTAGAGAATGGTTTACTCCATGGATGCTTCCCATTTCGACCTACTTTTATTACCAAGGTAGGAGCACAATTGGACATAACATTGTAATTGCCATGCTCTCAAGAACAATTGCCTTAAGCCATTATTCCTTATGTGGTATAATCAAGATGAGAGATATGAATAATTGCAAGAATTTCAATTATCAAGTTCAGAAGTTGGTGAACAAGAGGCAAGTTGAGTTTGCATATGATAATGTCATCTACCATATAGTCACTGGATCATCATGAGTATAACAAAGGTTGATAAACAATGACAAGACATGGATGTTGCTGGAGAAGCCGAACTCATTATGGTGTTGTATTGTCAACAATTTTGTTATAGAATTTTGCTATTATGTATCTTTTTGGGATTAAATCATCTTTTTAATGAAATATGCATTTTCTCTTTCTTTTTGTTGTTATGAAATTAAAAGATATTTAACATTTTATTGTTGACTATAATATTTTGATCAAACTCCAACATGCAAAATTAAAGCTAATCAATTCTAAAAGATTAAAAGTATTTTGATTTCAGAAATGACTCGACGCTTCGTAACCAAACAATTTTGAGCTCACATACAACATTGAACCACACTTCATGGAGCTAAGTTTTAGCAGTATGCATAATGTAAACCCTGAGAAAAAATAAATAAATAAAAGTGAAGAAATTCATGCATATGGTTAAATAAAAACAGGAATTCATAAATTTTTGAATATAAATTTCCGAGTGAAATAATTCGAGACATTATAATAAACTCGGTACTGTTGAGGGTTGGATTTAACTGAAGAGAATAATACACTTAAAGAAAAAGGGGGCCTAAATGAAAATAAGGGAAAATATAGAGTATAAGTACTCTCTCCTCACCAAAAATCTACAGGAACCATAAGGAGAGAAAATAGGGAGTTTTATACCCATTCTTGCGAAATCAAGAGAGAAACACTAAAATTTCAATAACCCATCCAAGATTAAGGGTTTATAGATGGGATAAACACTTGAGAGCAAGGGATTACCAAGAAATCGAACAAGAAGAAAAGAAAGGAGGGAGTTAAAAATCTTCAACTAGTTGAAGATCAAAATCTTAATTCGTACTGGGTAAGGTGTTCTAAAATGATCATAAAAATTCATTTTTAATCTGATAATGAATTGATGCCTTGATATTGAATTATAGGTTAAGGTTCTTAGACATGAATTGGGGAAAAAGTACTTATTGTTAAGATTAAGTTAATTCATGTGTGTGGTATGTAGTTTATGAAAGTATTGTGTGAAGGGGAGGGGGAGACGAATCTGGAATAGACTTGTCTCCTGACTTTCGATGAGATTTTAGGTAGGAGGATGAGGGAATTAGGATCGGATTCCTTCATAGAAATTGTAGATTTGAATGTTAGATAACCAATGAAACTGGTTTTGCTTAATTTGGAGATGTAGAACTCCAGTTATGGGTTACCAACCGAGACTGAGTCGTGACTGATTATGTAGGGCAGTAGGACTAATTAGTTGATGAGCAATTTTGACTATCTTGGAGGCAGAACTGGGTTCTCCTTCCTTCAGAGAACTAGTAGTCTCGTGTCTTAACTTTCTAACGAGATCAATCTCACTTAAAAATGGAGTTTTAGAACTTTAGATATAGTTAAAAATCTGATGAGTGTTCAGACAGTAACAGTTCAAATGTCTAGACAGTAACAGTTCAAAGTTAGATAGTAACACTTGGACAGTAACAGTTCAATGTGTAGACAATAACAGTTCAAAGTTATACAGTAACGGTTGGACAGTAACAGTTCAAAGTTAGACAGTAACAGTTGGACAGTAACAGTTCAATGTGTAGACAATAACAGTTCAAAGTTAGATAGTAACGGTTGGACATTAACGGTTGAATGTGTAGACAGTAACAGTTCAATGTGTAGACAGTAACAGTTCAAAGTTAGACAGTAACAGTAGACTTTCACGTGAATACTATATATAAGAATATAAAATAATTGAGTCATACAAACACTTGCACATTGAGATACTAACTCTGAAAATATACATGATATATGTATGTATGTTATTATGAGGAAATGAACATGCATAGAAAGTAACATATGAGTAATGGATGAATATGGATTCTTTATAATATCGGCTTGAAGGAATCATAACCAAAAACTTCTTTGTGATTCAGGAGGAGCAACCAGAATTGGATCTTCTGTTAGGGGAGGTCGCGAGACAGGCGAAGCAGGTGCGTGATTTTCCCTCCTACTTGCACTTATACAATTTAAAATTCTTCTGGTGAATGTAATTATAATAAATATCATGTTCAAAGTAAATAAAGCCTAGTGTATTTACAAGATTAGCTTCGGCTAATGGCATCTGTGATAGGAATGCCAAGAGATGATTTACAAGATTAGCTTCGGCTAATGGTATCCGTGATAGGATTGCCCGGGAGATGATTTACAAGATTAGCTTCGGCTAATGGCATCCGTGATAGGAATGCCAGGAGATGAATTTCAAGATTAGACTTTGCAAGGCCACCCAGTTCACGCAAGTAAATAAGAGTATCCAAATTAAGAATATGCAAATGAGTGTTAATTGGGTTTAAAAGATTTATAAGCAATATATATAAGTTCTCTGTTAGAATTCTTATGGATCCGATAAAAAATTAATACTTCATTCGTATACATTATATGAGCATATATATATTCTTTATCAACATAATGGTATGTTTATTTATGTATCAGGTCCATCAAATATCTAGGGAGATCATTAGTTTAGGACTCTACTTTGTCAAGCTTATGTAAATATTTTACTTAAACAAAAGGGAATTAACGCGTTTATGTAGTATACTTTTGTGTAAACCTTGATGTATTTTTTATAAAAGTTCAGCTTAGAATGTAGTATTTTAGTTATCTTGTAATTAACCCTTTTGAAATGTTTAAGAACACTTATTATGTTGTAAATGCTTTCTTTACATGTTAGTATTCCTTTTCTTTTAAATTTTATGTTAGGATATGTAGACTATGTTCATATTGAACTTACTCGTAGGATATATATATTGTGTGGATTGTATGAGGTGTTGAATTATGATGCTTGATGAAAGGTCCGGAATTATGGGACCTTGTGATGATGGGTTGATTGAGTAAATTGATATTTGTCGATAATTTGGGATGTCCTAAATACAAACGAAACTCTGCCGAATTTTTGGTAGAAAAAAAAAATTTACCCTCAAATAAAAAGGATATGTTGGGATCTTTTAAAATTGAGTAAGTCGTATAGTCGGACTGTTACAGTTGGTATCAGAGCCCTGGTATGGGTTCTGGGAAGAATTCAAAAGAGGTTGTTGATGTTCATTAATTTATTGCAGGATGGTACGTATCCGTCAAGAGATTAGAACAGATCTAACCTCTGCAGAGAGGGGGAATAGAGATATAGACTTTTCTGAGGGGCAAGAAGAGAGCCCTTTGAAAGATACTGCTTCACATGCACCGGTAGTATCGACTCAAGCAGGGCATGAAGAATCATCGGGGCCTTAAATTAGACAGACACCAAGGCAAATTGGGGATGTTCGGCCGACCATGTCAACCCTACGGGAACGAGTAGAGGAACCCCCTTAGACTACACCTGCAAGGCCATCTGTTTCTTATGTTGATCCGATGCTCTTAGCCCAGCTAGTCAAAGTAGTAATGGAAGGTATGGCTAATGCTGCCACTCCTATGCTAGCACCCCCACCTGCACCCATCATACCAACCGTTTCAGAAGCAGCTACATCTACTAATGACGTGGTACATCTAGTTCGTTTGGTAAAGAGTATGAGAGAAATGGGTTGTGAACCCTACTCAGGTGAACATGATGCTGAAGTGGTGGGAAGATGGATTAGAAAGGTGGAGAAAACAATTATTCAAATTAAGATACCACATGATCTGCGGGTAGATTGTGCTACTCAATTACTATTAGATGGTGCTATGACTTGGTGGGAGACAGTTTAGTTGAGGAGGACTACAGAAACCCTATCCTAGGATGACTTCAAGATAGAGTTTGAGAATCAATATTACTCCAAATATCATCGGAAGATGAAGGAACATGAATTCCTAACCTTGAGATAGGAGGGAATGTCAGTACTCGAGTATGAGAGACGATTTCATAACCTCTCACTATTCACACCACATTATGTTCCATCAGAACAACACATGATAGAAAAGTTAAGGGATGGCTTTCGACAAGAATTGAAGCAGGGGTTGATTACTTTGCAATTCAAGACAGCAAGGGAACTGATTGAAGCAGTACAGACCTTGGAGGCTTGTATGGAAGAAGGCCAACAAAGTCATGGGGGTGCAGGAAAACGAAAGGATATGGAATTTTTAGGCAGGCCACCGCTTCCAAAGAAAGGTAGAGGTGAACAGTTCCTTCCATTCAAAAAGAAAGGGGGGACGTCAACTAGCTTCCGACAGGGTTTCGGTGGGAGGTCGGGAAGTGGTCAGACTCACTTCAGGGCTATAGCTGCGAGGGGGCATAATGATCAGAAGGAAATTGTCTACCCTCGATGTGCTCAGTGTGAATAAAGACACCCCGGGAGTTGTATGGTTTCTCCTGGACGATGCTATATATGTCGAGGAGAAGGTCATAAGTGGAAAACCTGTCAGTACTTGGGAAGAGAATGTCATCACTGTGATGAGAAGGGTCACTTTAAAAGGGAATGCCCCCAGTTAAACACCGAACAACCTCAGAGACATAGGCAGCAAAGTCAGAGTCATCAGCAGTCCATCACAGTAAACAGACCAGGAAGGTCGACTCAGTCAGGAACTAACTCAAATAGGGGACGACCCAGAGCGCAAAATGAAAGGGATCAAGGAAGGGTTTTCCATATGACCTAGGAGGATGTCAGAGCAGCATCAGATGTGGTGGCAAGTATGCTGCAAATGAATGACTATCAAATGCATGTTTTGTTTGATTCTGATGCCACTCACTCCTTTATAACAAATAAAAATGTAACCAAATTGAGTAAGGAAACAAAAAGGGTAGAAAAAGGATTTATTATTGGGACACCTTTGGGTGAAACTGTGGAAACAAATGTTGTATTTGAAGGGGTGGGAACATTAATGGGTGTGAACTAGAAGCAGATTTAATACCCCTATAATTAAGTGATTTTGATATAATTCTAGGTATGAATTAGTTGGGCAAAAATAAGGCTCATCTAGACTGCTTTACAAAAACGGTAACCTTCCAAGGGGCTAAGGGTGAAACAATGGTCTTTAAGGGGGAGAGAATTTCCAATTTTACAAATATAATCTCGGGTATGGTTGCGAGAAAACTACTAAGGATAGGTTGTACAGCATACCTTGCTTATGTGATAAATTCGAAAAAGGGTAAAATAGGACTGTCTGACATTCCAATTATGAGGGAATTTCAGGACGTATTTCCGGAAGAATTGCCAGGACTACCCCTAGAAAGAAAAGTTGAAGTCACCATAGATATATTGCCTGGGGTGTCTCCTATAGCCCAACCACCATATAGAATGGTCCTAAAAGAATTGGATGAGTTGAAAATTCAATTGCAGGAGCTTTTAGACAAAGGGTTCATACGACCAAACAACTCACCTTGGGGGGCACCCGTATTATTTGTGAAGAAGAAAGATGGAACATTGAGACTTTGCATAGATTACCGTCAGCTAAATAAAGTGACGGTAAAGAACAGATATCCGCTTCCGCGGATAGATTATTTGTTCGATCATTTGAAGGGTGCCAAAGTATTCTCAAAGATTGGTTTAAGATCAGGATACTACCAGATGCGAATCAAAGGGCAAGATGTGCCGAAAACTGCCTTCAGAACTCGCTACGGACACTTCGAGTTCTTGGTGCTACCCTTTGGATTAACTAATGCTCCAACACTTTTTATGGATTTAATGAACCGAGTATTCCAACCATACCTTGATAAGTTTGTTGTCGTATTCATCGATGACATCTTGGTTTACTCCAAATCCTATGAGGAGCATGAACAACACCTGAGACAGACACTACAGACTCTGAGGAGTCGCTAGTTGTATGCCAAGTTGGATAAATGTGACTTATAGT
>Ga0307518_10004432_pt1 | contig 10070 bp, 13 predicted proteins | sample 25_EM_MG_FD_203889 | JGI IMG/M metagenome (GOLD analysis project Ga0307518, IMG submission 203889) | Populus trichocarpa ectomycorrhiza microbial communities from riparian zone in the Pacific Northwest, United States - 25_EM | ecosystem: Host-associated > Plants > Roots > Unclassified | place...
CTCTTGCTCCAGGATAGTCATTCTTGTGCGATAGATGGCTACAACGAGCTTGTATTCATTCTTCGCATAAGGATAGTCTTGACTTTGCGTGATATGGATAGTGAGGGCTGTCTGTATCCCTCAAGTTGGGACAATCTTTCAACAGATCTTGGGTGCGTTCTTTGCATTAGTTCATCGGCTAACTTTCTCCATGTCCACAGTACCAAACACATTTGGTGCGTGACATCGCCATTCAACTTGTTCCAAAAGCCCGGTTGGCATGGTGAAGGGTTCTCCAATCGTAAATCACGATATTTGATATCTTCCCAGGTATGTACTGCGCCTCATCACACCTTGGATGTACTAACACATTTGACAAGGTCGTCATCCTTCCACACAACCTCCGTATCGTCGACTATGTAATTGGAGTCCCAGGAAGCCTCCATGACTCAAACGCATTCTCGCGTGCTCGTATTTATCGCCACCTGGAGACCTTCCTCAGAGCGGACGAGTGGATATGGGCTGACTCTGTACGAAGTCTAGATCTTGCTGATTCTGGATTTGAAAGCGCATCTCGCACAACAATTGGAATCGACCTTTGAGTGACCCAAAAAAATGTTCAGAGCGGACACGAATCTGTGGAATACTGATTAACATACTTGGTACACTAAAAATAGCTGATTTACTTGCCCTCGACAAATGCTGATTGAATATTTTCTGCCTGGCTGGCATAGAGCTGGTAGTGGACTGCTTAAATGGTACAACTACATGTGGGTGCGTTGTTGCCTCATCCTGCATAATATGATCATCGAGATTGAGGAAGATCTCGGTGTTCATAGCTCTAACAACAAGTTCATGCAAGAGGCTGCAACATGGGGGGTTCCATTGGTCAATGAGGGGGATGACCAGGGGGAAGATTTTTTTGGATCGCCCGGTCAGATATTTTGTACTTGCCTAGTGGAGCGTTTGTTCCATAGCCTCGAACAGTGATCTTGTCTCCTTTCCTCTATGTTCTTTTATTATACCATGTCGTGCAACTCTCGTGTCTTGGTGCAGAGGTGAAAACAAAGCCATCACAGTCCTTGTTCGATCGTGAAAATGCATATACAGGCAAGTAACAAAGGTACAACAAACAACAGCGTGACAACATTCAAGACGGATGATACAAAATATATGAAGGGAGTTTGAGCCCTTACTTCTCACCGGCCTCACCAGCCTGCACCTGAGCCTCCAAGCGCAGTTCAAGCTCCAAAAGCCTTGCCTTCTCACTAGCCATTGACCGTTCATGTTCGTGCACCAACATCTGCTGCTTTAGCTCATGCTCACGCTGAGCATGGCTGTCACGAGACTTGAGTTCCTTCGCAACTATCTGGGCTTCGATCCTCATTCGCTTAGTATCGGTGTTGGCCTTAGTAGTTTCCTGGATTTGACGAACGATCGTGTCCGATGCTTCGGAGATCCTCGTGGTGACATCTAAGCTTACATTCCTGGATTGTTTGCGAGATGCCAAAGAACTTGGAGCAGAAGCTGGTGGAGAGGGTACATAGGGCAAAAGGGAACGATCCAATGTAGGCTTCGCCTTGGCCTTACCCTTACTGCTGGTGCTGGCTTGGTGCGCATGAGAAGTTAGAACTTGGAGCGCTCCAATAGCAGAAGGGTCCTACCAACCATCAGTAAGCATCAGTTAAAAGGTACGGTGTAAACGTACAGAGCCTGGCACAGAGGAGGACGTTTGTGGCCCTCTGGGGAAAGAACGTTTGGTTGCCGAATGGGTGGATGACATAGCGCTGAACAGACCCACACCACTGTCTGTAGGTGTGGGTTGGAAGATATCAGAAGACGTGGTACGGGGGTCGACACTATCATCAGCGCCGTCCATCACTTCATCAACTGCAGGGGCCTCCTCAAATCCTCCAGCGTCAACTTTGTCAACTTCATCAACTCCCACTTCTTCCTCACCACCGTGTCCCACCTCAGCTGTGGTTTGCGTTCCAGAAAAATGAAGCTGCACGTCTGCTGCAAAATCTTGCCCAGGATGCGCTGTAGAGAATGCTGTATTGTATGCTGGGTTATCCCTCCATAATCCATGGAGATCTTCCCACCAGGGGAAGTTCTCCAGGATCTTGTCTAAAAGGACCATGAACCATACGTATGACAAAGGCAGGGACTACTTACCGATAAGTCGCTTGGTGTTTGGATTCACCTTCAGTTCCTTAATCGTAAGGCCAGCCCCTGTGGAACCGAGTTCCTTGTTGCACTCGTTGTACTTTTTATGGAGCCTAAAGCGACTGATCAGTCATGATTTAGACGACTATTGGGTACATCATAGTGTTACAAACCGACTTACGATTGAAAGCGGTTCTTGATTGGATTGACAAACCTGGACGGGTCCTGACCATACAGCTGTCGAATGTTCGGGTCATGGTCATTTTTGAAGACTGCATCTGCGGCTTGCTGAAAGTAGTGTTCCTTATGTGCACTCATTTGTTGACGACGACGACCTTGATTAGCTGCATCTTGACTGGAGTCTGAAAATATTTTCGAGAAAATCTCCTGGTCTGTGTTACACCAGGCAAGAAGGCGAGCGGTACGTGCACGAATATTGGGGTCTTTAGTATCCCATCGTATCTTGATTTGTGGAGCACCTGTGCCTGCACCACCACGGCCACGGCCACGACTGCGACCACTGCCATGGGAAGGAGTCGATGGGGGAGGCTGGTCAGTCCCTTGGACGCCAGCGGGCACAGGGAGAGACATGATGGAGGGAACAAGAGATGCGTTATCACTCACCATCGCGCCAGCCACTCAGCCACATTCTCACGTCGGAATTTGAATGTTGCTACACAGCATGAATATTTGAGTAGTTTTTTCTGACATATATTCAATGGTAGTTTTAACTTTGAATCACCCTATTGATGACCATCTATAGCGAGGATTGAAAGGAAAGTTTCAAAAATCTCAAAAATCTCACTCACAAAGGTCTGCCAAAGGAAGCAACATGGCGCAAATTGGCTGTCTCATCTGCTGAGATCTGTTCACCAGAAAATGCCTTGTGGTCCCAACCAAGCAATGTGTATGGCGGAAACAGCAGCACACCACCTTCAGCCACCCGTGCAGAGTCATCTGTCAGGGGCAATGAGGATGAAAACAGCTGAAATTCTGTGGAGGAAATGCACAAAGGGTTTGAGGTGCAGAAAAATTGGCAACTTTAAAGGTGGTGGATGCAAAGGCAACCCAGATGGGGTAGTTCAGAAGAGGAATACATGAATATGTGCTTATAACCCTGCACAAAACCATCAAAGGCTGGAAGTGATCTTTTACACTCCAAGTAAGGGTGTGTGCTTCATCAATGGCGATGACGACCTTTGGGTGGTGATCCACAGTGTAGCTCTTGGGAAGAGCTTTGACAAAGTTATTGTAGGCTTTGGTCATGATGTTGTTAGCAAAGTCCAACTTTTCTATGAAAGTCATGTCAATTGATTAGCCTCAATTCCCGATTCATGTAAATACCTTCGGAAGTGTCCTTCATGGTGACAGGGGACTAAACATGTCATCATTAGCAGGACTCTTTAACATCGTGACTTTCTGCATACCTTATCAACCAAGTCAGACACTGAAGTTGATGGAAGATCCATCATTACACTTTTCTCAGAGGCTTGTTGATCAGGAGGAGGCTGATGGGATGGCGAACCCTCATAATGCAGGGTTGATCCTGCAAAGGTTGTATCAATCGTTGAGTTTCCAAATTATGCATTTACCAGTGTCCTTGGTGATGACAGAGGCACAAACCTAGTTACCACCATCATCAGCATATTTTTCTGTGTCACAACCTCTAGTACATACGTTTTCACATTCCAAATGAACTCGTTCAAAAAACTTGTTGCAAGTTTCGGGCAAGTCTACATGCATGCTGGTATTCCACAGATGGATAGCCCAGTCAAAATTGTTCTTGTCTCATTCCAGCAGCTGTAACAAGTCCTCCAGAAGGGTCCTAAAAATGGCAGTAAAGAAGGCACAGCATCGTATTTCATAGTCCACAGCTGTGGTAATTAAAAGTCCCTTTGTCAATATGCATGCAGGAACTTCATCACATGGAGGGAAATTTTTCTGGTCATCCACTGGGCAAAGATTCATATAGAGTACCATAACATTCTTGTGACACAGCTACACCAGTTGAGTATAGTATGGAACAAAAAGATTGATCAGTTCTTACTTCTGTCATGAATCATGACTTTCCTGTGCCAGAACTCTGCACTATCGAGCAGAATTTGGCATAATATCGTGCTGGCGTGTGGTCGGTGAACTTCTGGTCATTGGTCATCAGGTAGTCGTAGAAGCCATCCACAGCACTACCATGATATGCTTGCATGAAAGCCCCACGCAGTGAGCTGATTGGTGACACATTGGAGCCTGGGAGAGAATGTTGTTATTAAGTGGCAGACCGATAATGAAATTTGGGATTGCTAAGCATACTCTGTTTCCTCGCCTTGAATTCCGGTGACCAGAGCATTTCTATCATTGGATATGTGAGCCGCTGGGATCATTGGTCAAGGATAAGATGCTCACCCAGATTTCCAATCTTGTGCAATGATTTCGATTTCCAGACCTCTTCAAGAAAGGCGAAAAGGTTGGAGCTTTCTTCGGAATCTCGATAGAATAAAAGCTTGGGCACTGTTTCTTTGTCCAAGTCACCGCCGGAGTGTTTTACCATCGAATCCATGATCCAGTGGTTCCGAAGAAGCACTGGGGTCTCTTCATTTATCTTCTTATTGTGCAATTCCTCGGCAACCAAACGATCGAGAGTATGGTGAAAGTTGACATCAAACACATTGGCGACACGAAACATGGTTCATGCACGCTCCAGTGAGGAGTTACAGCTGTGCTCACTTGAGGTTGCCGTGAGAGAAAAACCGGAAAATTGCCGCCACTCCCTTCTGATTTTGCGCCTAACTCAGAATTGAAATATCTCGCGATCCAGAGCAGCTAGCGCCTTAATTCCTTCATATTCGGACTCACCGGACTCGATTGCAGGGCACCATAGTAAAGAATGCAACTTTTACCGCTCCGTTCCTGTGCTAAAAAATCATGCCTTCCCAGATGACACGATCACATTTGCGTTCGAACGACTATATTACTCGGTCAAATACCAGTCGTCCTACTAGTGGGTAGCCTAGGCGCAGGGCACTGGGTGTGTCTGCAGTTAATTGCCTACCGGTATGGTGCGAGGCAAGGTCATCTCTGAATATCTTGGGTGGACAATCGTGCATATGCGCTATGTGTGAAGCCTTGACGTTGAAACCATCAGCGAACTAACATATCTGTCTCCCCGAGCCATTTGCAACCTTTTAGACCGTCACCGTCAATCTGGCCATGTCAAGTATTCCGAACGAAAGGCTCGAGAGAGTATCTTGAGCAACGACGAAATACAGGTCTGTTTGTTATTTGTGAAGACCTGCCTTCGTTTCATTGACACCTTTCCTCGTTTCAAGGAAGCTGCTGTGTCGGCTGGCTGGCTGGGCAGCTCACTCTTTTTTAGTTACGGTATAACATACCATAAGTACCGATGCAGGAAACACCACTGTGCCCTCAAGGACCCTATAGCATCCCTATCAGCTTGACAGAGGTGCTTTTCCGAACGCAAATGCGATCATGTCGTCTGGGAGGGTGTGATTAGCACATGAACGGAGCGGTAAAAGTTGTATTCTTTACTATGGTGCCCTGCAGTCGAGTCCGAGGAGTCCGAATATGAAGGAATTATGTAAGGCGCTAGCTGCTCTGGATCGCGAGATATTTCAATTCTGAGTTATCAGAAGGGAGTGGCGGCAGTTTTCAGGTTTTTCTCTCACGGCAACCTCAAGTGAGCACAGCTGTAACCTTATTACGCCTGAGCTCTTTGCTCATACTTACACATGTCCGCGTCTGACCACCTAGAAGGACAGTGCATTCACATCGTCCCCTCATTTAAACTAGAAAATGGCACACAGTTGCACCAAGTTCCGGTAGCGTATAAAACCTGGGGTAACCTCAACGAAACCCGAGACAATGTCATGATAATCTGTCATGCATTCACTGGGAGTGCAGATGTGGAAGATTGGTGCGTTGCTTCGTTCTATGGTGCCTTGTCTATGTCTATCCCTGAATGATCGCAAGGTGGGGTCCTCTCATGGGCTGTGGAAAGGCCTTTGATTCGGACCGATTTTTTATTTTCTGTGCCAACGCAATGGGCTCCCCGTATGGCACTGCATCACCAGTAACGATCAACCCGGAGACCCAGAAGCCGTATGGTCCTGAATTTCCTCAGACTAGTATCCGTGATGACGTCTAGTAAGTCACCGATGAAATAGACTAGCACAATGATTGACTCGCCCCAGTTTACACAAACTGGTATTAGACTATTTAGGCGTTACTGGCGTAGCCGTCATCATAGGCGGATCCATGGGAGGTATGGCTGTCCTCGAATGGCCACTCTGTACTCCCCCGGGCTACGTTCGCCGTATCATCCCGATCGCTACATCGGCACGTCACTCCGCTTGGTGTATCAGCTGGGGCGAAACACAGCGGCAATCTATCTACAGTGATCCTATGTACGAAGATGGCTACTACGTTGTCCAGCCGTCCTCTGGCCTGGCAGCGGCCCGCATGGCTGCGCTTCTTACTTACCGCTCCCGCGATTCCTTTGAAAAGCGGTTCGGCAGACGCCCTCAGATCTCCCAGGTCTCGGACTCGGCTGTCCCTGCTCCCCTCATCTCGTCTGCAAGTCTGGCATTGGCAGCACACAACGAGGGCCACCAAAGGCCCTCACGTTCACAATCTCTCGCTGCGTCACCTACTACATCTATGTTATCCCTCTCCTCACAGCCCTCTCAGGAGGGAGATACGACAAAATCGGCCACTCCGCCTCCCATCTTCTCTGCGCAATCGTACCTGCGGTACCAAGGTGCCAAATTCGTCTCTCGCTTCGATGCTAATTGCTATATACATATCACTCGTAAGCTGGACACTCACGACGTGGCCCGTGGACGAACAACTTTGCCACTCGATTCTGGTGCTTCCCAGTCCACTGCGCTAGCAGCTGTACTCGCCACTCTCCCGCCTTGCGCGCTGGTAATCAGCATAGAGACGGATGGCCTATTTACGCCCAGCGAACAGAAAGAACTGGCGACGCATATACCTGAAGCGGAGCTCGTGGTCATTCCGTCACCTGACGGACATGACGGCTTCCTTCTCGAATTCGAACAAATTAATAACCACATATTAAGGTTCTTGAAGACGGAGTTCCCAGAATATTATTTAAAAGAAATTCCGGAAGAAGATAGAGTGGGTGACTTCAGGGTGACGAAGACTAGTTTGTTTGGAGAGGCCGAGGCCGACATCGCTAGGTGGTAGAGGTCAGAAAAGTGTTTTGTTCGTTCAACCGTACGCCATATGATTCGATCGGCAGCCAGCAGTACTTATCTGCCGATGATAGGAATAAGGCCCGGTCTGGTGGATGTAGGTTCTGTTGGAGTTGCGAAGCATGTAGCTTCGAACGAGTAGATGCTGTCACCTTATTTTATCGTACTACATCGGTGTTCATCATGAGAGCGGGTTCCATGAATGAATGATTACAGAACCATATACGTATCCTATCTGATACAGTAGCACTGGAAGGAGCGATGAGGATTAAATCCACGAAACCAAAGGGAGTAGACGAATGACTGAATATGATCGCAGGTGAAGGAGAGAACGGTAGGACCACGAAAAAAGGTCGAGGGTATTTATGTAAACAAAATGACCAGAACTCATAATAGTACTAACACTGACATCGACATAGAACCTAGAATCGTCTCGCACTCCCAACGAGACCTTCAATCGAGTGATGCTCAAGCTCGTTCCTCGCTTTCAGAATTGAGGCATGCATCTCCTTCATGGCATTACCAAGTTTCACGCCAAAGCGACTCAATATATCGCGCTGCCACGCATCGTATTTTGCGTTCACGCGAGCTTGAACCTGCTCATAGTCGACGATGCAGACGCCAAAGCCACGCTGTGTCTCGGATGTATCGAAGGTCGAACGGGCCTTCTTGATTTCCGTGAGAAGCTGCTGCCAGTGGGCGAGCGAGTCGCCTAGGCGGTTGAAGACGTATTCGGCTTCTAGATCCCAGAGGGACTGGAACTGTAGCCATTTTGCGACGTAGTCCTTCAGTTGCTGGACCTTGAGCTCGATCAGGGCGAATGGTCGTTCGAGGGTGTTGTCGGAGAAGTGTGTGAGCTACGAACGGTTAATCATCGAGGATTCTTTACCACGAAAAGCACGTACCAGTGACGTGTAAGTTGTCTCCGATGCAACGTTGCGCTGCATTTGCAGCCCAATTTCGTACCGAGAACTTTGGATGCGCCGTAGTCGGCATATGACACCTGTCCGCAGGATCAGCGCCTCGGCTTGGGCCATAAACGAGGATGCATTTACCAAGCCAGTCATGTAGTTGCTTGACCCACGTTGAACGAGCGTACTCTATTGGGGGATCCAGGAAGATGACCTGGTTCTGTATCCGGACTTCATGGACAATTGGCTTGATAGTAATGCTGCCCTCCACGAACTGGCAGGTGCCACGTAACGTTTCAGTTCCATAAACCTGCAGCGTCAAAATTACTTACCTTCTCTTCTCTGCTACCCTTCCCAACTCTTCGCTTCGCCAGATCGCGCAATAGCAGCGCATCACGACGACTGTCGTCATCTGTGCGATCGAATTCGGAGCACCAAACTTGTATAATATGCACCAGCCGTTGTAATAGAATGCCTTCTATCCGTTTATCCAGTTCCGCTACCCAATGTTCCAAATTTGCGTAGCCTTCCAGATTAAGCCGGTCGATCTATGACATTAGCCAAGTCAGCCGCAGAAGGCGCTGGAGATGCGAAGCGGAAACATACTGCGGCCTGTATTCTGCTCAATAGCTCCGAGAAGGCTTCGCTGGTATATGAACATGTCGCGAGGTCTTCTACTGCCCGAAGGATATCACGATATAGATCGATCACGTTGTTCGTCTTGTCCTGCAGTACCGACACCACACTCGCAAACTCCCTGACAAACTGGAGGTGTCGATTGTCCCGCCCGTCTGCACCTGACACGAACCGGGCGGTGTCGTATTGATTGACGAAGTAATCCCACCGGATGTTCATGCCTGCCATTTCGCCGTCAACCCGCACGCGAAAGGTGAACCTAGTGACTGTGCAACGAACCTTTGGCGATCATCCTCTGTGCCTCGTTCCGATACTCCGCAACGAGCCACTCAATTCCCTGGTTCTTCTCCACCAAGTCGAGCGTTTGGCCATATGTCCTTACCGTCTCCATCAGCGACACTGCATGCGGATACACTCGCTTCGCATCCTTCGCCATGTTCGTGATCATATGCGGCACCTGGAACCCGAGCCACAGCAAGTTCCGTACCTCCTTGAACAGCGTGATGGTCTGCGGATCGAAGTTGACCGCGAGCTGGAACCCGCCTCCGCGTAAACGCACGATCTCAAAGAGGCGTCCGTTGACCGCCATGTCTCGCCGATTGATGTCGTGTAGCCAGGCATCGTAAACGGGACGGACGTCAAGCTTCTTACGGAATGCAGAGGACTCGGACTGAAGTTTTTGGCCCTCTGCGTACAACTCCCAGCCCTTTCCCAACACGTCCTCGACACGCTTCATGTAGGTCAGTAGTTGCCGCTCGATTTGGCGAGCCCATATTATGGCGCCGGCGATCGGAGGGAGGTCACGCATTTGGGACATGTGGAATGCTTCTGAGAAGCGGTATTGGGTTTTAAACTGGGGGATTGTCAGCGCGAACAAACTGCGTGAAGAAAAGAGAGTACCTTGTCATGCAGACGCTTGATATCTTCTTTTACCGAGTCAATCAATTGTGTTTGATACTCCTGGATGGCACCTCGAATCTAGCAGAACAAAATGAGATGCGTATCAGTAGTTAGATATGGGCACACCTTCGGTCGCACGAACAGCGCATTGAACTTGGAGAATACTCTGAACATCTCGTTCGCATTACGTGCCGTGCCGAGCCGATCACGCAGCCGTGCAATGATCTGGTTCTCTACCCTTGCCACCCGC
>Ga0307518_10004434_pt1 | contig 10069 bp, 6 predicted proteins | sample 25_EM_MG_FD_203889 | JGI IMG/M metagenome (GOLD analysis project Ga0307518, IMG submission 203889) | Populus trichocarpa ectomycorrhiza microbial communities from riparian zone in the Pacific Northwest, United States - 25_EM | ecosystem: Host-associated > Plants > Roots > Unclassified | place...
ATCCATAAGCTAATAGATTGTTCACAATTTTTTCTTTCTCTTCCAAATGCTTCCTCCAATGTAATTACATTTGCTAGATCTGTAGGAAAGTATTTTGAACCTATATTTTCTTATACCTCTTTCCTTCTGTCTTCTCCTGAAATAAGTAGCTTTTGTTTTCTTCTCTAGAATAGATATATTATCACCTCAGCCCTCTAAATTAACTTGTTACATTTTTTACTTTCTTCTTTTATATTAACTAGATATATGGATTCCAAGACGTCCTCTAAAATTTCTTTCCTTGTCCATATAATCCCAATCTGATATTTTTATTCATGGTAGTTCACTTTATTGATCTTCTTTATATTTGTATCTCTTTCCAATATGTGTAACATAGTGAAAGAAGACAGTAGTGCAGTAGGACAGTAGAGTAGGAAGAGGAAAAGAACTAAAAATAATTTCTGCTTTTTATTAAGAGAAGCAACTGGGCTCATAACCTAGAAGATACAGGTCTTACTTATATCCTACAAGATGTAGTTGTGTCACAATACATTATATGTGACCCAATCACCTAGTGTTGGTAATGATGTTTATTTTTCTCCTGTTATCAACAAAAGTGTAAAATATATTGTATAGGAAAACCTAACTGCATCCACACAGACTAATCTATCTATACTTTCACCCTAGCATTGACCTAGAAGGAAGTATGTTCTGTTGCAATGTTTTACCACTAGGACAAATCATGATCACCAGCCTATGTTTGCTTAAACACTGACGGTATACCATACACTAACACTTCCCCCTAAACCACACATAGGGATCAAATCAACAATTACCGCTCGTGATAAATTCCTCAGGGCTAATGAACGTTAACAACAAATTACAGCCAAGGTTCATATTACTGTAAATAAGCATTTAATACCCTTCCTTTTGTCCTAACGCTCTCTTAGAGAATCGAACTGGGTCTCCATGTGCACCGGGCTCATACCATGTTGGAGAGTTTTACCGCTGGCACAAAACGTGATCACTGGGTGCTTGGTTTGCCTAAACACCAATGGTATACCATACACTAACATGTTCCTTTAAAGAAGGAATAAAATTGAAAACTATAATATCAGAGTTACATGGGATCAGTGATGCGAGACAGACTTCCGTGGCAATGATCATGCATTAGGCCGTGCTATGTTTTGAATACATGTACCTGCGTCGAAATCACAGCGTAGTTTATATAACACCTCATTTGCCATGCATGTGTATTTTGCGCGGCTATGTGACATTGAGTATGCGTAAACCCGTGCTAGCAACCACCCCGCTCTGCTGGTAAATGAATTTCATCTTGGAAGGGCATTCAGCATTGCAAGGTTCTCGGGAAGGCATTCTCCCTTGGTATGCGAACTCAGGATCGTTGGGAAGGCATTCTGATTTGGCCAGCCAGAAATGCATTCACAACGGTGTTTCTGAGTAGAAGGAGTGGGCAAAGGCAAGGGTTATAGCGCATGCAAGGGTATTTTGTGTTGCTCATACTTCCTGGCCTCCCATGCTTTGCGCCTGCTGTTACTTACTGGGCTTCACTCAGTGGTTACTGGGCGCTCATGATCACCGATCTTTATACATCTCCTTGATGTCTCTATGCCTCTTCTCTTAGTCTAGCTAGTTCGTTCCTGCTCATGTGTTCCCCATGTGTTTTGGTTCAACTGGATATGTGTTGCCACGGGTCTAGTGCATATCACTGACGTTCGTATGTTTGCTTGCACAACACTATTATATGTATGATCTTACCTCCTCCTGTGCCTGTTACGTTGAGGGTGTGAGATTCCTGTCTTGCGACCGTCTCGGTTATGGGTGCTCTCACGTAGCGACTTTCACGTACTTAAACCCCAGGTAACTTCCATGACTCTGGGCCAAGAGCTATAGGACACACATCTACATACATATCTTCTTCTAGAGTGATCTCCGTAATTCGACCCATAACTTCCCTCTGCTGCTTGTAACACATCAATAGAAACTGCAGTAGCTACAGGACGTCGCGGCCTCCTTCCGCACAGTCTCCCGCCTCCAATGCTTCCAGCTCGCGCACGAGCTTCTCCAGAAGCTTCCTTACCGCCATGAAGCCGTCCCAGTTAGACACACCAATCTTCACCTGGTCTGGTGTGATCGTGGCTCTGTGCTCCTCCCCCTCCTGTTCCTCGTCCTCGTCTCCGCCCACGGACACGCTTCTCGCGAGCATGCCTCCCATCTCTGACTGCGTACTGCATATCCCAGTCCCCTTGAACACCTCCCATAGGTGCTTCCGCCACCTTCGCGCGACGCTCTTGAACCGACCCCATGTGGCGCCGGGTTTAAACTGGGATAAGAGGTCCTCGAAGCAGGTCTCGTGGACTACGATGTTGGAGGTTTTGTGTGCGGCGACGGACTCAGGGTCGAGGGAGAACCAGGGGCTGAGGGGGTCTCCGAGAGGCCAGGTTTTCTTTCTAGGTGTGGGTGTGGGGGAGTCAGGTGGGGTGTTGTCCGGGTGTGGTGGCCGCTCCCCGAGGCGGGTGGGCAAAGGGGCGCAGGGGTAGATGCAGAGCCAGAGGAAGACGTACAGGAGAGACTCGAGGTCGTGGCGGTACCGGTGGGGCTCCTGGGCGTAGAGGACCTGGATGGCGATGAATGGGAATGTGCCGGTTCGCTCGAGAGGGACTTGTGTCCGGGGTCCTGTACCCCTGGGTGAAATGTCGACAGCGTAGTCCAAATCGATCAGACATCCATATAGCAATGTATCTGTTGTAAATATTTGCCTCGCCGATGCAGATGGACTCACAGAGCTCTTGACCACCGTGGGCTCCCGCAGTACAATGATATTATTGATGGACAAATCCCGGTGTAAAATGCTTCCCGTGAAGAACAGATCCGCATGGATCACGACTGCCGCGAGGAGTGCTCTGGCTACCTCGAGTGGAGTGAGCGTCGGGTCGGATATGGTCTTTCCATACGTACTGAGAACAAGCTGGGTATAATGGCGATTATGCTGGAGAGGTGTTTTGAGTGAGAGACGGACATCTCGGCTGATGTCTTCGTATTCGGCGTGGAAGATGACTCGGGAGAGACTGCGGACCCCTCGGGAAGCCGAGAGGCGATATATTTCTGCTTCGGAGACGCGGTGGCTGCTCCGCCAGGCATATTTCACTGCAACGAGGGACTTTGGCTCGGATTCGGAAGCGGGATCGGCGTGGTTTCCGCCCACGGGATCCACGGAGGTTTCCCCAAGTAGAAGGCCTTTCCAGACACAGGTCCCGCGGGAGACAATTCCGGGGGACGAGAATATCTGTCGCAAGATTTGGATTTCTCCCCCAGCAGGGAGCTGAACGGTAAGACTAGGCAGGATACCCAGGGGGTAATTAATATTCGCCGGAGAGGTTGCCGGAGTTGACGGAGTGGGAAGTTGAGTTGATTCCCAGGAAATCGATGCCGTGTGGAACCCCATCACGGCGGGAGGCATCCTGCAAATCCCGACCAAACTCCTCACCAACAATTTCAGCCCGGTCCCCCTGTCATAGGTGATGTCCGCCGTACCCAGAGCCCCCCCCCGGTCAAATCTCCAAAACCGACACTGTGGGCCAGTATTGGAAGTGACGATGCCAAGGACTGCGGAGCGGAATGGCTGGGTTATAAAAACCTGCTCGGCGTATTGGGCAAGCTCGATGAACGGGGACTCTCGCGCGGAGGATTTAGTGGAGGTGTGTTCGCCGACAACCAGGACGGACGGCCAGCCAACGGGATGGTTGGGGCAGGAGAGGATGAAGTCAGGGCGGACGCGTGAGGCTGCGAAGCTGTACAGCCGCGTGTTGCGGGTATTGTGCCAGGCGGGATAGGCTGACTTGGTATTTAGGCTTGGGTCGGTAGCTGAGTTCGCAGCCTTCATATTTGGACCTGGGTCGGTGCCTGGGTCTGGGGAATTTTCCCTTGCTAGCCCAGCCTGCACAATGCTGTTTGCCAGCCTACAAAACCACTCGACAAAGGTCACATCGCGATATCCCGGCACCAAACACTGCCACCCCCCCTCCTGCGATTCGGCATCAGAAATAACATCCTCCCTATCTGCGGCGAGGCGCTTCAAGATGCGCTCCGCACCGCGTTCATCTGGCGCCCACTCTGACTGCAATAGCAACCTGTCCATGAAACGCTCATCTGTGACCGTACGACCCTCCAACTCATCCCGGAGGAGGTCGCAGACATCGCTAGCAAGGCGTCTGCGCTTGTCCGTACTGCTTGATTTGGTTCCTTGCTTGGCGCCGGAATGCGGGGTAGTGGGGAGTTGACCCTCGGTGGGCAAAGCGCATGCTTTGCGCTTTATGCGATCCCGGGGGGTGGCGGGGGCGGGGTACGTGCGGATAACCCGAGGCGGGGGTTGGGTCCATCCAGCTGGAGTCGCGGGAGTAGTTGCAGCGGTGGAAAGGCTTTTTGGAGGCACTTCCTGAGTGTCAGCTGAAACCATAGCCATTAGGGGATGCGAGTGGGGCGAGGTCCTCACTCTAGATGAGATTGGTTGTTGTGGAGGATGATTGCTTTGACAAGCGAACGACACGCGTGCGATTTTGTACATGGTTGCCGCCAAGCAAATTCGTCAGGTTTTATTCTCGTGTAAAAGATTTTTTCTTTTTTTTTAAATACACTATGCACAACCGTCGTAGTCGTATGAGGAGCCACCCGGAAACCTGAGTGGATTCAAGGGACGTCAAGTTAATCTGGCGCCTCACGCAATATATACATGGATGGTCAGGTTGATCCGACCGCCTGCTGAAAAACAAAACAATACAATACAAAATAGACGAAGGGACCGGGAGACCCCGTGCTCCCGTTAAAGTAATCTCTCTCTTCGAAATTATAAGGAAACTCGTTAAATCTTCGTAGCCGTTTTGGTGGTGGGTCGACCTCAAGTTAATGAGATCCTGCCCCCATTATCGTTACTGCCCATCTACATCAGTTCTCAACCCCGATTGGGATTCTGCCAGTCATGGCCCCGTACAGATGCCCGAAAATTCCTCAACTGCCTCGAAATACCATGTGGCGTTCCCTTCTCCTACCTTCCTCCAATCCGCTTTATCTAACTCTTCCCAGGACCTCTTCGTTCGAAGAGACCACTGACTGGCTGATGGCTGTTGGAGAAATTGCATTGAGGTGATGCCGCTCGACAGGGGGTTGCGCCGCCATCGGGGGCTATACTGGTCCTAATCTTGCTAACGGAGATAGCCTTAAAAAATGCCCTCCGGGTCACACGAACTACAGTAAGATGCCCTCCGCTTACTGGAACATAATAGTCATACAAGTGTGGTGACGGGGCAATAGGAGTCGGTCCGTCAGCTCTTTGGCTGCGGCTCCGCTCTGTGAGTGGCCTGCCAGCAGCTTTCTGCCTGCGGACTAGCCGAACTGCCAGCTCATCTGACAGCGAAAAGCCTAGCTACATTACCAGCTCTGTTACCAAGTCCATTACCAGCTCTACTGTTAGTCGAGTAGCCACCTCCTGATACCAGGGCTTCTATCGCTGAAAATTGTGTCGCTATTACCAGCTCTTTTACGAACCGAATTGCTAGCTCCTGCTTCCATTGGCGAATCTCTACATGCCCCTTAAGGGCGACGAGTAATGAGACTATCATCATCATTCCATTGGCGAATGCCATACAAGGTTATGGGCGACCGTGATATATAAGTCATGGGTGATAGAGATTTAATTACTTGTTTTCTTGTCTATTTCCATAAGATGTATACGCAATCACTCTCATACTATCATCGCCTGTACGATTACCTCCACCTGTTGTTATGAGCGACCTTAACGCAAAGGTGGGCCTTTTAGACTGGATTAACGATTATCTATGTCACGTATAATGGATCTGTGTGAAGGTAGGTAGAGATCATTGCTTGCTTGTCTATCTCCGTGGGAAGGAGATGTTCTATATATACACAAATCTCCTATGCTATCTTGTCCCATAACCCTTCCGTTCCTTCCCCCATTATCCTTTTGTCCGTGATTTTAAGATGATATCAATTGGGGATCGACACGGGTACTCACTGTTACAATCAAAATTGACCTTATATGCTATGCTCATGAATCTGCATGGTCGGAAAATCCGAAAATGTCACAAAATCATCAGTTTTGACGTATAAATCAACAAATAAGTAGAAAAGGAGGGGAAAATAATTAATTGCAATATCGCTGATATTTCCACATTATCAAGCGACATTTATTTAATGATTTCCGGCCATATTAATGGTTGTGGGGGGGCTATTTTCCAGTGTCAAGGCAAATGGGTGATTTCCGTAGCGGGGTAAGGTTGCGCTTGTGGAATCCGACAGGTGACGAGGCCGAAAGGGAGAGGCAATGTGCCAGTCCCTATAGAGTAGCGAAGTAATGTTAGGGGCGAGCCGGTGATTAGGCAAATATCTGTCGGAGGCATATGGGTAGGCAGCGGTCTAGATCACGGCTCGGGCCTAACTGGCCTCACGTACGGGTGTGAAAGAGTAAATTGCCAGAGAACACAGAACTTCGCTGAAGATCTAACTAAGTACACGAGAGGCATATTTATATAAAAAGCGGGGCAATGAGGACTCCCACCAACCCTGGTGGTGGCCACTTGGCGCAAATTCCACCCACTCTGATCCTTTATTTGACAGTATACATCTGCGTGAGGCGCCAGCTTAACTTGACGTCCTCTTGAATCAACTGGGGTTTCTGGGTGGCTCCAGGAAGAACCTCCCGTTCTTGGCAATAACGCTACACATGGTGCCAAGACACTAAAGGATAAACCATAGTAAGAAGAGAAGAAGTGAGAAAAACCTGATGTTGAATAACTCTAATAACTCTGAGAACTTTACCACTGAACTCTATAATTCCTTTACAGAAGCTTATAACTCTCTTAGGTTATGAGCTCATTTTCTTTTCTGTTAGAATCTCAAAAATTTTTCATTTCTATACAAATTGAATAATGTCATCCACAAGAGCCTGTCAAAGATCTCCAAACTAACTGGTTCTAATTAACAAGAGTGGAAGAGCAATATCATATTGTTACTAGTGTTACAAGATCTCTAGTATAATTTAAGGAGGAGAGGTCTCCAGCAATTGTGGTTGATGAACTAAAGTGGAAGTGTAATTAGAAACATGCTTTGCCTCATATCAGACTTGCCTGTCAACTTTCACAACAGCAGCTAATCCTTGATTATTTTGTTGTGCCTGAAGTATAGGACACTTTTTGGTAGACATACAAATCTACAAATGAGATTAACATTAAGCACCTTGAGGAACGGTATGGACACATTAGTATGAAACTATCAAAAGCGATTACTAAGGTTGTTGTAGAGATGAAATCAATGGCTAATTGTTTGAAAGAAGTGGAAATGCAGATTACGCTGACCAAGTTAACTTACAAACTTGTCAATAGTTTTGTAGGGGAATACAAAATTCAAAAGACATCTTTTAGGACTAGGCAAAGAGCACTTACAGGGGAGTTAGTTGCGCAACATGTATTGGCTGTACAAAGTGAGGTGGTAGAAGTGATGTAGAAGAAGGCTATTACATATACAACAAATCAAACAAGAATACTTGCATCTGAAGTGACAAATGTTTTGAATACCAACTATCATATTAACTTTCAATAGTTAAATCCCAGTTCATTCCATCTTGTAAAAGCAACTACAATGCCGTTTATTTCGCAGCTTGTAGAACAACCGTACAACCTGTTTTGCATGTGTCAAGGAAATATGAGTGTAGCTAATCTAATCAATTCATAGGCGGAACCTACTTGGATTATCCAAACCTACTATTCCAACTATGGGTTTGCCCTATATACAATACCACAAAAAAATGGCATTCTGTGCCCTCTTCATACGTAGGTTGGATATTCAGAGACTACATACTTGGTAAAACACACATATCTTAAGCCTAAGTGGATGTTTAAAATAACTCACAAAAGAGATAACAAAGAAACTCAGAACAAACTATTTAAGTTTCTGAGAAAGACCTTAGGCAGCAACAATATAAGTTACACTATTATTCTCAGCTAATACTACTCTTGCAAGGAAATCCATTTATGCTTTCCATGTATCAAATAGCACACTACTGCATAAGTATTTTGTCTACAGAGTCTAGCAGAATAGATCCTGCTTGTTTTATGGTCAGGCCAGCAGTTCCATTAACAAGCATGCTATTGCAAACTTCATAGAAGGACATGTTAATGGGAAGCAGGTATGTGTAGAGAAATATGCTAGGCTGGTGATAAGTAGAGATAAAGCAAATGTGGAATTGAAAGAAGAGGGAGGTTTGCGTCCTAAAAATAAGCCTGGGACATGGTTAGTAGATATAAGGGCTAGCAATAATTATAAGCTATTAAAGCATTTCTTTATTCACCTGGTACCATGCATTTCTCCTATTGTAATAGTTGTAGGTAATGAATGGATCGAATTTTACTACTATAGAACAATTTCTTTGATAATAGAGGTATGGTCAGATATATACTACATTAGTTTAGAGTATGTCTCATATGTTTCTAGTCTATAAATACAAGTTCACTTGTTTTCAGTTATGTTTGTTGCAGATAGGGGATACTGGTCAAGTTTGGCCCCTATTGTATGGATTTACATTAGATAGAGAGTTGTTGGAATTAGGAATAAAAGTAGGAAATAGTTGATAGCTTGATTGTAACGTGCAATCCTCTTAGATATGTCTATCAACATGTGATAAAGGAGATAGTACTACCACAAGTATTTGGATCTGATACAAACGATTAAGACATCTTAACAAGCAAGATATCACAAAATTGGTTTCACTGGCTGAAGGAATAGTAATTGGGGATGCTACTATTACTAGAAAACATGCACATGTAGATTGTTTCATTGGAAAAGATTATCAACAGGTGTCTCAAATTGCTGGACCAAGACATAGTAGACTATAACTACTGGTTATCTTTAATATTTGCTACCTAATGGGTCTTACTAGTATACATGATTGTTTTGTATACTTTATCGTTTTAGTGGACAGGTATGCCAAGTTTGTCTAGCTATCTTGTCTAGTATCAAAAGACTAGTGTCAACCAATTTTCCTCTAGTATAGTGCAGTCCAGGAGAGATTCACAAGGCTAGCTATAGCTGTTCTATTCAGCAACAAGGACAACAGTTTCTTGTAAATGGATTTTCACTGTATTGTGGTAGAGAAAGCCATCTATCATCAGACAACTCAAACATACAGCTTAAAAATGAATGGTTATCTGGAAAATGTAATTAAAATTATTGTACAGAGGGTCTCTTCGATATGATGAATGACAAAATAACTGAGAGTTTAGAGTCCGAGAATTTCTGTACTACTATGTACTAAAAAAATTGTTGCCCTTATTGTGCCCTAAATGTTGTGAGCACAAATGAAATATAGTTTAAACGATGACGAGATTTAAGGCACTCATACATTATCAACTCTCATCAATACTGGCATGTGTGGAAGGAAAATTGAACTAAGTGGAAGGCTTATACTATCAAGTATGTCACATTAGGTTACTATGCTAGTGAGAGACTCTGTGCTTTCTACAATGTAAATAAGAGGTTTATGCTAAAGAAGTGGTATGTTATATTTTTCGACCACTTGTTTGGGTATGCAACCATGTAGCAATTTGGTTTGGCTCCTAACGGGAACATATTGTACAAAATTGTAACACTACAGGAAGATGATATCCACCAGGTAATTGATATAGATAAGCTGTTCAATGGATGCAAATAGGTAATTAGTGATCAAATACGTACTGAGGCTGAGATATTGAGGTTAACAGTAGCCACACTAGTTGTTAATGAAGAAATCAGCGTGCCAGCATAGGTATTAGGAGACATGATGCCATTGAATGGGGATAATGAGAAATCTTCTGTAACTGATATCTCAGTGTTTAAAATGATAAACAGCATGAGTATGAACTTTGGGCACTAGGTATTAACACACTCTAGGTACCAATGTTAAGGTCACACAAATAGCTAGAAATTATTAACAACTATGGATACAATCTTGTCTATATAGGCTGACCTGTCAATGACTCAGAGTTGAAAGGAGAAGGAAATGCCAACAAACTTATACAAAATC
>Ga0307518_10004435_pt1 | contig 10068 bp, 10 predicted proteins | sample 25_EM_MG_FD_203889 | JGI IMG/M metagenome (GOLD analysis project Ga0307518, IMG submission 203889) | Populus trichocarpa ectomycorrhiza microbial communities from riparian zone in the Pacific Northwest, United States - 25_EM | ecosystem: Host-associated > Plants > Roots > Unclassified | place...
AGGATAGTCTTCTTGTGCGATAGATGGCTACGATGAGGCTCTGTCGTGCTCATCCTTCGCATCAGGATCGTTTGATATAGACATTATCTTCCATGTTCACTGTACCAAACCTGTTTGGTGCGTGACACCGCCACCACTGCCCCAGCAATAAAGTCGACGAGGACGACGATGACTATCTGCATCTTGTAAAAGCACGGTCACGACCTCGGACACCTACCTGCTGACACCTGCGACCACCACTGCTGTGCATCCAGCGACATGCCAATGACACGACTTCTTCCATCTCCACCACGCAGTCAGCAGCATGGTGACAGACGGTGACGGCAACCTGTGCTGTCAGCCTGCCCTGCGACCACCACAGCACGCATGGACGCAAGCACAGCACTCAGTACCATCACCACCTTTTCTGCCCACCACGCTCACCCTCCCGATGACGATGACGACACGCACACAGGTACTGCTGCTGCGAGACAATGCCGACAAAGAGTGCGACTGTGAGCACCACCTCCCTCTCATGCTGACTACCACAGCGCACACGCACACACGTCGACGAGTGCCAGGATACCACCACTCCATGATGCGCAGTATAGTCATCAACAAAAGTGCAGGCCAGATATATGTTGATATATAGGTATAAATCTTGATATATGAGTCTGAAACTTGAGTATCTCTATACATACTCTACCACAGTTAGTTGGGGAGATAAATCAAGAGCTAACTTAATCCGCGTTAGCTCAGACCACCTTGGAGGTAGGAATGGTGATCAGTATTGTAACGAGAGACAATGAGTTTTGAGCAGTTGTAACTGTCTTTGTTCCTTATATTTTTCCTCACTCTTACAATAGCAGATTTGAATGAGATAAAGCACAATCCATCCAATACACAGTAGTATTAAGTATAAGTACACACTGGGGGTCGAGCAGATACTGTACGTCTGAGAATGGCAACGCAGATGAGTGAAGTGGCCAGACAGAAGCGAGGCTTGGTGAGACAGCTGCTAGAGATGTGAAACACGACACAGATGCGATGGATGGCCTTGGAAACTGATCAGACACATTGAGGGAGCACAGAGATGTGCCATACATTCGAAAGTTTCGGCATGGATACAACTGCAAATGCAACAGGATCCATCAGTACACGTCAAAATACAACGAGAACATAAAACATATCTGCTGAAGTAAGATGCGACAAGGTGGAGCCCAGAAGCCAAGCAGACACGCCAAACATGCGCATACATGCACATGGTATTGCGAATGACTCGAGAAGATATGCAAAGACATCAGAATCCATCAGAAAGCCCCAAACAACAGGAACCTCCCATGCTCACCTGGCAGAGGCACAATATTGCACACATATGTAGGAGCTACAGGGACTCAGATGTGTCGGCCATGGGCATCATTTGAAACAGCACAAAAGCGACTATAAAAACAGTAGAAGTGATTAGCATACCCTCAAACAAGTATAAACTGCAGAACTCATCTATTAACGCAGAGATATGGTGGACAGGCGAGGCAAATGGCTTAGGGAATGTTGCGGAAGCATCAACCATAGATGTGCAGAGCAGCACTGCAAATCAGCTGAAATTGTGAGCAAAACTGTCAGAAAGCGTCAAATGAGGCCAAGGACGCAAAACTCACCTGTTGGGCATGAAATTGCAATGCCGAAAAGTGTCCTGGACGACGAAAACACGTTATTGTTGATGGGAATGATGCATACATACCCCAAAGCATGCCAACCAAAGCCCATGAGAAACGATCACCTTTGGGCGAATTGTTGAAATGTTGGGCATAACTGAGAGAATTTCGGGAACTGTTGAGGGCAAACTCAGATGGTTTTAAGAGCTTGAATTCAGGATAATGCCTGATCAAATTGTGCATATATGCACTTACCTTGTTTGTGAAGGGCTGTCTTTTCGAACTCCAAGAGAAACTGGCTGAATTTGCTTGAGGAAGTTCTTGGCAGTAGACCTTCCCATCTGACTGTGAATGATGGTGATCAATGAGAACACTGCAGTGGAGGAAAAAAAGGGATCACTTACGAGCCAAGGGCGATTTAGTGCAAGACAATACCGCTGATGAAATTATAGCATTAATAGTTGGAATCTTCTGATCTATTGTCTCTAGACTTGTCAATGATGCTAATCGAGAAGTTTCATGATGGTCTGTGTTGTCAACGTCAGCCAGACATGGTGTGGGTAGAAGGTTAGGGGTGACCAAGCGGAGATTGAACTTGGGGCAATACTCCGATGAGTGGGCAGAGTCCAGACTGTCCGAAGTCAGCACACTGATCTAAGTCCCTTGAATTCAACCTATGTATTGCAACCTGTGTCACTGAGGGTGTTGTGTAGGTATATCCTACTTGTTTCCTTAATGACAGATTTCAAGCGGTGATGCCTTTCCCACAATAGCTGATTTGACTTGGAAGATGAATTCAAGCAAAGAATCAGATCTGGCTCAACTTGGTGAGATGGACAGACCAGAAGGTAATGTTGATGAGTCGGATACACGGTGTGTTTGGCATACCCAATGGTTATTGAATGTCCAGTTCAGCATAGCATGTAGCATGGCTTGTTACAATAGTACCTCTTGATACTTCGCAGAGGTCAGTAATAATATATCTTGATGCCTCTGATTAAAACAGAGACCACCTCTTGATACCTCCTCAAAACCAGTGATACATCGCAGCTGCGCTCGATACAACTCAACACCTCAGTGGTGATGAGTCACCTCTCATTACAACTAAGACTACCTTTTTATATATCTCAATACCTCTCAGCTGTCGTCAATATATCTCTATCCCTCGCAACTGCCCTTGGTACCACCCAATACCACTTCTATAACTCACTGGTGACAAGTTATATCTTATACAACTGTTTGTGTTGCATTGCCACCCTTCACCACACTTTGTTTGTTTTGTTGATGGTATACATAGTATATGTAATGATATGCAAATTACAGGATAACTGAGAACATGACCTATGGTGGCGAAAGCACGTATGTCGACAAAGGATATAAAGAAAACTTAGTACTCTACTGTGAATATACATATACCTGTTGTGACGATCATATCCACAGCTGTGATGGTATCTGTCATCCCATCCGCATTCGGCGTCGACTTGCTGATGGCTTTGCACTCACTTATGTTGGGCATTCACAGGTGAGGCTAGTAGGACCACGATCTGTCAGTGGGTGGGACAAGTTCGGAATATTGTCGTTGGGTTGATGAGTGGTGGTGGTGCGTGAGAAGTTCTGCACTGTGTAACACTTGGATTTCTGAAATCTGGACTTAGGCCTGATCCAACTGCCTGATGACCCACATTGTTTGACTACATTTTCTGGACAACTCTGTGGGACTAGATTCTCCTCCATCAAGCAAGGGTACTGCCGACGGAGGCGGCGCTTCAAGTCTCTGTCACCCCTAAATCGTGGGAACGCCACCCCTAACATTCCGGGCTTTGCCGCCCTCTACTTACCTACCTTCTAAGTTTGCCGTAGTCGCTTACTGCAATGTGGTTTAATACAGCATCATATGTACAACACCACCCCACCAAAGACAACAACAACAACGACTATCTGCATCCCACAAAAGCACGGCCACAACTACGACCTCGACCACCTATGGACTGCTGCGTGCAGAGGCATGGCAATGACACCTGCCTGCAGCAACGACAATGGCTGCCTACAGCCACCCCACAATGATGCCTGGATCTGCAGTCCAGTGGAACGATGGTGATGTCGCAGCCTTGTGCCATCAGTTGAGCATCTGGTCTTGATTGGCGATCCTCTTCAACTTCGACCACGTTGAACAACATCTGTGTGTTTGCTAACCCAACTCTTGAGCTCCACTGCTAACTCTAGTTTTTAGGCCTCTCGATGGACAGTAGAAGTGGCAGGGAATTCTTCAGATTTGATATGTCTCAGATGGAACGTCTTTCAAGTTCTGGTTTACCAATGTCGCCACTTGATGTGCAGCGGCACATGAGACCTTCCATTTCTAGTTTGATCCGGTGAGTTCGGTTTCACTTCGTCCATACCGCCGTTTGCTCAATCTGCGTTCCCTAGAAATACGTTGTACCCTGGATCGCAGGACATGAGCTAGTACTTGATTACCCTGATGTCCGTGGTATGAAAAAGAACTTGTTCTTCGTCAGTCATAACCACAAAGAGAGTGGAAGAGTGGATGACACTGCAAGCAAGCATAATACATATGAGGTAAGCTCACCGTCGATACTTCTTACTCGGAAGTTGACCTGGGTAATGATTGAAGGTGGAAATGATCCACGACTTGGTCTTGTACTTGCTCAGGTGGGGTTCCAGATCGTAGTCTTATGCGCGTACCTCGGACAACTTGCCCGGCTACGAGATGCCTTTGCAGGCGAGGTCATCACCGTCATTGATGAACATGATCAAGCAGCCCTTGCTGATCAAGAGGCCAAGGTCGAGAATGATATGGAAGGTGCGGGTATCGAGCAGATCAGAGTCATGAAGCGGGTAATGCATGTCCAATACACTATACTCATTGTTCTTACCCTGCCGCAGGTGAGATTGCATGGCCTGCCTGTGGAACATTAAAAACGACATCTACCATGTAGGGGCACATTGATGACGTCTACCTGCAGCGAGACACACTGACGACGCCCGCTTGTGGCACTGTATGGCCACTGCTGACGTGGGACATCACGCGAACTAGTGATATACCCCTTGATATGCCCTTAGGGGCTAAGTACCCATGTAAGCTCCTAATTATGTAGTCTGTAGGAGATAGGGGGCTTGGGTGTTCCAAGCAAGGTGGTTGCCGGTGCCAGCTGGCACTTCCCCGAGTTTTAAAATACGAGCGATCAAATGTTTCGAAACAATGTCGCGACTTGAATGGATCTGAGCTTGCTTGTCACAGGTAAAGGGTACCTTTCATAAATAAGGCTTCTGCACTTTTGCAGCAGTGATTGGGTTGAGCTTAGTACGATATCACTCTGCACTGTGCAGTCTCCCATTGCAGTTCACCCAAGTTGGCAACATTCCGTTCAGGTTGGTGCCACATGGCCGCAGTTCTCCTTTTCCTACGACTTCCGACGGTGTCTGACTCAGCAATGATTTCGACAAGCTACCGCCAGGAATGTCTCTGTGGCTGATCATTCAATAATACTGGGGCCTTCACAAGACACAAGAAAATTTGTTTGAAGGGTAAGAAATGTCTCACCAACATACTCGATCGTGCAAAGGAATCGTACCACAGCAAGAGGCGCCATGTTGAAAAATTTCCAAGCTCCTCGCAACACAGAAGTTCAGAGGTGGCCTGTCAAATCATTGACGAAGCCCTAGATGACACTACTCCCAGCGTCATGGATGCAGTGGAGTGCCGAAGCAAAACTCCAAATGAGGCTCACATGTCAGGGCAGGTATATTTACTCTTTCTTTGTTTTATCTCACCTGACCTCATACTGGAGGCGGCAGTGCAAACTGAGGATGATACCCTGCCGCTTCTATTCACAGGTCCTGGCGGACTAACCATTGACTTCCAAAACATTTTTGAGACATGCTACCGGAGCCTCCCTTGCCATTATCTCCCCATGATGTAGAGGTTCCACCTGAAGTCAGTGCGCTGGAGGCAGACCTTGACTCTACTTCTGCCGCCTTGGTGACTGGGGGCAATCAATCACCCTCGCTTGAAGATCCAGCTGCTCAGTCAGCCCAACTTCCTTCGACGCAACATGCTGTACTAACCACTTCAAAGAATTCATTTGGCGTATTTCGTTTGTACGACGAAGGCTCGATTCCTAGTGTGAATGATCCTAAAGATCAAAGCTGGGCTGACCCTCTTCCTCCACCCCAACTTGAGGAGTGTGTATCTCAGCTATCACCAAGCTTCATAAATCCATTCCATCCCTATCTGAATGAAAGCTCATGGCAAATTGGTGATTGGTATTGGAACCAAGGCGCACAGAAGTCCAAACAAAATTTCAAGAGCCTCGTAGAGATCATTACAAGCGCCAACTTTCAGCCTGAAGACCTGTATCACACCAAATGGGCAGCAATCGACCGTCAACTGGGCAGTTTGGGGGCAGTCCATGATCCCCCCCAGACAACGCCTATGACACCTGACTTCGAAGAATGGCAGGTTGAGGATGGTGGCTGGATGTGGAGGACCGTGACCATTTCTGTTCCATTCCCTCAACGCTTCTTACATCCTGGCCCAAGAGACTACATATCTAATTTTTATTGTCATTCTCTTCTTTCAATAATCCGCGAGGTGCTCTCTGACCCTACACGGTGCAAGTCTTTTCGCTTTGAACCTTACTCCCTGCGGTGGAACCGTTCATGTGAGGTTGATGACATTGGCATATACGGAGAACTATTTTCTTCCCAAGCCTTCATCGCTGCACACTGCGACTTGCAAGATGACCAACTAGATCCTACTAGTTGTATGTTGCCTCAACGCATTGTTGCAATAATGTTCTGGTCTGACACAACCCAATTAACTGCATTCGGAGATGCAAAGCTATGGCCGCTCTACGTTTATTTTGGAAACGAATCAAAATATCAGCGTTGTACACCAACTGCCAATCTTTGCTCTCATGCAGCGTATTTCCAAACTGTGCATGTTTCATTTTTCGCAGTGATTCGAATCTAATTGTTTTGCAATCTACTAGCTACCCGATAATTTCAAGGACTTCGTTATGGAGCATGCAGGCGGTGATAAGCTTCCTGGTGATCCTTTATTTACTCATTGTCACAGAGAACTGTTCCATGCACAGTGGAAGGATCTTTTGGATGATGAATTCATTCATGCATACAAACATGGGATGGTGTTTGTATGCGGGGACAATATCAAGAGGCGGCTCTTCCCTCGAATCTTTACTTATTCAGCAGATTATCCAGAGAAGTGTGTCCACACCATATCTTTGAGTTTGCCAACTGAAGTGTGGCTGTAGGGTTCTTATAGCCAATATCCGTAATCTTGGCAACTGTCCATGTCCTCGATGCCTTATCCCGAAATTAAAATTTCAGGACGTAGCAACAGAGAATGACATATTGCAATGTAGTATCCTAATGCGACATGATACGGTGGAGAGGTGCGAGAAGATATTATGTGCCTGCCAGTTGATATATGAAGAACAATATGTTGTTGATACCCCTCAAGTCGAAGCTCTTCTCAAGCCAGAGTCTCTGGTCCCAACCATAGTATGTTTCCTAAGATGGTGAGGATCAAAATTTTCTTACTACAGTTGCCCAGAATGTGTTTTCCAAAAGGCTGAGTCAAACAGGTTTTGACTTTTACCTGATGCTGGTTGTTGACTTGCTGCACAAGTTTGAATTGGGAGTGTGGAAATCTGTCTTGATCCACCTACTTCGTATAGTAGACAGCCTTAAAGGGGTGGTACTCGCTGAACTGGATCACCGGTGAGAGGATTTATTTACCATTGCTGATTCATGAACAAAATTGATTGTGGTGCAAGCTTTTGTCAGGTACCTACTTTCAGTCAGGACACTATCCGGCGTTTCCATAAGAATGTGTCAGAGATGAAGAGGCTGGCTGCTCGAGATTTCGAGGACGTGCTGCAGGTCAGTGTCAGCGTCCCATCTTTGTTATCACTATTTTCCTCATCCTGACCTGTGCACAGTGTTCCATTCCAGTGTTTGCTGGCCTTCTGCCAGATCCTCATAATGCGCATGTTTTACATATGCTGTTCGCACTCTGCCATTGGCATGGACTCGCTAAGTTATGTTTGCACACTGATGAAACCCTCAATATTTTCGAGAGGGTCACAAAGGACCTTTGCAATCGGATTCATAGCTTTGTCACAGATATTTGTCCGCATTTTGCGACCAAGGAGTTACGGTGTGAAGCCAAAGCTCGACGATGATGGCAAATGCAAGATTCAACCAGGTCAAGCCGATCTCAAGGTGCTGCACCTGGCCAACAGCCCAAAGGGCTCAACCTTCGAACGTACAAGTTACATGCGCTGGCGGACTATCCATCCCAGATTAGACTGTATGGTACCACGGATTTGTATTCAACTCAATCTGTATGTTTCACATATTTGTAATGTGCACATCACACAAAGCTCATTTTCTGGTGTGCAGGGAGAACTTGAGCACCGTACAAGTAAAGTTCGGTTCGCCCGAACTAGTCACAAGGCATATGTATCGCAGTTAGCGTCTATAGAATGGTGGCAAGCTCACATTCGCATGAGACGTGAGACGCTCCGCCTTGCAGATCCTGTGCCAAATAAAGCTGATGACCATCATGTCATTGGTCAATCTCAAAGTTTTCCGGAGGATGTCACAAGTTTCATGCAAACTAACATAGGGGATCCCACTGTTAAAGTGAGTCTTACTGAGACCTTGTGATCAAGCTACTGAACTCATCACTATGCAATCTGGTACCAGCATTTTGTTTTGAAGCTAAGGGCTCATATTCTCCCTCGTATTGCAGCTGTTCACCAAGAAGTGACCCCCCAAGCGACCTTCGACTCCATGGTTCTCGATCTTTTGGATGATGCGAACGGGCCCGTTCAGGACCATCTATTGCAGTTGAATCACGTGCTTTTCAAGGGAAACAGGATCTATCGCCACCACCTACTTCATATCAACTATACTAGTTACGACCTCCAGGGTGACTTTGATTCCATCAGCACGCGCACTGATCACCGGGACATCATGTTATTGTCCAATTCAGGTATCAACACTCATCCTTTTTGCTATGAACGGGTATTGGGAATCTTCCATGTCAATATCATATATACCGGACCTGGATCAAAAGACTTTCAGTCGTGCCGGATTGAATTCTTGTGGGTCCAATGGTTTGAGGTATTGCAGGACCATTTCCTAGCATGGGGACAACACACTCTCAACATGGTCCGGTTCTTACCAATGGCTGACAAGCACACATTTGGCTTTGTGGACCTGCCAATGTGCTCAGAAGCTGCCACATCATTCCTTCATTTGCAGATGGTCGGCTCCACCCTGATGGCATTGCAATGTCTCATTGTGCAGGCGATGCAGATGACTGGAGGCATTATTATATCAATAGGTGAGCGGCTCAAGTCAGTTTAAGTAGCCTGATTCTATTGACTAGATTTGTTGATTGTGATATGCTCATGCGTTATCACTGGGGCCTTGGCATTGGACATATGTATTCACACATGACAGCACCAGTCCAGTCGCAAGTTGATTCCATTTCTCAGTGGTCTCAGCCACCTCAGGCAAGCACGCTTGATGCAGACAAGGATGAGGACTCGGAGACCATGCGGACTGAGCTGAACTTCAACTCCGAGTTTGAATCGGAAGGCTCGGAGGCTGGCAGTGAATCTCAATCAGGTTTGGAGTCTGTTTTGGGGGATCATGTTGATATGTATGGATGTGGCCTGGATCCTGCAGCATTCAGTGGATATGAATTTTGAGCTGTTGTTGATCAGCTTCGTTCAGCATCTTATCACCTTCAGGCTTGTTACCATAGTCATGTTCGTTGGTCGAGGTCTGTTGCCCATCAAATAGTAGTTACTAGATGCCCACTTCATTCCAATTCCGACCCTCTCCTTTACTGATAGGGCTATGGTCGCCCGTACTACTAGTGAGCAGACTTTGGCATACATTTCCGCGCCTGCTGTAGGGGGTGAGTCCCTTGAAGGTGCGAAAATGGGGGTCCGCCCAAGGAGACCTGGTCTGGCTTGACTAGGGGAGCTAAGAGGAATAGAGCGCGGGAGCGCGCTTGGAGGTTCTGGGAGTCAGGAGCAGAGTAGGGGTGAGGAGCGCAGCGAAAATGCGCAGGGAGTGCGCGACTAGGGAACAGGGAGGTTGCCTGGAGCGTGTAGACACGCGCTAGGGAGAGCTGGGAGTAGCAGGAACCACCGGAAATCGTCGGAGGACTGAATAGGGTCATCTAGGGTCGTCAGAAAACGAAGAGAGAGTGGCAGGACACGAGAGAAAATGATAGGGAACAGTGGAAACGACAGGACTTGCACTTAGACACTCAGATGGGGGCGGAAAAGAAACTTCTTATTTTTGTGAGGACTAGGGCTATATACTGAAGCCTAATCCAGGGGGAAGGGTGCAAGCGACCCGAAGAGAA
>Ga0307518_10004437_pt1 | contig 10067 bp, 4 predicted proteins | sample 25_EM_MG_FD_203889 | JGI IMG/M metagenome (GOLD analysis project Ga0307518, IMG submission 203889) | Populus trichocarpa ectomycorrhiza microbial communities from riparian zone in the Pacific Northwest, United States - 25_EM | ecosystem: Host-associated > Plants > Roots > Unclassified | place...
TAGTGAATTATTATGTCGAACTACCCATCACGTACTTGTAGTACAACGTCTTGAACGTATTTGCAAATAAGGTAACCATTTTTTATTTATCTAAAAGCGAATGATGTACTTGTGCAGTTAGATCTCTTTATTTTTTAGCATACTCTTTTATATTTTCTTTATCCCCTTTTCTAGATGGGACACGCTGGTTCTATTAAGAGAAATATTCATGTTGAACTTATATTGTTTAATGAGAGCGTCCATCAGATCTTTCCATCTTTGAATCTTTGTGTTGTCTAGTCTCATATACCAGCTCAGCGCTACCCCACTCAAATTATCCTGAAAGAAATGTATTAGTAGTTTTTCATCGTGTACTACTTCTGTTATTTAGTTATAATAGGATTTGAGACGGGTAATAAAGCATTGTGTTCTAGTGTATTTGATGAACTCAGGAATGTGAAACTTCTTAGTACAACCGTGTTTAAGACTAGACACATTTATGTGGCTTATACTAGATCATACAAATCTCCTCCCTCAATAACCCTTATTTTGGCTTCTAATGCTACCATCTTATCCTGATCAATATCTTCAGATGATTTTGTCTTGTGAGATTCATTGACAAATACATCTACAACTGCAGAGGCTGGTGCCGATACTGTCAACTGCATAAATATTGCTTTATATTAGGGGTCCTGACCATGTTCGCTCATTCTTTTTTTGGGCTGAGTTGTTGCTTAAGTTTGAACAAAAATGACGAACTAATTGGAAAGGCCTTCACCAGAGGCATTTCTAAGCTCTTACTCGAGTAAGCTAGCGATGTGAGCCATACTAACCTTCAGACCAATTCTTCTTGGAAATGAGTATCACCGTAAGTGCACTCTTCATCTTTCAAATTTCTTTGTTGGGGTGGTGTGTTATAAATTTTATGGATTAGAGCTCGTTGGGGACCTATATTTCAACCTGGAATGTATTCATGTCATTTAAAAATGAATGTATGAGTGCTTATGAATGCAAATGTATATTGAACAAAGTATTATCTTGAAGTATGTACTATTGTTTGTGGCTAATGATTCGTTATTCCTATCTAACATCTGAATTGTCTTCTCTAACTATTAGATCTAGTTTCTAGCCTTTTGAAGTTATTTCATCTCTATATCGAGCTCAACTATCTTTGTATTTAGTTGTGCATTGAAATTGCCGACATGGTTCTACCACTCCTTAAATTGCTCTTTCATTCTCTCTACCTCTTCTTCCCAGAACTCCAACTCATACTAGATTATAGAGACCCGGTCTCTCAAGGGATTTGCTATATTCTGGTATTCCCTCATATCTAACTCAGTTGTCTTTTACGCTTCTCTCTCATCATCAACTCGAGCCTTGTATTGAGCTTTTAAGAAATAATTTGGAGATGGAGCAAATGAAGAACATTTAATAAGCTTTCAAAGTTGGAAGTTTAATGTATGCTTAAGTTTGTATAAGACCTGACATTGCATATGCAATTGATATGTTAGACAAATATTAAAGTAACCCAAGTTTAGACCATTAAAGGGCTACATAAAAAGTCATGTGATACATTCAAGAGAACAAAGACTGCAAGTTTAAGATCATCTGTAAGCGATTGGATATTCAAATTCTGACTTCACTGGCTTCTTTGACTTGAGAAAATAGACATCGGGATATGTCTTTTTATTAGCTGGAGAGTCTATTTCTTAGAGAAGTGAAAACCAATCTTTGGTTGTTACTTGTACCACCAAAGTAGAGTTTGTATTATATTTTGAAGTGACATCATAAGCTATATGATTGATTTTTATTTTGTTGACATAATTTCCAAGCCACTGAGGATTTATTGCGATAATTTGCAATGTTTTTGGCCAAAGCGGAAGTCGCAGTAAACACATCGACATTAAGTATCTAGCTATTCAAGAACATGTGAAAGAAAAAAAATGGTTGTTGAACACATCATCATAGATTGATGTTTACTTATCCATTGATAGAATGTTTACCACCTATTTTTTATAAGGAACATGTTGAGCATATGAGACTCAATTCTATTATGTAGTTTTATTTGATTAAGATATTATTTATGTTTGTAGCATATTTTGTCAATTTGAAAGACTCCATTAATTTCATATTTGTTTTTTCTTGTTTAGTTGTATTTATAAAGTTTAGAGAATGACAATATCTATTTGGATTTTATTTGTGACCATGAATGAACATTTGGATGTTCATCCATAAAGATATGGACAACATATGATTTTCACTCAAAAAAAAAAAATTGTATTGTAATACTCCAGCTTTAAAGATTGTATGTTTTGGATATGTTAATTGCCCATTAGTTTTATATATATATATATATATTCATGGAAAAGAAGAATTAAGAAGAAAAAAATATTTTCATAGAAAAAATAAAATGAGTCTGTAGTCTACCACTCAAAACATGTGAATTTTGAGAAAGACAAGGGATCCTATTGACAGATAGAGCCTGTCTGCTTTCTTGCTGCACCAAAAAGCTTCAAAAGGACAAGAAAAAGGTGGGGGGAAAATGGCCGTCAAGCAGAAAGCTGCCTAAAAGGTCCAAGAAGTCGTAAGCTTCCCTGTCAATGTTATCATCATTGTCCCACATGAATAATATGAGCTCGACGAGGACATATATCTAATCCTCTTCCCTGTAGGTAGATAATGAGGTCTAGCCAGTAACTAAATTAACCTCAGCACAAACATCATCTTTAATTAAACTAATAAAGATGGAGGATTAATTAAGTGATTATTCATGATTGATGGCCATAGGTGACCATGTATACTCAGCTGTAATCACAGCCGTGGGAAGACTGCGCGCACAGCGATTCCATTTGATTCATCAAATCAAGAGGGTCAATCCATGCTTATCCATGCATGAAAGTGAATGATAAAAGAGACATGTAATTTAAAGAGAGGCAACTTGCTGGATAGGCGGCCGGCCTGGCTTTTGCTTTTCTAAACATGATAAGCAAGCTTTACAGAAGATATTTACTTGTGCTTATTCATGGATATATGTCTGTGTATGTATTGACCATTTTTTAATGTTCATGGTACGTAGGTTGTGTGACTTTTAGTGATAAGCAATTATGGATATAGCAGCCGTGCATGACTTGAATTCGAGCTGCTTTTCAATTCCATTGATGTCTCTTTCCGGCAGGAAAAAAGGGTGGTGGAAAGGGAAAGGGAAGGAGGATTCAAAGCCTGGCCTACCACTTTGCAGCTCTTCTGGGCTCCAAAGTAGACTCCATTAATGTCATATTCCACGTCTTCTCTAAGCAATGACATAATTGACAGTTTTGTTTTCTTTGCATCGATCCTCGCAGTTTCTTTAAAATGACATGTTCTAGCTATTTAGTAAATAAATAAATAGTCGGTTTCTTTCAAGCTGCATAAATGGTGGGTGGTCTGTGTCTAGAGATAGCTAGCTGGAATCTTTTGGGTTCATTTGGCTGCAAGTGCATCTTAATTTTGGAGCCGGGGAAAATGCATCACACTATATATTGTTATATATAAGATATTGATTAATTAATTAGCTTGTAACTTATCATTTCTGAATTATTATATTATATATTCTGAGAAGTGGGGTTGATGATTAAAATATGTATTTGGGATGATGGCTATGATTGTTTTTTAAAGTTTTTTTTATTGAAATATATTAAAATAATTTTTTTTTATTTTTTAAAAATTATTTTTGACATCAGCATATTAAAATGATCTAAAAACACCAAAAAATTATTAATTTAAAGCAAATAAAAAAATTTCAATTTTTTTCAAAAACAATTTTAAAACACAAAAACAAACATGGTTTCATAAAAGCGACCATGCATCTTTTAACTTTCTAAATTTTAAAACTAATATTCTTTAAAAACATTAAATTACTTTCAATATATACTATACTTGATGTCGTTGAAAAACTATACTATATTTCTTGTATGTCCCTTCAACAATTGGATTAAAGGAACATATAATAGCGGTCGTGATAATCTCAAACGGCTGAGAAAATGGAGAAAGAAGAGCTTTTTCTTTCATTTTTTGAACAGAGAGTGATGGTTATCATTTCTCACACGAATGCCGTCCTCTGTTTCAAGAAAAAACAGGCGGTGTTAACGTGGCGGCAGCCAGTGGTGGTTAGGTTATGGACCAGACAGACCTGTTTGAATTAATTCGTAAATCCTTGACATTTCCGGGATGTCATGCTCGCTAAATTGTCAAGGTACTGCCTTACTCTTTACGCTTGTATGGATGGATTCCATAGCAAGAAAATATGAATTTGCACGTCAATTCAATACTAAGGTTTTTTTTTTTTTCACATAGATTTGGAAGATACATCTTCTATATTCCGTATTAAATTTAATGCATAAGAATTAATAAATAAATAAATAAATAAATAATGATGTTTTTCTTCGTACGTGGTGGTTCCTTGTGTTTGCAGGGAAACAAAACAGACTTTCAGTTCCATTTTTCCTAGATCCAGGGGTGCATGCGTGTCGGGCACCGGATCGAGGTTTCTTGCATGCTAATAACTACAGCGGAGGCATACATATCTGTGCTTAGCGTGCAAATCTTAAGTAACGTACAAAATTGAGAAAAAATTGTTAGTTTAATATTAGTAGGTAATTCGTTCGTTAGATATGGTATTATTATATTATATTATATTATTATAAATATATATTTAGAGAAAAAATTGTTAGTTTAATATTAGTAGGTAATTGGTTTGTTAGATATGGTATTATTATATTCATGTTAATATATTTTTATTATTAATAAAAGCTTAATTTATTTTTAATATTCATATAATATTAGATTAATAAATCTAAAGTAAAGATAAAGTGCATGTAACAAAAATATTTTGCAAAAACAATTATAAGGTTGTTATCATTATAGGATTCCTATTGCATCAAAGTATTGTTTCTCAAATGTACCTGGTCGATGCTCTCTTAAAAACTGAACATTCATTAGAGTTGTAGAGACTGATACATATTATGTTTTTTCTTTCATGAAAGAAAGCAGTTGCTCTCATAAGCTGAGGTATAAGGAATACCTGAAACTAATATGTAGGTGTTTCTCATAAAACATGTACAATGAACTGACTCGTATGAGAATTTCATATAAAGAGATCGTCTATATTTATGGAAAGGCTCATGTGATGGCTGTGTAAGTGATCCTTAAACTTGAGATCACTAAGTTATTTTAAATAGAGAATATTATATTTTGATCATATTACATGTTATCTTAATCGAGGTAACGAAGGGGCAGACATTAGGTGTAGCATGAACTACATGAAGGTACTTAAATGATCAAGAGGATTCATCACCCTAAGTGAATTAGAAAAAATATTTCATCTATTCTCAAATAGTATTGACTGATAAATCATTGGGCAATGTGGAATGAGATTTGAAAAGAGTTTCAAATCTTATTCATATGTTCGATGACTATTATATGAGAACAAACATAATTTAACATGACAAACATACTTCATGCTTTAATATTAAATCAGAACATTATTGATGAAAGAATATTAATTACATTAAGAAATCAGTCACTAAAAGGTTAAGTCAAACCACTAATGAATTTTCTAATATTTTGGGGATCATGACATGTTGCTTGACGATGATCTTCAAATATAAATTAATCAATTGTTGAGTTGATAATAAATTAAATTATTTAATTTATTTATTTAGAATTATAATTTATATTTAGGCCAACATATTAGGAACCTAATGGGTCACACACATTAAGAACCATTAGTCAAAAAATAAACTAGAATGATTTAATTAAGTATGACTTGATTAAAATATATTTTAGAAATTAAGGACAATAATATAATTAATATAGGGATTATATTTCTAGATCTAGAAAAATCAAGTAAGGACTTGATTGATTAAATTTCTAAAATTATCCTTAAATAATATATGGATATTATTTAAGGGGCAAATAAATATTTTATCATTTATAGGGTTTTTAAGATTCCCTATAAATATAAAGTTAAGCCTGTTATTTTGTAGGTATAAGAGGAGTGATTGTCTGTTAGATAGAAAAAATACTAAAATACAATAAAGGATTTAAGAGATTTCTCACATGTGGTTCGTGTGGATTACCGTTGGAGGTCGGACAATTGGATGGCTTGTAGTTTGTGACAACTCAACCTTTAAGAAATTATTCAAAGCCAAAGAAGATCAAATCTTAAAATAATAAATCCCTAAACAACTCTAAATCTATCTAAAGGGATCCTAAAGACTCCAAAATAATTTTGCTTCATAGTTTTCGCTACGTGTATGATGTTTGGAAACCCAACGAAGTTATCATCATGAATTATAAGCTCTCCTTTTTGGAATTAAATTATAAGTGGTGTTTTTGTTATTGCTAGAAGAGATGCTTCAGAAGCACCCAATAATCATTTAACTAAGGTAGTGCTTGAGAGTGTGGTAACGGTTGTTTTTTAAAGTGCTTTTCGCTTGGAAATACATGAAAATAATGTTTTTTTTTTGTTTTTTTTAACTTTAGCACATCAAAACAATCTAAAAACACCAAAAACAATTAATTTCAAGCAAACAAAAATTTCTAAAAAAAAATCATGAAACATAGTTTTCAATTACAAAAATAAATAGCCCTTAAATAATGCACTGGTGAGGGATCACAATGGGTCTAGAATTGGATATATCCATCCCACACCCAGTTGTTTTTCACTAATATTTATTTTAGCCTCTTCAATCTCTGGAAAAGCTATTTAGTCTTTTTATTAATATTCATTGTCTAAACAAAGTGCTCGATTATCTTTGTTTTATGATCCAAGTAACGAGTTTACTAGTTAACCCCAGTTGACTCGAGTCGTTTTCTTTTGTTTCCTTTTCTTTAATTGATTTTTTTCAAACTCATTCTTCAGCATTAAGTTGACTGGAAATTGGACTTCATAATTTATTTTTATTTATTTTCTATAAAGTTATCTCGATCTCATATCCCATATCATAGGTTTAGCAAGTTAACCAGATCGATTTGGGTTATTTTTTAATCATTTTTTTAATTGATTTTTTTCTAATTTCATCCTTCAACATTGAGTTGATTAGAAATTAAGCTTCACAATTTATTTTAAATTATTTTCTATGCGTTACGGTCTCATGACTCTGGTCGTATATTTGGTAAGTTAACCCAAGTTAACCCAAATCGATGTAATATGTTACCGTCTTAATATTTTTTTTTAAGAAAAAGACATCTTGAATTTGTTTTAGAAGGCAATCTATATTTTTACCGGTTGTTTTGGTTATTTTTGGATCCGTCAAGTTCATCAGGTCATATTATATCAACCCACATGGTTTTTTTTTAAATAAACATTCTACTAAAAAAACATGATAAAAACACCTAGATATTTTTTTTAATATAAAAAAAACATTTGATCTTACTCATAACATGTGCCAAAGATTTAGTATATTATCCAGATCTATTAGGGTTCTTTTTTTTTTTATTATTAACGTAGGTGTCTGGATCAGCTTGCGCGTACCTCGACTAATCTCACGGGCCCTGAAGTTAACGACCATGTAAGCCTCTAGTGGCCATCATATTAGCAACCACAAGGCTCGAATCTGAGACCACAGGGGGAGCAAACCACTTGGTCCCAAACTCTTACCACTGGACCACCTACTAGATGGTTGATCTATTGGGGTTCTTAATCTTTATTACCTTGTCATATGATGCAAAATTTGATTTGATTTTAGGGAGGCAAACTCAAGAGAAGTTTTTTTAATTTTCAGTCCTAAACTAAATTGGTGGCCTGCATTATGTCGCGGGCTAAATCAAATTTTTCCCAACATACAAAAGAATATTTAGGTGATGTTAGTGTTTTTAAATAAGAAATAAAAGTTGAGGCTTGGGTCATTGACTTGACTGAATTCAATAAGCTCGGTTAATTTGATAATATGATTAAAAAAAAAGACAATGACAGTAAATAAACTGAACTAAACAAAAAAATGACAATGATCATCTCAAAAAATAAATGCTTGTCGATACCACAAAAATATATCCTTTTAATATTCTTAAAAGATCTCCATGATCTTATTTGATAACAAAGCCAAAATTAAATGAGAAAGTAATAATCCCATAAAATAAAATAAAATAAAATTTTAAGCTCAATTCCTAGACAACAAATGATAAAGGATATAAATTTAAAAAGAAAACCAAATTAAGAAAAGGACAAAAAAACCAGACTCGAGTCCACCCGAGTCAGCTTGCCATATTCATAACTTGTTAGTGAAATCATGATAACCTTGTAGAAAGAAAATTGAATAAAACTACAAAGTTCAATTCTCAAACAACCCAATGTTAAAGGACAAAACTAAAAAAATATATTATTTTAAAAAAAAATCAACCAAAAAAAAGACTTATGGCAACTCGTGTTAGCTTGCCTAGATTGTAGTCTAGGACATGATATCGAGATAACTCCACATAAAGGAAAGTGAAAACAAAAATCATAAAGATCAATCTCAGACCATCTCAACATTGAAAACAAACCAATGTGAAAAAATGACCTAAAAAATATCAAAATCAACTCGAACTAATCCTCAAAACTCGTAACCCGAGTCATGAGCTCGAGACTAACCCTATAAAAGGCAAACCTGAAAAAAACATTCACGAAGCTAAATTCTTAATCAATAAAACATTAAGGGGTGGAATTGAAGAAAAAAAAGATTCTATCAAAAAAAGGAACAAAAAAAAATAGCAATCAAAATAATGATGATCAAATTTGACATAAAAATAAACTTAAACCAAATGTTGAAAGATTAAATTTAAAAAATAATTAATTTAAAAAATAGCAATCAAAAGAATGAGATTCGCATCTAATATAAAAATTAAATGACTTCAAATACTAAGGGATTAAATTGAAAAACAAAATCAATTTAAAAAATAACTCAAAACAAAATAAATATCAGTCTAAAGAACGAGGACCAAATTTAATACAAAAACAGAAAACAGAATAATATGACACCTTTCAATTTTGGTAGATCAGCGTGAATCTCAATTAGAGAGAAAATAGAGGGAGAAGAATAAAAGGTCATTATAGCTCAATCGTCACATCGTCGCTAACACATAATATACAACTAAGAAGTGGAAGGCAAGCCACGTCCATTGCCACCTCAGAAACCAGTGTTTGGCCACTGTGTGATGTTTAAAAAGAAAGGTTAAGGAAAATTAAAAAAAAAAACATGAATTTTTTCTTGACCGTGCAAATCAATTCCTGATATTAGGAAAAGAAAAAGGGATTAGACATTTTTTTAAGCTTCAAATTCGGTCCTTGAAGCTTTAATTATTTTAAATCAATCAAATTGAATTTTATTTCGGTAAACGAGAATTAACCGAGTGATAGAATATTTTTTTACCCCCTTGAGATCCTATAAACATGCATGAAAAATAAATCATACAAACCAAAGCAATTTTAGAAGACCAAATAAAAAAACAAAGAAACTGAGACTAAAGTGTTAAAAAACCTAGAGACTAAAAAAAAAAAAAAGCATTATTAGAATGAAGGCTTAGTTTTTTTTATAATTTATAAAATTTGTAAAATAAACCATTATTTTATAGAAATTATATATTTTTCCTGAGTATTTTTTTCAAAGTAGCACAGTAAAAAATAAAGAAAAGGAAACTAAAACAGTTTAAAACTTATTTAAAAAATTAACATAATTTAGTGAATAAACCGGTAGAGGCAAACTTAAAAACTATTTTAAATTTTGTATATTAAAATTTAAAAAAATAAATCAAACTCTATTTAAATATTCAAATAGAATTTGGTTTATTTTTTAAATTGAAATAGATTTGATTTATTTTTTAAATTGAAATATTAAAACTTTAAAATAATTTTTCCTATGATATCCATTTTACATAACTTGGAGAATGTAGAACGTATTCCCGAAGCTCTTTGGGAAAGCAAAATTAATTGCTATTAGAATAAAGTGAAACTCACAGCTGGAAAGGTTGAGAAAATTGAATTTAAGTTTAAACAGATTTGATGATAATTTTAACCTTGGAAAAAGGGATTGTTGGTTGTTTTTCAATTTCAATTTCAAAGGAGATAGATATGG
>Ga0307518_10004438_pt1 | contig 10066 bp, 5 predicted proteins | sample 25_EM_MG_FD_203889 | JGI IMG/M metagenome (GOLD analysis project Ga0307518, IMG submission 203889) | Populus trichocarpa ectomycorrhiza microbial communities from riparian zone in the Pacific Northwest, United States - 25_EM | ecosystem: Host-associated > Plants > Roots > Unclassified | place...
TACTTTGATTATATATTTGTAAAACCGGCATTTGTTTTTGTTTGATTGCGAATTGGTTAATGTTTTAAGTATTACATTTAACCTCTCAAAATAAGGGAAATTTAATTGATAACATACCTTTAAAATGAAAATAAATCCTCTTAAGTAAGGGTATGTTTGTTTTGCATTTGCTTTTATATTTGCGGTGCAAAAAACACAGCAAAGTGTTTGATAACTGTAAAAACTGTGTTTTATACTATAGGGTTCACTAAAAAATTGAGTTTGAAACGCAGTTTTCATGAAGCAGTTCTTACATGCTTTTTTAACTGAATTTCGTAAAACACTATTTGTTTTTTCGTTTCAAAAGCGCTTTTAAAAAAATTTGATAATTTTTTATTTTTTTCTTTATTTTAAATTAATATTTTTTTAGTGTTTTTAAATCATTTTGATGTACTGATATCAAAAATAATTTTAAAAAAATAAAAATACATTATTTTAATGCATTTCCAAGTAAAAAACACTTTGAAAAGCAATCGCAACCACACAACTACCAGACATTTTATACATGTTTTTTGCTGCACATAAACTTTAACCACAATATTTACCAAACACTTATCTAAATTCAACTAATTATTCATAACCACACTATTTTAAAACTTATTTTTTAAAAAGTACAACAACAAAAATTACCTACCGCAATGAAAATGTTGAACTCTGCCTCCCTTTCCCTTCAAAAACCAAAGAATGCATGCACCTCCATGTTTATATTGAATTTTGGTGCATGAGGAATGGTCACCATCTCCAACCCAGCTAAGGGATTGTGGATTCATTTTATATAAACACCTCTCTTTTTTGTCATTTCTTTTCAATATGGAATTTTATCCTGAAGGAATGGGACTGATTCTTTAAGAAAGCAGTAAGCCGACGACTACTTTTCAGTTACCCCATATACTAGAAGTGTCTTCTTCGCGGATCCAGTAGTCGAGCCACATCGAGAGGAAAAAGGAACTGCACACTCTGTGCTAATGCTGATTGCTGACTTGATTTGGCTAACAAGTAAAAGCAAAAGGCAGCGTGGACCATCTGCCATTGCAGCCTGCATTGCAGCCTGCCACACGATATCCCTAAAGGGTAGTATGATTGGGTGTACCTTTTATTTTATATTTTGTTTGAGTTTCAGTGCTTTATTTATTAGTAATTATTTGTTAAAGTAGTGAAATTATCCTCTGAAAGAATGTGATAAAGATGTAATGAACTGTATGAAACCCGCGAGCAAAAAGGTGCTAGCTAGCTAGGATCGTGGTATGTTTTCTCTTCAATTATTATCTTGCTTAGAGAATTGCTTCTCTTTTTAGATTAGTTTTTCTGCAAGAAGCCACGCGCTTGGACTGTAGTAATAATTACGATCTACAAATAATATAATGTTTTTCGGATTTCTACCTTTTTCATAGTATTGGAATATATCGTGTAGTCCCGGCTAGTCATTTCAGCTGTCACAACTCACAACTCACAACTCACTTGCAAAGTCATCTATTTTCTTTGTCCAAACTCCCCAGCTTATTATAAACTACGAAGCCCATGGGGACAAGAGATGTTATAAATCACTCACTCTACGGACTTCCTTCTTTGAGGGGGGGAGGGAAAGAGAGAAAGAAAGAGAGCAGGCTAGAGCACTTCAGCAATGGAGAAGAACATGGAAGAGCCCTTGTCAAGCCAAGGGGAAATGACCCACCAGCACACTACCCCCAAACATTCAAAGGGTGGTCTCATTACCATGCCATTCATTATTGGTACGTTTTCTGGTGAATCTGATGAGGGTTTGAAGTTTACTGGATGAACTTTCATGATGTTTAATTAGTCTTTGAATGTTGGGTTTTGGATTTTACTACTGCTGACAGCAAATGAGGCATTTGAGAAGGTAGCAAGCTATGGATTGATACCAAATATGATACTGTACCTGATGAGAGATTACAGCGTGGGAGTAGCGAAGGGGACCAACATCCTCTTCCTCTGGACTGCTGGTACAAATTTCATGCCAATTTTGGGAGCTTTAATCTCTGATTCATACTTAGGCCGCTTCCTCACCATTGGCCTGGGTTCCATCTCCAGTCTCTTGGTACTTTTTTTCTCTTTTCATGATGTTTTTTTTTTCCGATCCCTTTCATTTTCTGGGTCAATATCATCAATTATTTAAAAGTGAGATAGCATGATTGGTGTTAAAACTTAAAAGATGCTAGATGCTTTCATTTCTGTCTTGGATCTCTTAAAAGTGGATTTGCATCACATTCTTTTTTTGCTTACTTGCTTATGGACAACTAGAGGTTCCACTAAATTTCTGTTCTTGGTTAAAGACTTCGCAGCAGTACTTTACAGATATTCTGATACCATGTCTCCATAATTTATTCATAAATGTACCAAAAGATTTCATTTTAGCTTGTTTTCCGAAAGACTTTTTTTTTTTTTTTTTTGGAAAAGTTTTTCCAAGAGATTAATTAATCTCTTATACAGCGTGTAGATAGCTCTTCACGACTGGTTTAAGCAAAATTGGGATCTTAATTAATTGAAATGCCCAGCCCCACCATAAAGTATGATAAGATAGAATATAATTAGACAAGGGAGGATGTCTTCTTGTTTCTGATATCATGTGTGTGTGTACAGGCAGGTCATGTGATTAGGTATGCACCATTACCTTGTTGGCATCCAAAGTTAGAAGCTTTCTTACAAAAATAGCACAGTTGCCTCGCATCATCATCATGTGATTCTTACGTGGATAAAGTGTGCTTGGAAGTTGTATGAGAAAATAAAATAAAATAAAAAACAGCATGGTTTATGAATAATGCAAACTGCAAGTTGAGAAAGAATTCAAACCTTGCTCTATGTAAGGAAGTGTAAACAGTGCAGGGAGACATCGATACAGTTTATTGATCTAGCTAGGATGGGGGACCAGCCTTGGGCTGGCTGTGCCCAACTTATATCATGGTGGGTTCGGCCAGTAGGCCTATAAATTTTGGGATTCTGCCGTCTCTATTGGGCCCAAAATAAAAAGGGTGGCGAGTGGGGGGGATTCTTCTGTTTTTTTTCCTGAATCATAGTGTTTTTGGGAATTTTGGGTCGAGAAAAAAGAGAACCCAAAAGGGACATCTTTTTAAGGGAAGACAGACAAAGATGAAAGGAAAAGGGAAAACAGAAAATTCTGCCAAGTTGAGCAAAGTTGCTATGGCTTGGGTGGTCACCTGCACCGCACCTAGCTTTTGTTAAACATAATTTCATTTTTTTTATGAATTAAAAAGGTTTTATTTATGAGCAGGTTGCTAAAGATTTGTGTGCCTGCATTAATTAATTAAGATTGCATATTGTCTCAGACCCCGGATTAGTTACAGTTGAAGCTGTTCTTAACATGGACAACATTTCTAAAATGCATGTGTATTAGCCACTCTCACTCACTATGACCAATTCAGATATCATGTGCTTAGTATTATTATTATACTAATTGAGCACAAGTTTTGGATGATTCAGGGAATGATCCTACTGTGGTTAACAGCAATGGTTCCCAAAGTTAGGCCTCCTCCCTGTGACATAACAACTCAAAGCTGTAAAACCCCAACAACGGGCCAGATGACTCTGCTGTTGTCCTCCTTCGCATTGATGTCCATTGGAGCTGGTGGCGTTAGACCATGTTCCATAGCATTTGGTGCTGACCAATTGGACAACAAATCTAACCCGAAAAATGAAAGGGTCTTGGAGAGCTTCTTTGGCTGGTACTATGCCTCGGCAGCTATTTCTGTCTTGATTTCTCTGACGGCTATAGTTTATATTCAAGATCATCTTGGTTGGAAAGTAGGATTTGGAGTTCCTGCAATCCTTATGTTCCTCTCTGCTTTGTTGTTCTTCTTTGCTTCTCCATTTTATGTAAAGCAAAAACCAAGTAAAAGCTTGTTCACTGGCTTTATACAAGTGCCTGTCGTTGCTTACAAGAACAGAAAACTCGCATTCCCGCCCAGAGACTCTGATGGTTGGTACCATCACAAGAGGGACTCAAAGTTTATTGCGCCAACAACCAAACTAAGGTATAATCATGTCATCATCCTCTTAATTAGCCTTTCTTTTTTGCACATGAATGAAGCATTTACGATTTTATAAAATTTAATGCTACTAGGTTCTTGAACAAGGCTTGCATCATCAGAAATCCTGAACAAGATATAGCCTCAGATGGATCGGCATCAAATCCGTGGAGTCTATGCACAATAGAGCAAGTTGAAGAACTCAAGGCGCTTCTTAAAGTCATCCCATTGTGGTCCACTGGGATAATGATATCCATAAACATTAGCCAAAGCACTTTTCAATTGCTCCAAGCAAGTTCCATGGACCGACACATTTCTTCCAGCTTTCAAATCCCAGCTGGCTCTTTCGGTATGTTCACAATCATCTCTCTGGCAACATGGGTTATCCTCTATGATCGCGCTATCCTTCCCTTGGCATCTAAAATAAAGGGCAAGCCAGTGCAGTTAGGTGCTAAACTAAGGATGGGAATTGGCCTATTTCTCTCCTGCATGGCCATGGTAGTTTCCGCAATAGTTGAGAGCATTCGGCGAAGGAAAGCAATCCGGGAAGGGTATTTGAACAATGCTCATGCGGTATTGGATATGTCTGCAATGTGGCTTGTGCCGCAATATTGCTTGAATGGATTGGCAGAAGCCTTCAACGCAATAGGCCAAACAGAGTTTTATTACTCAGAGTTCCCTAAGAGCATGTCTAGTATTGCAGCTGCACTATTCGGATTAGGAATGGCTGTGGCAAACTTATTAGCAAGTGCTATACTAAGCGCAGTTGATAAGCTCACTTCAAGAGGGGGCAAAGAGAGCTGGGTTTCAAATAACATTAACAAGGGTCATTATGATAACTACTACTGGCTTCTTGCCATAATGAGTTCTGTTAATTTGCTATATTTTCTAGTATGTAGCTGGGCTTACGGACCTTGTGTGGAGCGAGTAATAAAGGTCAGTGATGAGGGGAATGGCTTTAAGGAGGAAGAATTTTCTAATATAGGAGCTATTGTTAAAGACGAAGTATAAGGCTTCGATCATGGAGATGAGTTATCTCTGAAGTTTAGAAGAACTGGCTTGATTTGTTTTCAGTATTGTTGGTGTGATTGAAGTGATGAAATGTATACATACCTACATGGTGTGATAGTGGTTAGGATATATTATCATTTTTGCAATTAGCATAATATATATATATATATATATTTCCTGTGTGTAAAAGTTTACTCTTTATAATCCTATCTTACCATACTTGAACATGCATGTACCTTATCTTTTATATCAAAGAAATGCAGTGTCTTGAATTGAATGATTGAATTTGATCTTGATTTGTGCATAATTTCCTCATTGTATGAATGAAACCAAGTTTGATCGTTACATCATTTGAAAATCAATACAACATGGCCACCTTTCCAAGACCATTGTTCTGTCCCAGTGGCATCTATCAATCATAATTCACACCCCACGTTCATGGTGTAGCTAGCAATGCCAATCGTTATCTCTCTTCTTCTTTCTATTATGAAGAAGGTGTTTGAACTCAAGATGTTTTAACTGATAAATGATACTAACATGAAACGAGTTGTGACTCGTAGGCTCTACGAGTCCTCCTTGTTGAATCATGCGAGACCTGCTATCAAAATTGATGAAAGCAGGAAAAACGAAACAGTTGCGTGGTATGCTTCTGACAGCCACAGACTGGTGAAAAAAATTGACAATTCATGGAGCCACTCCTGATGAACGTCTCCTCCTGTACCTGTACTGACCATTTTGAAGATTAATCAAAAGAAAAAGCGGAGTTATCAGTGTCATACTGAGGAGTAGGCCCTCTCTCTGATTATGACATTCTTCAATTATCATTATTATATTTCCCTGTCATATCTGTAGAAAATAAAGGTACCCACTTTCCGGTGTCCCCTTGATTTATTTTATTTTATTCTTTTTCAACTGGTAGACACTGATTTTCATCATCACAGGACCTCCAAGCCACCATAGGCTTTAAGCCCATTTACTCTATGCTTATATTACAATAGAAATATCAGGGTAATCAAAACCCAGCAAAGCGACAGTATTTCTTGTCAAGGCATTCAAGATTACTCGAAAAAAAGTTTAGATATCGAATATTTTTGTATTTGGTAAGCTAAGAATTCTTAAATTTCCAAGAATTTGATATATCCGAGGATTTTACTTTACTTGTAAGATTAAAAATGCAATTCCCTTCTACATCTAATACCAAAATAATTATTCATATCATGTAATTTGTTATTAGATTTATTGTTTTACTTGGAAATCATAATTTTCTAGAGTTAAACTTCATCAAATACCAACGTGAATAATAATTTTTATTTTCAATATCAATCACAAATACTATCACATTTAAATAGTTATATTCCTAACAATCATATTTCAAGAAAACATCTTAGAATTCATGATAGTAACACCTCCTAAAAGGGTAGATTTTATGGACTAGTGATGAAACTGTAAAGAACTCTCGTTTCTCCTTCTTCTTCTTATTCTTCTTTGTTCTTGTTTTTTTTTTTTTTTTTTGTATTTCTATTAAATTAATCAAGTTTTCTGCTCGAGTGATTAAAATAGTACAGCATGTTAAAGGAAGGCAGTCCCAACAGACTAACTACGTACTAGCACCACTGAGTGGTGTTGCAGCTAGCGTAATGATCATGTTCTTCCTTAGCAGTGCATGATCATTTGGCACTTAAGATATTCAAGCACTACCTGTGTCTGTATCTACCAACTCAACCATCATCGCTGAGTTTTATGCCGGTCCACTTCTACCAACCATCATTTCATCACTTGCTTGGGCTGCCAATAATGTTTTGAAAAGGAGTTGTAGTATAATATGTATGACCAACTCACTCGAGAAATACAAAGCGGCAAACCGAGCATGAAAGAATATGAAGAAACTGTCCTTGAATGCTGCCAATATATTTGAATGAACTGTCCGTACAAGTTTAAAAGCTGAAAGAGAACTTTGTACAGATAGTCTAGCTAGTGCCAAAACATCTGCAATATGCTCATCTCAATGGAAGAAATGCCTTCCATAATTGACTATCTTTTCGTACAAATGAAGGCAGCTGGACATATATTACTCTTCAAGCTGAAATTGAAAGATCTTAAAGGGAAAATGAAAGAGGGTTTTCTTGTCATATAGAAAACAGATAATGCAGGGCTACACTTGAAATCTTTAATGAGCTGAAACCTCATGAAGACTTGCGAGATTCATGGCAATAATAACAAAATGGCAAGATACAAACATGGTTTCTTCCCACCTAATTAAGCTAAATTCTCTTGATTGGAAAGAACAAAAAATGCATATCAGTTGTAACTTGTCTAAAGTCAGCTTGCTGGCCGTATTTGTATTATTATGCGAGGCCGTCCATTGCTTGCTCAGAGCAACAAGTTCCCCGGTACTTTTCCCTGTAGCCTCATTGACCACTGATGTTATCCGTCCTATGTCCTCTAAACCTTTGCCTCTAATTCAACTTCTTCCTGCCAGTAGTCAATAAGAAGAAAAGAACTGAAGGAACACGCATTATATTGTTTTCACTCTAACCTACTTCTCCAAAGTAATAAAAGTTTCTAGCTTTTGTCACACTGATAGAATTTCCTCCTACAGTTTTGAAGATGAGACCAGGGCCCTTCTTGGGTGAAGTTGGGAATTTTGTTTAAAACATGATTAATTAATCATTATATTTTAGACCAAATTAAAAATGAGATATATTTACTTTTGAAGTTAAAATTTTCTTGGGATTTAATCTCTAGAATAAATTTTTTAACATTATTTAAATAAATTATAACTGAATAATAAAAAATTAATCTTAAAAACTCTTGATTAACATGTTACTTACAACCCTTTAGAAACTTCTATCCCAAGTAGGAGGAAGGGAAAAAAAATTTGCTTGTTTTTTATTCCGTGAGAATGGAAAAAATTTAAATTAGGCCAAAAAAATACTTCATGATTTTAGAGAGCAAAAGTCTAAAGCAAAATGAAATTTGTATTTAAACTCATACATGTGCATCGCTCAACCTAGACCTAGGCTTGGTTTCCTGTAAAATAATTTTTTAAACTATAAAATATTATTTTTTATCAACTTAAATTTGGACTTGGGTCTATCCTTGAAGAATTATCTCATTTGTTTGTCCTGCCCATGAATATAAGAATCTGATCAAAATCTTATTTAAAGCAAAAAATATTTAAGTTTAATTATGATTTTATAGAGCGTAATTAATGGAAGGAATTTTGTCGGTTTTGATTTCTAAAATTCTATATAAAAAGGAGTTGAAAAAGAGTATTTCTAGTTGATTTTTTCTGTACTATTTTGGAAACATTTCTGCAAAAGTTTTTACTCTTTTTCCATCCAATTTTCCAGCATATTCCTTGTTTTGAGCTCTGTTTATGCTTTTTGTTTTCTTCATAATCTAGAGTTTAAATTTAGTTCTTGTAGAGTGTTTACCGTGTTATAATTCATTTCAATTCATTGGACATTGCTTTGAAATGCACCTAAATAAAATGGTGTTATTGGAATCATGAAAGGTTTATTGATATCAAATCTTTTACATCAAATGAGAAGAGATAAATCTTTAAGAATAAATGATTAATCCTTACAGTAATAATACCTTTATATATTTATGAGAGATTCAACAAGTATTTTACACTAGTTTTTGTTTAAGTATGATTAGTATAAATATTAGGATTGTGTTTCAGTTTATATATTTGCTTAGTAAAAACACTAGCTTTTATAATGATTACAAAATTATCATATTTTTATAATAGTGCATGATTAATATTATAAACTAAACATCTACACTAAATTGTCTAATTAATTTAATATTTTTTATACAACAAAATAAGTACCATATATTTTGTAATTTTTCCAGCCTTTTTGGAGATACAAGGAGTGAAAGGATGGGAAAAGAGGAAATGGTATTTATTGAAGGTTTACATGGAAAAAGCTCTAAAACTTTTAAGTTTTTACAAAGGGCAATATAATTATTAATTCTAGGTGATTTAGGATGTTAACCAATCACTTCTACAGTAATGTCATGTAAAAATATATAAACAAACAAAAATAAATATAATTAAAAGAAAACGTCTTATAGATAAAAAAAGTGAAAAAAATTTAATTTTTTTTTGTTAAAAATGAATTTTTTTATATATATTTTCAGATTGTTTTGATGTGCTGATATCAAAAATAATTTTTTTAAAATAAAAAACTTTATTTTGATGTATTTCAAAGTGAAAAACATTTTAAACCATCACCGCTACTACAATCTCAAATAATCCCTATAAAAGTAAATGTTGAAATTAGTAATGCTTTGATATGGCCACCATAGGAGTAAATAGCAGCAGCACCCACATAATCTATCAAAGTTGCCATGGCTCCAACATGCGAGTTCCCATCTGCATCCTAACATAATAAATATCACACATGCAAATCACAATATCAGTATGTTAGGATATAAACCAGGAGAAAACAAGAAAGAATGCAAATTCCAACAAATATTCTGTTGAGAAAATTAAATAAAATAAAACCAAAAAATCACCCTCCTCCTCCTCCTCCCACCTAAAAAATAAAAATAAAAACAGCCCTCTCCTCCTAAACCATCAGCGTCGACCTAAGTCTATAAATAGAGCCAACATCCTTTTTTCTTGTAAAGTTTTGTTAAACCAGATAAGCAAACCTATCTATTTTTATAAAAAATATTTATTTTTTTGGTTAATTTTTTGAAATTCTTTGTAGTTTGCTTGAATATTTAAGTGTTTTATAGCTTTTCCAAATAGAATTTTATTGTATTAATATATAATTTGTATGTTAGGGTTTGTTTGGGATTTGAAGAAGATTTCATTTGATGAAATTGAGTTTGTAATTATAGAAATAATGGATTATTTAAAGGGAACTAATTATATTTGGTCAATTTTATTGTCAAGTTGAAAATTTAAAGAAATTGATTTTTTATGGAATTGATAATAATTAAAAGGTATTAATTTAGGTTGAATAAGTCTGAATTGAACAAACAATGGATAATTAGTT
>Ga0307518_10004439_pt1 | contig 10065 bp, 10 predicted proteins | sample 25_EM_MG_FD_203889 | JGI IMG/M metagenome (GOLD analysis project Ga0307518, IMG submission 203889) | Populus trichocarpa ectomycorrhiza microbial communities from riparian zone in the Pacific Northwest, United States - 25_EM | ecosystem: Host-associated > Plants > Roots > Unclassified | place...
AAAAGATCAGATACATTTGAGACATATCTCCATAGAGACAATAAATATTATTTTTATCCTTAAAATATCTCCATAAAAAAATTAATTTCAAAATTATCCCATGTCTTTTTTAGTCAACAACAATTGCCTTCTCTTCTTCTCAATCAACAATCCAATTCTTGAGTGCAATGTTTCGTTTACTATTGTTCTAGGTTTTAATTTTATTAATTTCAAACTTGTATAAGGCCTATAAGAATGAATGGATTAAACGTGATCTTTTGATCATGGATGGAGAGTTTATTCATCCTCCAAGGTCCACATTTTGTTCAATATGAGTATTTGACAATAATCAATATAAAATAATTTTTTTCTTATTTTATTATATCTCTATTATCAATCAAATAAAATATAAAGGCATGAATTATATTTCTTCATATTTTTTTCAATATTATTTGGTACATCACTACCAAACATAAATTTATCTTTGTCTCCTATTATGTCTTATCTCTTGTTCTATTTTCTCTCCTATTTGTTCCAACTCAAGCTATATGTTCCAAAATACTAATCAAATGTTATGTTACAGACTACGAGGCATTTTGAGACATCTTAAGCCGAGACATCTTAAGCCGACGTAGATGGAGGATTTATAGTTTAATCTTTTGTTATAGATTAAGCCTAACTATCCGCTTTGCTGTAAGGCTGAATTTTTTTTTTAATTTTTTGTGCAAAACAATGATATTCAGGTGTCGAGATGGGGGTAAAAAAGACATAAAAATAGTCTTGGTCAACTCGAGTTAGCATGACAAACTTGTAACCACAATAATCAGGATCGAGCCAACATGAGATATCCAGCCAAACTCACGGCCCAAATCAAAATATTAGAATAACCTGATAAAAAATTCAAAAGGTTTATAAAGCCCTTTTTAAAAAAGAATATCGTTTTAACTTTTCAAACTCATGACCCGGGTCATTAGACTCAAAGCATCTAATCTGAAAAATTATGAAGTCTAATTTTTAATCAATCAAATATTAAAAGATAAAATTGAAAAACAAATTCAATTATACAAAAGGACTCAAAAAAATAGTCATTCAAAGAATGAGGATCAAAATTGAATAACAAAATTTGTTTAATTATACAAATGATGAAATTAAAAGAAAAATCAATTTATCCAAATTAACAAAAGAATGAGGATCAAAATTAATATGAAAAATAAAAACAATGTTTTGATTGAATGATTAAATTAAAAAGAATAATAACATTTACACAAAAGCCAAGAAAGAATTAGAAATAAAAACAATGAATGCTAAATTGAAAAATATAATACAATTAATTTAAATTGAAAGGTGAAATTGAAAATCAATAAAACTTTTACAAAAAAAACCAAGAAATAAAATTAAAAATTCAAAGAATAAGGACCAAATTAGAAAATACAATATTTGGTAAATTAAGATTGAATTGTGAAATTGAAAACAAATAAATCTTTTGTAAAAAAGAAGGACCAAAAATTAAAAATCAAAATAATAAAAACTGAAGTTGAAATATAAACAACAAAAAGACTAAACTGTAATTTCCTAGGAATAATGGAGAAAAGAAGGGGAAAAAAAACTCACCAGCAACAAATTAGACCACCATCAATAACACCCACCACACTAAAAAAAAAGACACGACAAAGCTTCCAAAGACATAATAGAAAGACATTTTTTTTTTTATTTTAAGAGGCGCCGAACACACCGCTGGAAAGGCGTTGGCGTCTCTTGATGTTGTACACGTGCCCCATCTTTTTTATATATATTTAGACAGATGGTCAGATACCATATTGCTCATGATCTAACATGTTAATATTAAAAAATAGCTTTTGAGAAAAGATGAAAATACCCTTTAAGACCAGTTTTGATTTTAACTTCTAATGACATTTTAGTCGTTTCAATATGCTTTTGATTTTGATTTTATTTTTTATATTTAACAATATAAAATTATCTTTCATCTTACATAATAATAATAATAATAATAATAATAATAACAAAAAATTCAATTTGAAAGTACCAAATTGTTAATTGATGCCCATAATAAATTTTTACCTTATTTAGATCTTTTCATTGTGCTTTTAAAATGTACAAAGATATAATTGTTTATGATGAATTAAAAAATAATTAATACATCATATGAAAATATTTATTATTTTTAGAGAGAGAAAGAGACATCATTACACTGTTTACTTGATCCAATAAACAGTGTAATGTTTACAGTATTTTTCCCATGAATTTTAGCTCGCGTTAATCTGCCTCATCAGACTAGAAAGTTCAAATCCATTGGCAAAACCAGAGTCCTTGTGAACAAAGCTTGGACAATTAACTAAGGATGCTCGTCAACAGTCTGTGGTGCAGGACCCTATATATATTACATGAAACAATCCTTTTGTACAAGATTTCCTTTTCTGTTTCTGGAAAGTGAGAAAGCTTACACTTGAACAAAATTTGGGGCAACTAGATGTTAGAAAACTGGCTAACCTGTAAAATTAGAAAATGGCATTGGTGAAACTGGAAATCACTGATCTTCGATTATCAGTTCGACAGCTGCACCCATAGTCTCCACCCCGCCAAATTCCAGCAAAGCCAAGGCAAGCTCCTTCTCATTCCATTGCCTCAATTCTTTACTTAGTCTCTTCAAAACATCAGCATCCACCTCTTGCACACAAGAAGGTGCGCAACCTACCATTAGGCTCACAACCAAACACATACGCCCGCCAAGTGGCCTAATCACAACCAAGTGAAATTTTCCCATCAAGTGCACTCGTTAGAAATTCTATGTGCACACCTTTTGGACGCTGTTTTGATGATGACGATGATGAGTCAACTCCCCAAGCCAGTGCCCCGCAAAGTACTGAAAAAAATGCCAGTGCATACCCCCAAGCATGGCGACCATCCCCTTGGAACCTTCTTCCTGCTCGGACCAGTGAACAGCGATAAACCAAGACGGTAATGTTTCTTTAAATAATGCCTGAACCAAACCTAAACCACCAGATAACCATATTAAAGAGGCCTCAAGTGAAGCTGCAAGTTTCACTCGAGTCATTGCTGCAGTGAGTGAAAACTGTCCACATCTCAGTCCATTTTTTGATCTCTTCAACTTCTCTAACCTCTCTAGGGAGCCCAGTGCATGATATTTCTCTTACAGAAAGCGTCATGAGTGAAATAATGTCTTCCGTTATTGATGTGCATCATGGAGATTATAATCTATCTCGTAAAGCTGAACCTAATCTACAAGAAGATTCAGATGGTCCAATAACAAGAGCGAGAGCGAAACAACTGCAAAGCGCCTTGACGAGTTAAATTGGAATGATTGGAGCTGCTTCGGAGTTAAAAGCTAGCAATCTGTTTGGAATTGGTTCAAAGATTCTTATTTGCCTACAATTGAAACTTGGACATGGGAAAGCCCTTAATGATTCTTTTGATGTTGGGCTACTTGAGTTTGGATTGATAATGCAAATAAGTAAAGAAATTGATGTTGTTTACGGTCAGAATAATAGAAGAATTTGAACTCGATTTTGAATTGTCATCCATTGTATGTGAAGACAAGACTAATCTAGGTGGATTTTAAGTTCAGAACGTGATCTTTCTAGATTGTCCAACCATGATTACATTGGACTTTTGTGCAAGAAGTTATAGTCGTTTTAAATTTGGTATGTTTATGTTTCAATTAAGGTCAAAAAACGTGTGCTAGTTAAATTTGTCTAGTTACTTTGTTAAAGTCTAATTTTTGGGCTTGACTTCTATCATGTTGAATTTTCCTAACTAAGGAGGGATGTTCAAATTATAAATATAGTATCAGAATATGTAATAAACACTTTTGGCCAAGATTTGAAACTTAATTCAGAGAATTAAGAATTGTTCTTCTAAATTGATTTTTGTGAAGAACCCTACCTGACTTATCACTCTTCAATCACAAAGAGTGTGACGTCAAAATCCTAGATTGATCTTTGTGGCGTCCAGATCGACTTATCAAAATATCATTCTAGTCTATCCTCCATCTTATTTACCTTAAAATCACTATAATCCAGCCTAAACACCAAAAGAAAGACAACCAACCATACCCATCCTTCATCTATTTTTCATCAGATTCATTGTTGTCGATTTTCGAATCATTCACGGCACATCATCTGGTATCAGAGCATCAGTTGCAATCTAAAGCATGAGCCAAAAACAGAAGAAAGGCTTGCTGGAATTGAGGTTGATAAACTTAATTATGGCTGGAGATAAAGAAGATTTGCCAAGAGGGTTAAGTTTGGAACAGGCATAGGTTATGGGCTTACAACGATCTCATGCTGAGATTCGGGATGAAATGACTAGAATTCATGAACAGTTGAATACTCTTATACAAATGATGCAAATAAATAATTTGTAACCCCAACAGAGGCAATCACTTAGGGTGCCATGAAATGATATTATAGAAGCTGATGAAGATCCAAATGGGGATGATGAGGTCGACGATAGGGGCAGACCAAGAAGGCAAAATTATAATCCTCCTAATGGTCTCAAACTTAAGATTCCACCGTTTAGAAGAAGTAGTTCACCCGAGGAATACTTGGAGTGGATTCAGAAGGTTGAAAAGGTGTTTGAATGGTATGAATATTTTGAAGAAAGGAAGTGCAAGGTGGTAACACTTGAGTTTACAGATTATACTCTTTTATGGTGGCAAAACTTAAAGATTCAGAGGAGAAGGGATAGGGAAGAGGATATTACAACGTGGGCAACTATGAAAAGAGTGATGAAGAAGAGATTTGTTCCTAATTACTATAAATAGGAGCTATACATCAGATTTTAGACTTTGCGACAAGGATCTTTGAGCGTGGAAAAGTATGTGAAAGAGTTTGAGTTGCTGCTGATTCGATGTGAATTGATGGAACCCCAATAACAAATAATAGCTAGATTTCTTGGAGGGTTGAGGAAGGATATAGCTAATGTTGTTGAATTACAACCGTGCATCTTCCTTGAGGAAGTTATAAAGCTTGCAACTCGAGTAGAGAGGCAGTAGAAACGAGGAGGTGTTCGAACTGGTGTAACTATGTCAAGCATGACAAGGGTTGTTTCTACACCTACACGAACATCGAGCACACCTAAACGAGGTGAGAAGGTGGAGTTTAGTAAGGGGAATACCAGTTTTGATTCTTTGAAGGGAAAGGAGAAGGTGATTGAACCTCAACATCCTAGGAGGTCTCGGGACATCAAATGCTTCAAGTGCTTAGGATATGGGCATATTGCTTCAAAATGTACAAATAAAAGGGTGATGATTTTGCATGGGGATCATGGAGAATTGATTAGTGGAGATGAGGTTAAAACTGAAGATGAAGATGAGGTACAAGTGGCTGAACAAGAAGAGGATTTCGAACTAGTGAAGGGAGATTTGTTGGTTGTGCAACGGGTTCTGAATGCACAAATTGACGTTAATGATGAGCAACACGAGAACATCTTTCATACTCGATGTCAGATTCGAGATAAGGTGTGTGGGATGATCATTGATAATGGAAGTTGCACTAATGTTGTGTCAACTACCTTGGTGGAGAAATTAGGTTTAACTACCATTCCACATCCCAGGCCGTATAGTTTGCGATGGCTGAATGAGAATGGGGAGATTCGGGTGACAAAGCAAGTTCGTGTACCTTTTTCCATTAAAACCTATCATGATGAGGTTTTGTGTGACGTTGATGTCAGCTAGCCATTTGTTGTTAGGTCGTCCATGACATTTTGATAAGGATGTGACCTACAATGGACGAAAGAACACTTATTCTTTTATGCTGAATGGAAAGAAGGTGAACTTGTTACCACTGAGTTCTCAACAGGTTAGAGAGGATTAGTTACGAAGCCAACAAAAGAAGGTGAAATCACGTAAGGGGCTGTTGTTAGCCAAAAAAGAAGACATCAAACAGACATTAGCTTCGGCGGGGGCTGTTTTCATGATCTGGGCAAAGCAATTACTATAAGTAGAAGGATTGGACTTACCAAGACATATTAAGGAATTACTTGAAGAATTTAAAGATGTGTTTCTAGATGAATTACCTAAAGGGTTACCACCTATTCATGGAATTGAGCATCAAATTGATTTGGTGCCGGGAGCTTCACTTTCTAATAGACCAGCATACAGAATGTAATCCAGAGGAAACAAAAGAGATTCAAAGGCAAATTGGTGAGCTCTTAGAGAAGGGCTATATGCGAGAATCACTTAGTCCATGTTTCGTACCTACTTTGCTTGTATCGAAGAAAGATGGTACCATGAGGATGTGTATGGGCAGCCGCGCTATCAATAAAATAACAGTTAAGTATCGATTTTCTATACCCATACTTGATGATTTGCTTGATGAGTTTGATAAGAGCATTGGGCACATGGATCTCTTGCTACTACTGCATGGAGAGAGTCTACGTGGAATTACTTTATGTTTTGTTTGTTTCATTGTTTAATTTATTTCATTGTTTAATTAAGTAATTGAATGGGTCAGAGAATAAGTAACGGGATTAGCAATAGCATCCCTAGTCTTCAGCTCTCCACTACTGGAGTTCCTATTATTTAGTTTACAGTTGTATTGAATGGCCTATTTAGGCTCACTGTTTCGAGAGGAAAGGCATGCAATCAATAAACAATCACCTTTTCTCTTATTATCTCTTCTTCCTCTAAATCCTATCTTATCAGAGTTATATGGTGCTGCATTGTTTTCTAAAGTCGATTTGATGAGTGGTTATCACCAAATTAGAATGAAAGAGGGAGATGAATGAAAGCAACATTTAAAACTAAACAGGGGTTATATGAATGGATGGTAATGCCGTTTTGAGAACTATTTTTCATCAGATTTATTGTTGCCGATTTTCAAATAATTCACGGCACATCAGTTATCGATGCAATATCTTGAATGCTTCAGTAAACACGAAGATAGAGAATAGAGAATTCCTGGAGCAACAGGGGAAATTCCCCCACTAAAATGGGAACCAAACCCATGGCCAAGAAGAGCTCCAACACCACCATTGCTTGAGATGGCTGTGGCATTCTGACCAAGAGTTACAGAGAAGCAGCTTTTAAGAAGTTGAAACACTGCATCATTATTGTGAAGGAAGAAAGTACGGGATACAGAAAACACAAGGAAGTCAAACCATCGCTTCGCCTTATGGGTCCACAGAGATGCCACAATTGGTACGCAAGGCCAAGGACAACCAGCTGCAAGGGATTCCAAGGCTGGACCAGCCAAATTGAGAAATCGTTCTGAGGCTTTGTCAATTTTATAGGTTATGGTGAGGCTAACAAAAGCAGCCAGGGGAAGCGGAAGTGTAGCCAGAGGGCTCACACCTGTTGGAATGACAGGTCCTAAAATATTTAAGAAACCATTTCTAGAAGATTGCGAATAGGAAAGATCTTACAGCAGTTTAATTGCAGATAACCTTGCAAGTGCACTTGGCACATGTAGAGCAAAGAAATAGGATAGTTGAGCAAGTAATATTAATTATGAGGTGTGGTATAATGCTTTGGAAGCCACTACTTCGAATTATCTGTTCACGCCACACATTGTGTGGTAGGTTAAAATGCTTTTCCTCCCCTCGCCCTTTCTTTTCTTGCCTAGCAAGGCAGCTCCCTGATGTTATTATTGCAAAACATGCATTCGGAAATAATAGCAAGAACAAACCTGCAGCAAGGCTTGGGACATCAACACCAGTAGCAGCTAATATTTTCTTGATCTTTTCCCCAACATTGGACAAATTTGCTGCAGGACTGGGCCAATCTGTACCATTCATAAATACTGGTTTCCACACTCCACGACTTACTTCAGCCAAGAAGTAGCTCACAATGGTTGCCAAAGATGCAGGGAGAAAATCAGCCAAATCTTTGAGGCCTGAGAATTCAAAAATTTTAAAGTTAAAACAGCAGGCAATTGGCCAAGGCTACAATAGAAAATAACTTACTTTTATCATAAATGAGTCATCTCTCAACAAACGCTATCAAATAACTATACTGTTTTTGGTTGCTTTTGTTATCAGCTCACATAAATAGGTGTCAATTGAGAAAATCTAGGGCAATATAGGTTAGTGTTGCCAGCAACTTCCAGTTTCTCAAGTATAAGATTTTGGAACATCAGCTCTACAAATTTTCAGGTTCCCTTTATGCCTCTGCCTATACAAATGAAATCAGACAGTCATTTACCAACCTGTAGCCAGTTCACGGGGAGAAAGTCTTCCATGAGCACAGGCAGTCAATGCAGCATCAACTACAAAAGGAACAGCTTCCAAGATATCCCAGGCTGGTAATTTAGGTCTCGGAGCAGAATCATCATTTCCAGGTCCAGATGAACTACTGCTTCCAGAAGTAACACTAGTTAATGATTGGCTTCCTCTACTAATCTTTGTGAACATCATGTTAAGAAGCACATTGACAATCTGATGAACAGGAGTTCCGTGAACAAGACTAGAGAGAGTTGCAGCTAGACATTTTTTATGTTGTCGATACCAGACTTTCAATTTGGGAAATGAGTCCAAAAATATGGGTTGTACAGATGATGAAGTAGCCACTGCTGAGAGTCTCCTCTTGTTCTGATCCTTGTGGACGTTTCCAGAAGAGACTAGGTGCAAAGTTTCGTACTGATAAGAGGTATTCAGGAGTTAGCTGGGATCCAACTGTGGGTACATCTCCCACTCCATGTTCAAGAGGAGGATGATTAAACCGCCATAGCTTCAAAAGAAGAGCAAATGCATTCAAAAACACAGCATGGGCAGAGTCCAGGAGACATCAGGCATGCATGAACCGAAAACCTCACAGATGGACATCAATGAGCATGCAAGTTGTGGAACCTGGCAATAAAAGCATTAAAAAAAAACATAATATTGAGGGGAGAAAGGAGTTAGCTTGTGGATGAAATTGTCAATAGAAAGCCATAAATAGCTTACCATATAGGCTATGTCTGGTTAATATTACAGGCTGTATATGCTCTCATAATTAGGAAAGGAGATTTAGCTTACCATGTATAGCTTTCTAAGATCACTCTAGTCATTACTCATCGTTTCCTTCTATAACTAGTTTTCGTGTATAACCAAGTAGCCTGACCTATATGTAATGGTGATCTGCTGGAAAATAGAATCATCGAGAATTCTGATTTTTGAATTCTGTCATGGTATCTGAGCCCTCAGTCATAGTTTTCCAAGAACCCTCAGTCAATTTTTGTCTTTCTCAATCATAGCCTTAGTACTTATGGAGAAGTCAGATAATGTTTGTGTGAGCTTTACTGGCAAAAATTATGTTGCTTGGGAGTTTCAATTGGAGACTTTTCTTAAAGATAAGGAGTTGTGGGGACATATATAGATTGCAGCAGCAAAGAGGGATTGACTATAGAAGATTCTGTGGCCAACAAGGCAGCTTGGGAAGTCAAAGATAATCAAATCATGTCCTGGATTCTTGGTTCTATGGAGTCACATCTGATTCTTCCTCTGCGTCCTCATAGGTTAACTCAAACCATGTGGAATTATCTAAAGCAAGTTTATAAGCAAGACAACAATGTCAGACGCTTCCAACTTTAGTTAGTCATTGCTAACTATACTCAAGGGGATCTTTCAGTCCAAGACTACTACTTTGATTTTCTGATTTTATAGAATGATTATTCTGATATTGTTGCAGCCACGGTCTCTATAGAAGGTTTAGAGGCAGGATTGGCAATAGTACAACTTGTACACAAAGCCAGCCAAAGAGATCAATTTCTAATGAAATTGAGGCATGATTTTGAAGCTAATTGTGCCTCTCTAGTAAATAGAGATCTAGTTCTGACTTTGGAGGCATGCTTTGGAGAACTCTTGCGTAACGTCTTAATACTCAAAACATTATGGAACCGTCACGTATTGCTTCTAACACTATCTTAGTTGCATATGATGTCTATGGCAAGGGGAAGGGTTGTGATATGAGCATTACACAGTGCTATAATTGCAAGAAATATGGCCATATTGCCTTTAACTATCCTAAAAAATTCTGTAATTACTGCAAGCAACATAGGCATATTATTAAGGACTGTCCTATTCAACCTACACGCTCCAACAAGGCCTATCATGTTGTTGTCACTAGTAACT
>Ga0307518_10004440_pt1 | contig 10063 bp, 13 predicted proteins | sample 25_EM_MG_FD_203889 | JGI IMG/M metagenome (GOLD analysis project Ga0307518, IMG submission 203889) | Populus trichocarpa ectomycorrhiza microbial communities from riparian zone in the Pacific Northwest, United States - 25_EM | ecosystem: Host-associated > Plants > Roots > Unclassified | place...
GCTAAAAATGCTAAAAACGATGCAAATGTATTAAAAATGTATTTTTTTGGATTTTCAATGTTTTTTTGCTATTTTTGGATTTTTCTGAAAATTTATCAAAACATGGGTCAAAAATTGGGTAGCAACACCGTTATTGCTAAGATTTGGACTTCCACACAGCAGAATTGAGTGTTTTATTCCTCATGAATGTTTTAGGCCTATGTCTTAGCTTTCTAGCCATATAAACCAAATTGAAATCCAAGATCTACAGCTTCAGACATGACCCAATGACTGAACAGTGTTCCAGTTTGGACTAAACCAACATCTCTTTTCTAAGCTTAACCCTCTCTTTGTCTTCTCAATTTCAGTAGTTAAACTCATCAATCAATCCTTTGATTTATATGATAGGCCTGCATTTAAGATGAATATTTATCATAAATTAAAGGTATCTTATAGTATCAGACTTGTTATTATAAAGCATGCTTTAGTTAAGGAGTTATTGATGCTTTAATTGCAAAATGATGATATAAAACCTTGATAAAAATGCACTTTTAAGTACTAATCAATAATCAACTTCAACATGTTTTGTTCAAGCATGAAAAATCGGATTAGCAGACAAATAAGTAGCACCCAAATTATCACACCAGATAGTAGTAACAAAACTAGCGAAAAAACACAGATTTGTTAGAAGATAGCGTAACTAAAAAACCTTAGCAGTACCATCAGCCAAAGCTTTATACTCTGCTTTAGTAGAGGAGGGAGCAACAGTGCGTTGCTTCCCAGATTTCCATGAAACAGGGGTGATACCAAGAAAAACAATATATCCACCAGTAGATTTTCGATCATCAACACTCCTCGTCCAATCAGCATCAGTTAACCCATGAAGTGATAAAGAGGAGCCACGAGTAAGGTGGAGGTCATAAGAGGATGTACCTTTCAAGTAGCGCAGTATACGTTTAATAGCAGCCCAATGACTCTCAATAGGAGCATGCATAAACTGACAGACCTTGTTTACAGCATAACAGATGTCCAGTCTAGTAAATGTGAGATACTGAAGAGTACCAATAATTTGTTGAAAAGGAGTAGGATTCGAGAATAACACATTAGACTATAGATCAATCTAGGAAATAGAGGCTAGTGTATCAACAGGTTTATAGGATGACATACCAACATGACAGAGAATATCAAGAACATATTTATGCTGACTCAGCATGAGTTCCATATTGGTAGCAGTGACCTTAACCCCAAAAAAATAATGAGCATTACTCGAGTCACGGAGCTTAAATTCTAAACTCAGTAAGGTAATCAGGCGATAAATTAAGGTAGAGTTGTTACCAATAAGTAAAATGTCATCAAAATGGACAAGTAGATAGCAAATATCATGATTCCTTGTCAGAACAAAGAGAGAGGTATCAACTTTGGAAGCCCGAAAACCAATAGTCTGAAGAAAGTCACTCAGGCGGGTGTACCAAGCCCCTCGGGCTTGGTTTAGACCATACAGAGACCTATGAAGAAGACATACATGATTTGAAAAAGTAGAGTCTACAAAACCTGTGGGTTATGCCATGTAAACAACCTCTCGAAGTGAACCATTGAGGAAGGCATTATGGACATCAAGTTGTCGAATATGTCATCCTTTTTACACGAAAATAGTGAGAACTAACTGAATAATAGTCGATTTAACAACAGGACTGAAGGTTTTTGAGTAATTAATGCCTTCCTGTTGAGTAAACCCACGTGCAACCAAGCGAGCTTTATAGCGGTCAATAGCACCATCAGATCGACGCTTTATTTTGTACACCCATCGACGACCAACCATATTCATGGAGGGATCAAAAGGTACCAAGGATCAAGTACCATAGGCATGTAAAGTTGCAATTTCAGATTTCATGGCAGTATGCCAGCATATAAAACGGTCGACCTCCTTAAAAGTAAGAGGTCTGAAAGTGGAGGGAGACATTACCCGTGAGACTAGAGGCTGTGAGGAAGAAGCAACGACTGAAATGATGTTGGCAATCCTGTTATGTCTGGGACGCAGTACCATGAGGTGTTGTCACTGTGCTGGAGGAGCAGGGGTCTGAACAGGGGATGGTAGTCGTGAAAGATTATAATTGGATAGATCAACACAGAGGTCCATACTAGGTGAAGACATGAAAGATGATCTAAATAGAGAGGAAGAGCTGGATGACTATGCTGGAGAGACAGCAGCTGGAAGAGACAGACAACTCCGGCGTTGCAGACCTTGTACCTGCAAAATGATCAATAGATATGGAGGCAGATGGTGATAAGGGGACAATGGGGTTAAAGGATGTGGGTGGTGTGGTTGATGGTGTGGTAGACAGAAAGATGGTGAGCGAGGGAAGGTGTGTGACAGTGGTAGACGGATGGGTATAGCTGGTGGATATAAGGATATGGGTAGACTCAAGAAACGGAAACACTTGTTCATAAAATCAAACATGACAGGAGATATAGATACACTTACATGATAAGTCAAGACAATGATATCCTAGATAAGATGAACTATAGCCTAAGAACACAGATGGAGTAGATTGATAGATAGTATAACTTATGAGTATTATAAGGTCGAAGGAAGGGAAAACATAGGTATCCGAAAGTACATAAAAAAGCATAATTTGGTGGTTGGCGAAGCAGACATTCAAAAGGAGATTTTTTGCGTAAAACATGTGTAGACATACGATTAATGAGGTAGGCAGAGGTTTCAAAGGCATAAGTCCAAAATTTTAAAGGTGTCTCACAATGACCAAGAAGAGTAAGACCAGTTTCAACAATATAACGATGACGATGCTCAACAGTACCATTTTATTCATATGTATGTGGGCATATGAGGTGATGATGAATACCAATGGTTTTAAAAAATGAATTTAATTTACGATATTCACCACTCTAGTCAGTTTTAACAGATTTAATTTTTTGAGAGAATTGTCATTCGACGAAGACCTGAAATTGATGAAACACATTGAATACATCAGATTTGATGACAAGAGGATAAAACAAGATAAATTTTGTATGCGCGTCCGTAAAATTAACAAAATAATGAAAACCATCCAAAGATAACTTAGGAGCAGGACCCCACACATCACTAAAAACAAGTTCAAAAGGAGCAGACGTTTTATGACCCATAGGTCCTAAAGACAGATGAGTTGATTTTCTAATGGACACGCTTGACATTGAAAATTTAAATGACGAGAAGTACATGCAACCTTTTTATTTGACGCTAAGAGACTCAAAACACAAGAGCTGGGATGACCGAGACGACGATGCCAAACATCGGCAGAAGTGGACAGAAAAGCTTGGGGAAGACACGTGACAGAGGACTCGGAAAGGATATAGGGATTATCTTTACTATGTCCGAAAATAAAAATTGTCTTGGTTATGAGATCCTGGACATAGAAAAAAGAAGAGTGCAACTAAAAAAAGACACAATTTTCACGACAAAATTATTGAACAAATAAGAGTCTTTTCTTAATTTATGGAACATGTAGATTATTAGATAGAGTAAAAGGTTCGTTTTGGAGTATGCAAAATTTTATGAGCTGTATTAGATATAATAAGTCCCTTACCATCACCAATATACAATGGATCATTACCAAGATAAGGTTCTCCATGTGTCGTACCGGCAATGTCTGGAGTAACATGTTGATTCGCACCTGTATCGGGGAACCAAGTGACAGGATTTGATGCTGAAGCATCACTAAAAGAGAGGTTGGCCAAGGCTTGATTCCCATGATGAACAAGCTGAGAGCATTGTTGTGCAGAGTGTCCGATGTTGCTGCAAAGTTGGCATCTAATCTACTGAGGCCACTGGTTTTGCCCTTCTTGTTTCTGCTGCTGCCAATTGCTGTCGTAGTTCCTGGTGTTCTACCAGGAAGAGCTCCCATTGTTTCCACGATAAGGCTAACCATGATACTGTTTGTAATTTCTGTGAGAGTTACCTCTCCAGCCTCCTCTTCTTCCTTTGCCCCGATGAGAAGAGGAGTTATTGCCATTAAATCCAATGAAGGCATGATGTGCAGCATATGCAGAGGGAGGGTGTGAAGGTGTAGGCAGTAGCGGTGCGGTAGCTGGAATGGATTGAAGAGAGCTCCTGATGCGATCCAACCATCAAAGGATCCATTGAAGGTTCCATCTAGTTACTAGGCTTAGGGCTAAGAAGTTCAAAGAAGTTTTCAATAGACTTCTTCAAGATACATGGGTTAAGGTGGACTTCAAGAGGATTTGTAATAATAAATAGCAAGCCTTGATTAATTTGATTCATGTTCAAGAGGGGCTTGTTGGTGGAACCAAGACCATTATACAAGGATTGGGAGAAGAAGACTAGATTCGGATAGTTTGACATTTCGATACTCTTTTAGTCATAACTAGATCTACAGATCGAATTGTGATGTGATTCCAGTTGGGATGGAAACTAGACTTCCATACCTTTCCAATGGTATATGGCACGTTTTCTAATTCATTAACACGAGAGAGAACCATTCATTTTAAGTTGGGCTTTTGTTGCTGCCAAACAGAATACGGAAACAACAAACTTGTGTTATTTAATTAATTGGGCTATCAAACTTTATTTATTTTGAGAGGAGACATTTTTTTTTGGGTTTTAGACTTGTTTAATTTGTTTATTTTAATTAGTTTGGAGTAGTTTTAGCTTGGGTTGATTATTATTTAAATTGGGCTTATGTGAGATCCATTAGGGAAACTAGGGTTTTGACTTGGAGTTTAGATACTTTTTAGGAATAATTTTAGGGAGACTTTTGATTATATTTTCAGCATTGTAGCCGACTTTTTGGTTGCTCAATCTTGGTTCTTGATTGAACTTTCAACTCTTCAAAGAATTGACCATTCTTTGTTGTGAATTTATACTTTCTTTGCTCGTCTCTAGGTGTAGGCGTTGTGATTGAGTTGGTTTATAGTCTTGTTGCCTTGGAGCAAGTCTTCCATTGTGATAAGCTCATTCAAATCTCAACAAACTTGGATTAGATTGATCTTGGGGTCGCGAATTCCATTAAATTCCGCTAGTGAGGGAGATAGTTCTGCCTGCTGCAGCTAGTTCGTCAAATAATCCCTTAGCTTTCTGTAGGTAGAGAGTGACAATATCATCACCTTGAAGAAGATCCTGGAGAGAGCCATGTAATTGCATAATCCTAGAGTTGGATAGAGAGGCAAGGGCCATTCTAGAGTGCTCCAAACACTTGCCGGAGTTGGGCAGTCCACCATAAGGTGAAGAACATCAATAAAGAAGGATAAGAGTAAAGCATTAAGTATTAGTTGATCTTGTTGTTTCCATGTGAGAAACACTTAGGAAGGGACATAATTAATGTTGGCAGAGGCGGCAGTAGAGTGACTGGATAGATCAAGCGTAGAAGGGCAGGAATGCGAGCCATCAACAAACGAGAACACCCCTTGGCCAATAAGATATGACTTCATCTGCATACGCCAAAATAGATAATTGGAATTGGTGAGTTTGAGGTTGATGACCTGCTGTGTATTCGAGAGGGGAATAACAGTTGTTATAGCAGTAGAGGGAAGCATGACTGCATTGATATTGGGAGAAGAAGGGCTGATAATGGTGTCACCTACAGCAAAAACCGAAGGATCTATATTGCAGAAGGTGAGTAGAAAACAGAAGCTGACTCTGGAGCAGTAGCAAAGAAACAACAGAAAAACACAGAAACAATAGCACAATTAAGCAAGTAATAACACGCTGATCGTAAGGCAGAAATAACAATCAGAAATCAGCAATAACATACTGATTGTGAAGGAGAGAATCAGCATTGCAGAGAAGAAGTAGCAATCAGAAATCGTTGCTGATAGAGGAAAACGAAAGAGAAGCAGTAGCAATAAAAAACAATCAGAGGGGCTACCGTTTGAAGAAGAGTGTAACGGAGAGGGAGGCACAAATCTGTTAAGATAAATCAGCTCTGATACCAAGTTTAAACAAGGTTTGTGATAATTTAGAGGCTTGACTTAATAAGATAGCCACCTCTACTATTTTATATGATTCGGGCAGTACATGTGTTACGGTGTAGCATACTACATATGATAAGTCAATACATTAATAATACAATATTTCCTATTCTAACACATTCCATAAAAAGAAAGAATAAACTTAGTTAAATTGTCAAGCTTTTGATCGTTTGCTTAAAATAAATGCACAGACTTTACTCCAAAAACTACTGCCGAGTGAATGACAATTGCTTTCAATGATAAATTCTCTTTATGGTAAGGAAAGAAATTGATTAGAGAGTTTTGTCTAATTAATTTACTTGTAATCTCATCGATTTCCCTCAGTTTTAAGGGATATTGAATGTATTTGCTTAACGTGAAAGAATATTTATTTTAATCAACAAATTTATAGGAATAGATGTGTGGACCCTTGAACTGAGTTAACGACATATCAATTTATTATTTTTAGAATTATTGTTTCTTTAATTTTTCATTCAAATCCACCGTTCTTTTTTATTTCAGTATATTGTAGGAATATTAACAAAATTTTTCTTGGATTTGACCTGATTTTCACGATCATACTATAAATTTATTTTGCTAGTGATAATTAAGTCGGAATTATATTTTGAAGGTAATGAATAACAAACATTTACTTTTTTGGTGGTATGTATTGTGAGTACGCATAATATTAGAAGACAGTACATAGACGTAGGCTTCCTTAATCTGCTACACCGATAAATCCTTTTTAGCTGTCTCACAACCAGTAAATTGACTTTTTTCATCTCATAATTTATTATTATTATGCAATAATATTATACATTACAAATAATAAGAAAGAAATTACTAAATCTTGTCGAATACAATCTCAACCCCATCAACTGGCAATGGATGTGAAAGATAAATCATGTCAGCATCAGGATTAAGTAGTTCCCACCTGAAATTTCATCACAATAACATTAGAGAGAGGGTGTTCATGTTATAGCAAGGTGAGAAGAATACATGTCATTAAGGTAGGTTTGCATCATCGTACATAACAAAACTACGAACATAATAACAATACAGTTAATTGTTTCTACAAACAATATTCATTACGTTTAACAAAGCATGTGACTAGTGAAAAAAGATTTGGATGCTTACTTGTATCCTATAGACAAATGATGTAAAAAAAGTGCCAGTTGTAGGCGAGCAAGCTTGTTTCCTGGACAGATTCTAGATCCATTACCAAAAACTTGATACGTTCCTGGCCTTGCCGGTTCCTATGTAAGAAAATTGTTTTAATGATAAGCCAGGCATAATATTCAGCTTTCTCATGTAACCGATATGATTTGCAATTTTGAACTTACATTCCATCTGTCTGGGTTGAAGCACATAGGATCCTCAAAATTTTCAGGATTTGTATGGAAGTATCGAGCCCAGACAATCACTTTCCAATTCTTCGGTATCTTATAACCTATGTGCATAGCCATTGATATTTATCATCTATTCGATCAATTCAACTATCCTCCAGAACTTACCAGGAGAAAAGGAGACCAAAAAGCTAATGATCAGAGGTACCTTTATACTCAACTTCTCTGGTGGCCATTCTAAAAATAAACGCTGCAATGTTGGCCATTCTTATAGTTTCTTCCACCACCTGCTTGAAGAATATAGAGCAAGAGCTTGGATTAGTAAAATGATAGTTATTAACAGTTAAAGACAGGGAACGGTGTACCAAACCTAGCTACTTAATGTATCCATACCTTGTTTGTGTACTTGAGTTTAGCAACATCTTCGAGTGTAATGAAATCTCCTTTATTGTTCTTGCATAGAGCAGTGTTCTCCTCCTATAAAAAAAGAAAATGTCAATCGAAGAAAACCGCAATTTTGTTTGCGAGAATCTAGCTATTTCTTCTTGTACAAATCATACCCGTAGCTTTGCAAGGACATGAGGATACTTGGCAAGATAGTAAATAGCCCACGTTGAAGCAACGGACGTAGACTCATACCCAGCAACAACAAGGCCAACAATGTTGTCTAGCACCTCTTGATCACTTAAATATTGACTTCCTTCATCGTCTTCAATTTGCATCAGTCCATCCATTAGATCATTTGTCTTCTCAGACTCGTGTTGCTTTTTCTTCTTCTCAAGTTCCCCTCTGAATATTGCGTCAAGCTTCTTCTTGCACTGTCACAGTTAACACCATAGATAGATATATGATAGATTATATTACAATATTCCATAATTTATCCTCCTTATGACAAATCTAGGCCTTCGCAGATATTTGGAGAGTGAGTCACATAAGCAGGAAATTGACCTCTTAAACAGGTAAGGCCAGGTTAAAAGAGAACTAGTTTATTGTACGGGTTTAAACCTGCATAGCATGGCGATAGGCAGTTCCAGGAATGTTCAATGGGTAAGCTCTAATTCCACGGAGCAACCCCTTAAACAACTCATCTATGGCATCCAACTGCTGTCCCGGTTGCAAGCCTACGAATAATTTCCCAATGTTCTCGAAGGTTACCTGTTAATTAATTGTTATAATTAAGGGCACAAAATCAATATATATTTCAAGGATCTTTGGCTTAATTTGCAATAAATAGGCTACTCCCTCGTAAACCAATATATATATATATATATAACAACTAATTAAGGGCGCAACTAGAATCATTAATTCTCGTAAAGCATAATTTTTGCTCACTATTTTTGAGTTAATTTTCCAATAATCTATGATAAGTCGGATAGTAGAATTAGTTACTTGGGATATAAATATAATTTTACAAATAATATCATGAAATATCTTTTGAGTAAAGAAACATAAAAAGAGAAAAGAAACCACTCTATGTGATTAAAAAGATAATATGAGTACGTAGTAAATCAAATGTGAATTTTGACGGAAGAAAATCATAAAAGTAAACTTTTGTGGGTCCTAAAATTTAATAGAACTTTTTAGTTTTTTCTTTCTATAAAAATGGATCTCACCTTTTTAATCTCCTTGTAAGTATTGATTCTACGCTTATCGACCCATGACTGGAGGGCAGCTACCAACCTCGGCTGTACGAGAACAGCTATGCGGCAAAGAGCATCTGGCCGAGTGATAGCATTAGTAACGTGGTTTCTAAGTCTTTTATGGACCTCTCCCTGAGCTACTACCAAAGACTTCTGGCCTAAAATATCCACGCTTGGCCACTTCAAAATAAATATGTCATTTGATTGGAAAATGAATTTACTGACTGCTGGGAAACATGCTACAATTGACGGTGTTCCAAAAAGGTGGGTTCTGTACAGTCCTACTCCGTCGCCGTACCTGATCATATTAAAAAATATGTTAAGTAGGCCATGCATGGAGGCTGCTTTGGAATTGGATACTGATTATATATTTCAATCCATATGAATATTAGAAAACTAAATCAGTAATACCATACTCTTACGACTCCATCCTTCCTTTACAGTAACACTAAAAAAAATTAGTTTTATTTATTAAAATGAATGGTGCGAAACTCTTACGCTTCAAGAAACAAACAAAAAAAAAATGCGGAAGAATGACATCATGATCTTACCGGCGTCTCTTGGAATTGATGAAATCATCTGGGCGGCCAAGAATTTTGAAGTACCAGAGGAAGGTAAGCATCTCGCCAACAAAGGGAAATCCCAGGTGGCCAGGTGGTAACTTCGTAGCAGTACCGGAAAGTTGAAATTTCAGAGGGAGAACGTACCATATCTCGTTACACCACCACGTTAGTAAACCCAACAACGGCAGGGATCCAATAATGCAGGCTAATAATACACCTATTGTAATTTCCATTTTAAAACATGCAACAGCTATATATCTTCTTGAATAAGTATGACCTAACTCTAATACCCTATTTATACCCTTAATTATACCTATTGCTGGGATGGAAAGATTCCTGGAGGATGATTCTGTGGTAACCAATCCCACTTCCAGACAAAACAGAAACACTACCGTGAGTGAAGAGGCAGCAAGCGTGATATAGATGAGTTCAGTTGGTGTAACTTTTTCTACTATTTTATTTATTTCGCTCTCTAAGTTGTTCCGACCTATATTTCAAAATTACAAACCACGTTCTCAGGGGTCAAGTCATCGATCGTGCAGACAAAACATAGCTTTTCTACTGACTGCTTTTG
>Ga0307518_10004443_pt1 | contig 10059 bp, 7 predicted proteins | sample 25_EM_MG_FD_203889 | JGI IMG/M metagenome (GOLD analysis project Ga0307518, IMG submission 203889) | Populus trichocarpa ectomycorrhiza microbial communities from riparian zone in the Pacific Northwest, United States - 25_EM | ecosystem: Host-associated > Plants > Roots > Unclassified | place...
CATAATAGAAAAAAATAAAATCAAAGCTTGATTTGTAGCAAACCAAATATTGAAGGATAAAATTAAAGAAAAAATATATAATCCAAAAATTATCGAAAAAACTAGACTTGAGCCCACCTGAATCAACATGTAAAATCCATGAACTGGTTGTAATATCGGAATAACTCAATCGAAAGAAAATTAAATAAAAATATGAAGTTTAATTATTAAACAATCTAGTGTTGAAAGGTGAGATAACCTGAATTATTTTTAAAATCAATGAAAAATCCTATCAAAAGTAAATAAAAAAAAACAGAGCACAATATCTAATTAAATAAATAACAAATGATAAAACTAAGAAAATGAGCTTAAAAAAAGAAAAACAAACAATCAAACTCGGGCAAATCAACTTACAACTCATGAAATCTTATTTCTAGGCTCAATCAAAAAGCTAAATTCTCAATCAATTTAATACTGAAGGATGAAAACAAAAAAAAATCAATTTAAAAAATTTATCAAAGTAAGAAAGTAATAGTCAAAAGATTAAGGATAAAATCTAGAAGGATATAAAATTGAAGGACGATGAAATTGTAAAAAATTAATAATTTAAAAATCATTTAAAATAAAATAAATAACAGTCAAAATAATGAAGACCATATCTTTTAGATAAAAAAAATTGATGGATGATGAATTGAAAAACAAATTCTATAAATCATCTTAAATAAAACAAAAAGAAAAAAGAAAAGGGATAAAATTTAAAGGAAAAAAAAACAATAAGAGGTTTTCTTTGAGATTTTGAAAGGCTAGGCGTGTAAATCAAGGAAGTGAAAGAAAGAAGAAAGAAAGAGATTGATGACGCTAAATTGATGATCTGTTGACCATACACGCCGTTTAGGGATAGAGAGGTCGCTTAGACAATTCAAACGCTACCCCAAAAGCCACTGTTTGGCCACCGAACCTCCCCACACATGTTACTTGAATGGCACAACAACAATCCATGTCCTAACTCATGCAATGCTTGCACCAATTATTTCTTTTTAAAAATATTTATATTTATTCAATTACTAAAGTTTCCTTCAATAAAATTAATTATTACAAAAAAACCATAATGAAAATACTAAAAAGCTCTTGGATACTAGTCAAAGGATTTTTACGTGTATGAATAATTTAATCATTTTATTGTGCTTGAAAAAGTAAAATGCCAAAAAAATCCTTGGACGCCAATTTTTAAAAATCTTGCTTTTAAAAGTAATTTAGTCATTTAAAAATGCTCTAAAAATGATAAAAGATCAATCTTCCCCTAATCAATCAAATAATGACTAATGAGTCATGTGAAAAAGACCATATTACCCCATCAACAAGGCCATCAATTTTTGTTAAGGAAAAAAAAAGCCAAAACATTGTTTCAATCCACAATATTTTATTTCTTGGTCTACAGTGCTTATGTAACATTTTTTAGGTTTTTGTTAATTAGTATGATTTAAGCAAGGTGGTTGACATAGTGGGAAAAACATAACATAGTTTAATACAAGTCTTTTACTTAAATATCAAAAGCATTAAATTAAATTAAAATTTTTAAAACAAACTAAAAGAGCTTAGTAGTCACTATGGTTTGTGAGGTATTTATCTGGACTACACTAATGTTTCATTTTATTTTTCTTGTGGTAATTTTCTTGGTTATTAATTTTTTTTCTTTTTAATTTCATCATTTAACTTTATGTTTATTAGGATTTGGGTTGTTGATTTGTTTTGAATTTTTTTTTGTTATTATTTTTTTTCTTTTCAATTTCATCCTTTGATATTTTGTTCATTAGGATTTAGGGTTGTTATTTTTTTTCTTTTATAGTTACCGTAATCTTGGAAAAACATCGTAACGGCAAGTTCGTGTTGGATTTCACAAAAAAGAATTTGATTTTGTCATTTGCAAGAGATTGAATTAGTGGACCAAAATTGAAACAAGAAACAAATGACATGCCTTTTTATATATATAAAAAAATGGTGTCAACTCTAGTTTTTTTTTTTTTTTTGCTTTCAATCAATGATTTTTTTCTTCTCAATTTGATTAGCAAAGACATGATGGAGAGGGATTTAAGTGCAAAATTGAAAACCCAATTGTACCTCTAAAGAATCTAAGATTAAAAGACAATGAAGATTCAAGGTTAACTTAAATGAATATCATATGAATTTGCATAAAAAATTAGTTTAAAAACTTAATTAGATTTTTAATAGGCTGATTTGATTTAACTATAGGCCTAATTAAAAGGTTTAATTAAGTTTAATAATTAATTTGAAAAAATTCAAAGAATTAATTAAGTGCAATGACTTAATTAGATTTTTAATAGGTCAAATTAATTTTATTAAGGCTAATTTGATTGTATGTCTTAATTTTATTAAGGACTTTTAATGGGTGAAATATTAAGTTTGGAAGCCTAATTTGGGTTTAATTGAGAATATTATAATTTTAGATGACCAAATTTAGTTTTTACAAATTCAATAGGATAAAATCAGAGAAACAATTGCAAGAAAATTAAAGTTTATGGGTCAATTAAGGGTCAAATTAAAAAAATTCAAGACCAATGACCTCTCTGCAAAAAGTGTGCATATTCAAGGATCAAATTCTATTGAAAATAAAAGTGAAATTGAAGAAATTAGAAGTTTAAAAACCAATTGAAGATGAAATTAAAAATATCTGAGACCAAGAATTAATTTGAAAAACACGCTAAAATAGAAGGATTCTTTTAAAATTTTACAAGGTAAAATTAAATTAATTCTTAAAATTAGAATTTAATTAAAGATCTAATCGAACAAATTCAAAGGTTGAGAGATGAAATTAAAAAGAAGATTAATGAACTAATTAAATCTAAACTTTCTAAAATAATATTATTTCATTTAAATGAATTTAAATGATGCATTTTTTACTAAAAGAACATGTTTTGGTTTAAAATTACTTTATTTTGATTAATGTCAAGTTAAAAAAAAAAATCAAACAACACGTAATCTATTACTATTTATTGTTTTATTCTTTTGGCCTCTTAAAAGCTGACCAAGAGACCCCTTTTGAATAACCATTTAATGCACCTTCCACACCTTAAGTAAGACAAAGACTTGTTTTGCAGAAAAATGTAAGTCTAACAATCAAGCCCAAATACTCAAATCCAAAAGCAGCCTTGTGAAGCCCGAGATCCATTTGAAGTTTCAGCCACTTCATCAGCTGGGATGCCTGATTAAATAGATTTGACTATGGTAAACCCAAGAACAATAGTTTTGTCCATATCAAGATAGATTTGAGTGTACTGTCAGTCTGGGGTGTTTTAATCAGATGTGCACTTGGGCAAGAAACTCAATAATGATCCTACCTTAGCCCATTGGGCAGCGTATTAATCTTAACAGATACGTCAAATTAAGAATGGCAAGGAATTGTCCTGGCAAGGAATTGTCCCCAGGTAGGATTGTCCTAGCAATGAAAAAAAAGAATGGCAAGGAATTGTCCTAGTAACACGCATATGCCTAAACAGGGAGGTAGCCAAGTAGTACAAACATGACCTGCATTTCAAATGAAACTTTCTAACACTTTTTAACAATATATACATCATGTACCGAGCATCAACTTAATTAAGTAAGGTTGCTGCTTCAGGAACGCATCATTAAGATTCATATTTACACCGTTTAAACTTAAGAATAACTGCTTTGAAAAAACATATAACTGGATCAAATATTTGTCCGTATTACAAAAGCCACAAGAACTCATTCCCCTGCAGAGGCACAGGTGCTTGAGGGAAATCAACTTAGATATGAGTGGTTTTCTCGGATCCTACCTCTGTTGACTAAGTGGGTTCACGAGGACAAGCGGCCCATAGAGAACTGAGAGCACGAAGACGGTGAAAGTACTCTCCTAATGCAAGTAAACCACGAGCTGCTTGGCGCATTGTTAATATCCGAGACATATGCTGCAGAGTTTGTTGCCGAAGGTGATCGGCCTGTTTTTAAAAAGAGAAACATGATCCAGTATACGGATAAGAATCAAGGGTTAAATTGTTGAGTGCTCATAATTAATACTAACATTCAGCATTCCCAACGGCAATATTTGTTTATTATATATGATTATGACTTGGTTTTGTATTGTTCAAAATTGTTAAGTGAGCTATGTATGACACGAGGAAGGAATTCATGAAACATGAGTTAATTCAGCTTTCAGAGATATCAAGTGCACATTAACTAACAAGATGTCACCAAGAAATTATTACCTGGTTCACAAATCCCTCGAGAGCTTCTAACTTCTCCATGTCATCAGCCATCTGACCATAACCCCCAACACCCATTACATCAACTGCTATGCTTTGGGACAGAGTCTGCTGGAGTTTATCAATTCCTTGAGTTAGAGCATCTTCAGCTTGCTGAGATGATTGACGAAGGTTACAGACATCAGCGAGTTGTTGATCAGTCAAAGGCTCAAGTTGTGACATGAGAACCTGCAGGGGGGGGGGGATTTAGAAGTTTGATTAATACAATCTACATAACAATAATGAAATATTAACACAAAAGAAAAAGGGAATAAGCTTTTATGTATGTATTCTAAAGATGTCGGGCAAATAGTGATAAGAGTAGCTAGCTAGAACAATGTAGACAAAGGTATGCAGTCTCTTGAAGAAGCTGATACTGAAGTCCATCACAGCAAAATATATAGACAGTGACTTCTCCATATGCTACTATTAAGACCCACAATCCTATATTTAGGATACATAATGCTATAAAGGTAGCTTTGTATCCTGTGTAAAAAATGAAATGAAAAGTTCATGAATAGAGAGGCCAGCATCATCAGGGACCACCAATACCTAATCAGTCTTCAAGCAATAAATTATATGGAATAAGACTTACATTTAGAAGTTCTGATGGGCGGAATCCTCCGATCCACTGAAAGAAGCGTTCTACTGACGTTCTCCATTTGCCAGATATCAGATAGAATACATCAGCCTTCGCAGCATCTGCTTTCATACGGAAAAGATTGTTATAGTGGTTCAAGCCATTCTCAACAAGTATTCGGAGCTCAATATCAGTTATATGAGCTTGCAATGCTTTCCTAAGTTCAGAGATTTGCTTATGTTGTTCTTCAACCCAATGTCCATATTCCATCTCAAATGCAGCAATTCCTGTGAAATAATGATCAGAACCATATTGATCACAACACATATGTAAGAATTAAAGAATAAATGCAATCACCATGATAAAGATGCAAAATAGTTTCAAGGGGTAATTAGGCAATTCAAGGCCAAAGTTCCGAGATTCCTTGAATAGATATTAAATAAATATAAATTGTCTGCAGAGGCAAGTGAATGAAACAAATGTGGAAATTGTGGGTGAGACATTTAGTGATTAGTTTATTAGCAGCATGCATCCATCAGTATTTTGCAATAAAAACAGGAAAGAAGAGACAACGGGACCTATAATGCCTTAACACACAAAGAACATTTAACAGATAGTTTATAAACAACTTTCCGATCTGTAGTTGGCAACGAAAAATGAAGAGGGGCATCTGGCACCATGTTTTCAGACAAATCTCTAAAAGAGAAACCTTCAAGGAAGATCAGTTTCTGCATAGAAGTCCGTAAGGTATAGTCTTCTGTTTACTTCATCATGCTTTTATGTGTCAAGGGTTGCTAAGATTTGCCATGCCGTACAAATATCATCAAGTTAGCTCATGGAATCACAAACCTGGATTTACTGTTCCTGAAAATCCTAAATGACTAGAATTTGATGCACTGCCTAAGTAAGCACCCTGCAGTCAGGAATTCACAGAGCTGTTAGAAGAGACAATTTGTTGTTCCAGGAAATCCTAACTAGTATTTTCATCAGTGACTGATAAATAGGGAAATGCATCTGGTTAAACAGTGAAACATAATAGATGGAATAGAGTTTTTATCTCACCTGGTGCCTAGCTCTTTCAAGTTCCTGCTCCAGCTGGGCCAACTTCATTCGGCTGGATTCTAATTGTTGAACATAAGCCTAAGAAACAATGTTGAAATATAAATATTCTGCACTACAATGTTAAAATACCTTTCATCACCATATACTTGTATAAGAATGTAGTAAACTCTACCTTCTTCCGCAAGCGACTTTTGCGAGCTGCTTCACGATTTTGTGCCAATCGTCTTTGTATCTGCAGTTAGATTTGTGAACATTTCAAGTGCACTGTTAGTCATCTATTCATTGATTTTTCATCTTTGCACTAAAGAGAAACGGAACATCCAATCCCATTGAGTTTAATCCAGTTCAATAAGAAAGGATGCTTCTCAAAAGCTCAAACATCCACAAATTCATTATTTTGTGTACTACTAGTCTTCATGTGAGAATAGTACCAACAACAAATTCCCATTTGTGGATTTTATTTGAAGCAATCTTTTCATCTAGTTTCCCAAAGGATTCACATGCTACACATTTTCTCCACACAAAGCTGGTATAATTCATAAGAAATTTAAGAATAATAGCTTGTATGTTTTTGATTAATCGAGAGAGAGGAAAGGAGTTTCATAACCTTATCAGCAGGTTTGTGTGCTTCTTGATCGCTTCTGTACGGTTCCATTGATTCATGTGAAACATGTTCACTCTAGAGGAAGTCAATCAGAAAAGTCAGGCCGCCTGGTAAGCATAGTTAGCCCTGACATTCATTAATTAGAAGGAAAACATCATGCATCATTACCTTGTCGTCTAGCCCAGCATCCACCTGCACAATTGTGGATGGGCCAATGTTTAGGCTACCATCATCTCTGAAGGCGTGTGCCCATGAGCTAATCTGGTTAAAGGGCTCATAAATGCCCATTCCTCTGAGGGCGGCAATTTGAGTTGACGTAGAGCTCATGCTCTAAAAGAATCTAATAAAAAATGGAAAACAAAGCAAAACAAACAGACACATTTAGTCAGCTGCAGCATCACATCAATGTAGTAATAAAATTACATGGAACTTGTCATTCTTAAGCAAAACAAGAAATAATATGCATAGCAAAAACATCAATAGAATGGAAAGGAAAAAGGGAAATAAGATTCTGGTCAAAATGATGCTCATCCAAGGACAGAGCTCAAAAGGATATCTACTGATAACTGATTCCAAAAGAATCCTACCCAAATTTCGTGAATTGTTGTGCTATCCAGGAGACAAACATACAAAAGAAAATTTGTAAAGCATTGTCATTCAGACTATGTAGACTTACAAAGCTAAGAGATCAAACACTCACTAAGGTTAAACTTTAAGGCTCAGACACATGCACTGACATGGCAACTTCAGCTATTCTTGTTCATTCATGAAGGTAAACACATTGAAAAATTTGCCAAGTATTGGACTCATCAACAATGGCAGCATCAGCAACACAGATATAAAAATTAGGGGTAAGTAAGGCAACCTATATAAAAATTAGGGGTAAGCAAGGCAACCTATGTTGTGGACATGAAAAAACGAACCAATGTCATATTTACTTTGCCAGAGGAAGTAGGAACAGGAAAGAGAGTAGACAGACAACTTTTCAAGGGTAACGCACAATATTGATTCTCCCACAGCACTCCCATGTTAGAGATTCCAACTGGTTTATTGAGCTAAATCAGCAACGGTGCCCTCATGTCTTGCTTAAAATAACTGTATGATGGAAGCAGCTTCACTTGCTAGTTAACATTTCCTACTGTTTCTTCATTTATATTTGTTTCTAGAAACCTCTCCATCATGTGAGGACATTCTACAGATTGACAACGAATCAAAGACCACTCCGTGAGGAAATTTCGCTTCACATGTCCACCTCAAATCACAATAAATCTTTTCAAAATGCTTCAAGACTTGTTCTCTTCAAAATCTCGAAATATGGATTATGCACTAATAATAAATATAGTATCAGCAAGATTGAACGAATGGTCTATGATCAGCTATAAATTATGTGGCTATTGTCTCCAGAAACCTATGTGGTTTCATCCAACAGTAACGACAATGAACATTATGGCCTAAATCCATCTCAATTTTTTTTTTGGAAGCAAGGCTTCAAGGGATGATTCTTTTTCCACAAAAATCCAACCACTCAAAACAAACTATGCTAAACAAGAAGGAATAAAAACAGAATCGATGGTGAATTGGACTCACTCTTAATCGATCAAGATGTTCTTATATATGGCATAAAGCAAACATGCTATTGCTTAAACATAAAGAGACCATCCAAAAGAAAGGACCCTTTCTCTAACCTAAACACACAAACTCAGAAACAACCATTAAACACAGAAAAGCATGCTTTTATCCGCACCAATACTGCGTAACTTCCCTTCCAATTAATCCGGACACAAGTGTAAACAAAACCAAGATCCAGAAAATACTGATTAAAGTAAGTCATCAGCCTTCACTTACCTCTGTACAGCATGCTTCAATGGATCATGAATTTGCAAAAACGACGCCAAAAGTCTCAACTTCCCAAGTAGCCAAAAGAAGAGCCCCCCCTTGAAGGAAAAAAAGTACACTAATAAACGGACAAAGTTTGCTGCTGCTGCTTCTTCTTCTTTTGGGGGGCTCTGTGTGTATGTAATTCAGCTCTTACTACAAAAATCTCTCAAGCAATTCAAGTATTCCAGCAAGTCCAAGAAATTAAACCTAGAAAATTTAACACTGGCTCACTGTCTTTAATACTAGTTGGCATCAGGAATGAACATCACCACCATCCATTCCTTGCAAGTAAACAAGACCCAAAAGAGACACTCTCTTAAAGTCCACAAAAGAAAACAGAATAAAAAAATAATTAATCTCATGATCACTGAAAAAGACTCTTCCTTTTATTTCCTTTTTTCTTTGTTTTTTGAACGTTACTACAGTCAACCCGTTACCATCACCATACCCCTTGTCACTTTAACGTACGCACATCCTCTCTCTTTTTTATTCCTTTTTTTAAAAAAAATATTTAAGAGTGTGCTAATAATTATTTTAAAAATATTAAAATAATATTTTTTTTCATATCAGCACATTAAAACAATAAAAAAATTAATTTTAAACAAAATAATTTTTTTAAATTTTACTCAAGGTTTAGTCCTTCCCTGTACAGTTGAACACTCTTTAGCATTTAATAGTACATATCTCTATGCTCTGCTGAGGGTTAAACTATTTTTTTTAACTTAAAAAAAATGTTGAGTATGAAGATATTTTTTATCAACATCATTAAATTCAATCAAGCAGTTTGATCTTGGAACATGTCAACTCAGCTCCTTGCCTAGCTCGAGATTCGAATTAAATCGTATGAGAGCTGATCCAAAGTGAATTATTTAATTTAATGGGTCCAAAAATAACTTGGATGACTAGCAAAAACATGATATAATTTTTTTAAAAAACTTTAAGATGACAATTTTTTTATATTGAGATGATGTTAGATTGGATCGACCTTGGTCATCCTGCAACCTAGGTCATGGATTTCAATAGGTTTAATAACTTTGTTATTTTTATAAAATATATTTTTTTAATTTTATGATAACATTAGATGCTTTCAAAATCGAGCATCAACCCTAAAAAAAATATTTATTTGACATTGTGATAACCCTATAGAAAATAGAAAAAAAATAAACTACAAATTTCATTTCTCAACCAATCCAACATTGAATAAGAGTGAAAAAATAATAATATTAGGTTTGATAGGTAAACTCACTAAACCCGTGAATTGGGTAACTCAATTCAATACGTCAAACCCGCAAACTAGGTAATGGATTGCATTGGGATTAATAACCTATTTTTTCTTCTAAACTATTGTTTATTTAACTATATGATAACAAAAATAAACAATCATAAAATCGAGTGTCAAACCAATACTGAGATTTTTTTTAAGATTATAATAACCTTATAGAAAACAAAACAAAATAAATTATGAAACTCAATTCTCAATCAATCTAATATCAAGGGATAAAATTAAAAAAAGAATAAATTTATAAAAAGAAAGAAGTTAAACTCACTATACACATCAACAGACTTTCTAAAACTTAATAAAATGTTTTTTTTCATAACTATTTTATTAATTATATAATAAAAAAATAGATGATTACATAATTAAGTTCAATTAGAAAAAAAAAAAAAGAATAAGA
>Ga0307518_10004444_pt1 | contig 10057 bp, 6 predicted proteins | sample 25_EM_MG_FD_203889 | JGI IMG/M metagenome (GOLD analysis project Ga0307518, IMG submission 203889) | Populus trichocarpa ectomycorrhiza microbial communities from riparian zone in the Pacific Northwest, United States - 25_EM | ecosystem: Host-associated > Plants > Roots > Unclassified | place...
AGTGAGATTAGTAACACCAGTTCCAATGATTTAAGTGCAAAAGATTGAAAGAAGAAGTAGAAGTGAAGTTGTGTCCTTTAGAGATGGCAATTGATTTGTGGAGATTTGAAGGACTTGCTTGTTTGCCATGTTTCTCAATTCAGTTTACGAAACTTTAGGGAGAGAGGTCTATTATCGTCCATGTAACTGACTGGACTCACCAACGGTTTGATGGACAAGTGAGAGTCCCTGATAAGGAACGAAACTTAAAGCTCCATGTAGAAGATGGGTATAACAGATAGACAAACTAAAAGGATGCTGGTTTTATATGAAGTGGCGAGCAACTTTCGATTTAAACCAAATTGATAGGGCGTGTAGTCACTTTGGTAAGAAACCAAACTAACCAATTGGTTTATTTTCATTGTTATAATAACAATTTACAAAGCCCTATTAAAAAAAAAACTCAACAATCATCCGCATATCATATCCTACCCGCTACTCTTTTCTCTAAACTTAACAACCTGACTCTCTCACTCAAGCTAGTGGCAACGGCAATAGCAACGACTAGGTAGCCATAAATTTGGCAGGGCTATTGCCTTCACTTTAGAAGTTATATTGCCAAAGGATTTTCATAGATCTATTTCTTAGTACTAACCAAATCTCTCCTGGAGGAATATAGAGCAGCTACCCCTAAATCCAGCAACTTTCTCTTTCTTGACCACTGTAGCGGCCCCTAAATCCCCTCCCTCTCTCAGGTCTTTTGACTATTTCTATCAATAATTGTTTGATTATATGCGTAAACAAATACCCAATACATGAATGTGGTGGTTTGCTTAGTCTTATATATATATATATATATATATATATATATTTGCTTTCATTCCATTTGTCTGTACTTTGTTGTTTGATTGGTTGAATGGAGGTCTTGTGTGCTGGTTTCATTTGTGCAAGTATTTTTTTATTTTAGAGAAACAACATTTGTGCATAAAAGCTTGATCATTGATATGTATTTTTCTTTTGTGTTACTATAAAGTGATCAAACAATAAGAGTTTGCACTCTTTGATCAAACTGTTACAGTAAATTGTGAAGTTGAACCTACTGAGCTTTTACTTTTGTTTTTGTTCCTTGCCAGTGTTAATTTTTCCCATGTCCTCTCCATAATTTTAGGTTGCAACATTAATCACTTTTTTTTTTCATTCTTTTTCATAAGTTATATGACATGCTTTAGTCAAATGGCTGAAATGTCATGCATAATTTTATATGATCTATCATCAAAAGAAGAGACAAGATTAACTCGAAAAAAAATGTAAATTAAATGAGTAAATAAAGAAATAATTTTCTTTGAAAAAAGGAAAAGGCAAGCCTGGGCTAGCCATTGCTTGGGCCTGGCTCGCTAGGTCCTTGCTCACTGGGGTTAGATGCCTCTGGCTAGCACACTTAATTATGAAAGAAAAAAGAAAACATACCAAGCTGTTTTTCATAGCTTTGCTTCTCTTTAATAGGCAGCAAGACAGACAATAAGAAAGATGTCATTGTCTTGGATTTTGAGGATCACAAGAAATGGCAGCCATTGGTTTGTCTCTCATCGACCCTCATCTTATGGACTCTTGCTCTCCAACAATTCCCACTCTTCTACTCGAAAGGTAATACTAACAAATCTCCTTTATTGATTTCGTATATTCTATGACATTAGCAAGCTCATTCTCAAATGGGGCTCTTCATTCTTTTATCCCTTCTCATCTTGGTTTGTTTCATTGGTTTTTCAAGTGTGTGGGGTGTGGAATTGGAAAGGAAACAAAAATGAGCTGTTGGGTGAGCTTAAAAATGAGGAAATGAAATGATAGATTTAGTTTAGATCATTGTCAATGTCGGGGGTAATAAACTGCTAATTCAGTGACATGTTGTTGCTGCAATCAAAGCCAGTGTTTAGAGGGCCTTTCAGGCTTGGAATGAACTTAATTAAAATACTAAGTTTTTTTTATCTTTGTTTGAATTGTTGGTATGTTTTGAGTGCAAGATTTTCCTAGTAATTTGTGCCAAATAGAGCTTTCTTGATGAGGATCAGGGTGTGCTAACCCAATCATATTCAATAGATGACAGGGAAAATGACTTAAATATCTGAAAAGCTTCTAAATTGTGATGGAGTGATTCAACTGCAAAGGACTTATAAATGATCATTTGCTAGTGATGCATAGGCCTGCTTTATGATTTGGAATGAAATGATCGGGAGTCAGCTAATATAATGGAGTTGAGGGAAGAGATAACAACAGGATATTTAAAGTCTAAAAGTAAACATCTGTGATAAGAATTTTTTTCCAAAAGGTTTTAGTCTCATTATACATGGTTAGATTTGAGAAGATTGGATGTTATTTATAATTTTGTTTGGTATCAATTTCTTTAAAGGATCAACAAGGTTTAGATCTGTGTTTTAATTAGAAAGTCTTATACTTGGATTACAATTTAATGTTTGCATTAAGCTTTATACGTGATGCTTTAGGAGCTCAATCTTTTATCTCTTTTTAAGTTTTCTACAGTTGATTGACTTACAGTTGTCTTACATATGCTGTTACTATTTATATTCCACTTGTTTTTGTTTCTGGTTATTAGTAGGTTTTCAATTGCAGAGAAACTTATTCTTGGACTGTACCTTCCTTTCATGTTTTCAAACATCAGATTCATCACCAGAGCAGTTCCTTAGTGGAGGTTAGATGTAGCACTCTCTTTTCATTTCTCTCCATGTTCTGTTTTTCATAATGTATTTATACATATGTATACATATATATTCCACTATATATTTTGGGTATGTAAAAATTTATTCACTTATAACATGTAAATGAGGCATGGGAATGTGGGAGTTCATGATTGTGGGATATTTGCCATTCTTAAAGGATATTAGGGTTCACCTCTTGTCCCTTCTCCTGTTGGAACCTTTTAGTGTGTGATATGTATCCAAAGAAGCAAAAAGAACACTTCAATTATTATCCAATACTCTTTAATGATGTGTTGTAGACTTGGTGAGAAGTTTCATTAAAAAAAGGTACTATACAGAATTGTAAGCTTAGTGATAAATTTGATTGTGGACCATTTGTTTGGAATGGAATAGCATGTGGGTAGTTGAGCTAGGTTGTACCTTGATATAGTCGTATTTCAAATTCATTTACAGATTTTAAATCCTTTCCTCTTTAAAGTTGAAACCGCAAGTTTTGAATCTAGAGATCTCTTAAGGTTTTATGGCGTAGGGAATAGGGTAGATATAACACAAGGTCCATTCCCTTTTATCTATTTATTCATTGAATAAACAAAGGTTTTATGGGGTTTTGAGATACTCAATTCTTTGAACTAGGTAGCTTTATAGTTCTTGACTTCCTTGGTATACTTCCAGTGTATGAGAGGCCATGTTATTGGTGCCTTGATTGTCAAACACTTGGTTTTCTGTTACTTGATACTGCATCTGATCCATCACACATTTTCTTGTGTGCTACGTTGCTCACTCCTATGATTCGATACTTTGTTTTCCAGGAACAGCTTGACCCATTTTCACTTGTTGCTGATGAGCTATCACTTCTCGCTAATAGATTGCGGTCAATGGTAATTGCTGAGGTATTTATTCTGTCTTTTTGCATATGTCAAATATGGTTGGTAGCAATAATAGATATGACTTTTCTTTTCTGTTTTAATTGTGCTTATTTGATATGATGTGATAAAAATTGGATTCAAATTTCATTCACAGGTTCCTAAGCTTGCCTCAGCTGCCGAGTACTTTTTTAAAATGGGAGTACAAGGAAAGAGGTTCCGTCCCACGGTAACTACAATGATGCTTATGTGCTCATTATTTGGGTTTGCTTCAAGATTGTGTTCAGCTAGTGTCTAATGAGTTTATCTAATCTATGTTGAGTGTGATTTTGGTGGCTATTTTCCGGGAAGGAAGTTGTCCATATACTTCATTGCTTGTTTGAAACATTTAAGTGTGTTGTGCATACTTTTACTTTTTGGTAGTAATAAGTATGCAATAATATTATTGCAGCAATGACCAAAGACATTATTACTTGTGCTTTGGGACTAGGAAAATGTCTCGAAGTTCAAACTTGAGGCTTTGTGACTTAAGCTCACATTAAGGTCTGCGAAGTCTATTATTGATTCACCTTGTTGTACACTTGAAACTCGACTCACATCCGGAAAATCTGCTCATTAGCTAGTCAATTTTAATCCAATATCCAATGGTATTACTTTTACTAATTTCTGTCTCTGAAACTCTGAAAATATATGAATAAATAATTTGTAAAAAAATGCTTAGGAAGAACACATGATCAACTAACATTGCTTATGAAATGTTTTGTAAGGTATCATGCCTAGCCTAGATCATTTGAACTTTAGTCTGAAGCTACAAGCTCTTGATTATTTCTTGTTGAAGTTTTCTAAACTCTTAATGTTATTACTGTTATCAAATAAAATTATGTTTTTTTCATGTTTCAGATACATCATATATCTCTTTAAGTTTTGTGTAGGTTTTGTTGCTGATGGCAACAGCTTTGAATGTGCGTATACTTGAAACGGAAACTGGCAGTGAAGGAGATGCTTTGACAACAGAACTACGTAAAAGACAGCAATCTATAGCTGAAATTACCGAGATGATCCATGTCAGTTTCTCATAGTTCAGTATTTTTCTTTTGCCAAATGCCCTTTTGCTCTAACTTCATTCACTCATGCTTTTGTATCAAGTAAAGAAACATGTTTGTTATTGCTTCAGTACTAATGCAGTTGTTCCACGTGTTAGGTGGCAAGTCTTCTGCATGATGATGTATTGGATGATGCAGATACGAGACGTGGTATTGGTTCATTAAATCTTGTTATGGGCAATAAGGTGCTGCAATATATTGTTCTTTTTTATTTAAGTTCCACTCGTCATTTTAATTTTCTATAATTTCTGCTCTAGTTTTTTTTTTTTTTGAACTTTATCCTGATTTTCTTTTGAAATGTGGAGTTGCTTTTCAATCTGTGCTTTCTCAATCTAGGTTTCTTAGCAGTTATGAGTTTCATTATTGTTGTATTTGGAATTTCAATTGTTCGTGTTCAGCACTGTAGGAGGAATTCAATATATTATCCAAATTGTTAATTCTGTCTGACCTTCCAGCACTGGCAGGCTTCAGTCTCCATATAAAAAGCAGAAACATTTGTTGCAAGGAGAGGCAACATCATTTTGGAACATTATATGTAATGGTGTTGTGAATAAATAGTTGATCCCTGCTTGGTACTTGGGTTATGTTTGTTATGGGGTTAAAAATTTGGAGGTGAAATGTAAAGGATGTAACATTTAAGAGTGAAGTGTTAAGGGTGTTAAAAATTATGTGGAAGAGTTAATAGTTTTTGGTAAGATTGTAAAAGATCATGGGTATTTGTGGTCCCCATGCTAGTCAAATCAAATTTGAAGTTGAATGCAAGTATAAAAACATTCAATAATATATATTTGTTTCTCAAATGTGTGGTGGAAGGAAAAGAGAAAAAAATGGATACAAAATTCAAGAAAGAGAACATGCATATAAGACGACACCCCCCTGAATATTTTTACCTCCCCCCTCATCAGGGTGAAGCCTAACCTGCCTTCTATATTCTTAACCTCCTTTGTCTTATAACTATATTTTTAACCTCCTTGAGATTTCACCCCTCTCCAATACTGTACCAAACACAAGGAGGTGAAAAATTAAATTACCCTTGTAAGTTTCATTCCCTCGTAATAAACACATCCATAGTAGATCTCTATCCACTGTGATGATCGCATTGCCGCCTCTCTCATTTAGAGGGCTTTGCATTTAGATTTGTATGTTCACAAGTCCTTGGAGGCCATTTTCCTGTGCAATTTTAGGAACTTAAGAGGTTGCAGGTTGTTGGTGAAATTTGATTCTGGAATAAAATGTTGATATTGAGCATTGCAGTGAGTTCCCATACTATAGAGATATTGATGGGACATTACTCTAGGTGCAGAAGTTTGGTTTTAATAATGTAGGGTATTAATGGTAAATATAGAGAATCAGTAATTGCTTGAATTGTTAAGGTAAATTGTATCAAGGAAAACACAAATAAATCTCTAGCTATATGTTTTTGGAGGGTTATAAAATTTTGTGCTTATGAGTTCCCATAGCTATATGTTTTGGGGATGCTCAAGTGGTTTACTTACACAATGAACTGTTTGCGTGCTCTGGCTGTATTTATATTTGTCTTTAGTAATATTCGAAACCTTCTTGAAGATACTGATTATGGTGATAACATTGACTTTTCCTGGTTTTCATAGTATACCCTATCAAATCATAAGTTATGTAATTCCCCATGCAGGTGGTACCCTACTGGTAGTGAATCTGCTAATGAACAATAGCATCACAAAACTTTCCCATATATTATTGGGCAGGTTTTTTTTTTATCATTTCAATTTGTACTTTGAAATTGAGTTCTACATCACTTTTATGCATTGCTTAGACTAATAAAATTGTAGAGGACTGTAGCCTAAGGTCTTCTTGTTTTTAATTTACTCCATTTCATTTGTATTGCAGGTGGCAGTACTTGCTGGAGATTTTCTACTTTCACGAGCTTGTGTAGCCCTTGCTTCTTTGAAAAACACAGAAGTAAGAATACATTAATGTTGTTCATCTAAGCATGAAAACCTAATATTTAGCAATAATCTCTTCTCTATTTAAGCAATGATACCGAGTCTTTCTATAATGCTTGGTATCTTTCAACTTTAGTCGCAGGCTCATATGCACCTCAAAAGTAATCCTTTATTCTTCAAACTTGTTCCTAGTGGTAAAAAATGGTGGTGAAAAAACCTTGGGGTTGAGTAGCATAATGGATTGGCAAGTTTTAGCCTGTCTTCCAATCCCTTACTTTTTCTGCTTTTGCATATAGATTTAACTGAATAACTTATTTGGTGTCAAATTTATCATACATCAGTTCATTGGTCGGTGCATTTCCATTTCCCATGATTAATGAGATGAGTTAGTATTAGTAAGCGCCATGTTAAGGACAATGGTATTTCTTTTTTGGTGTGTGTGTGTATTGGGGGGTCGGGGAGACTTCATATTTTCTCTGACTACTGCTATGTGCCTGTAGGTTGTTACATTACTAGCGACAGCTGTAGAGCATCTTGTTAATGGTGAAACTATGCAGATGACTTCGACATCTGAGCAACGTTGTAGGTATGCTGCTTTGCTTTCACTTTTCTGGGTGTCTGTAGAAAACTTTTATCTGGCTTGCCTAATCATGGACGGGTGGCGGTAATTTTCCTTTGAAAACAATGATCCAAGCGCTTGTACATACTGACTGTTTATTGCTCTCAATTACTTTTTAATGGAAGGGGTAAGGCAGGCCACAGCAGCTTGATAGATTTTTTTTGTTCCCCCTTGAATCAGTTCTTTTCACGAAGTAGTTTCAATTTCTAATATCAGTTGTTTCTGATAGTTTATTATAATCTAGTGCTTTCTCCATGCATCTCCCTTTCACTATAAGTGGTTTGGATTCTACCTGGAATTGCAAACTATATGAAACCTATTGTGTGTTGAAGCACCTCATTATGCAATGTCCTACATAGTATCACCAGATAGAAGTTCTTGTTTTGGCCTATTCAACCTGGACACCCTTTATGGCGTTAGACAAAATGGAATGGTCCCGTGTAGTCTAATGACCATGAATGCTTTTATTTAATTGGCATAAAATGGTCTAAAAAGATGCACTTGCATAAGGTTATGCATGTGAATCAGCTGGATGACTGGGAGGCTATGAGCCACTTCTTTTTCCTTGTCTGTATATGATTACACCTATCTAAGCGATGGCGTGCAAAAGATTTGCAATAACACCTCAATGATGTTCCATTTTTCGGTTTATTTGACTTAAAAGGTGTTGCTATTGCAGCATGGAGTATTATATGCAAAAGACGTACTACAAGACTGCATCTTTGATTTCAAATAGCTGCAAGGCAATTGCCCTTCTTGCTGGGCAAACAACAGAAGTTGCAATGTTGGCTTTTGAGTATGGCAAAAATCTGGTTTGTGATTTCATTCTTTCTTTCTTTCTTTTCTTTTCTTTTTTTGTTTTTTTTTGGGGAACTCTTTTATTTGTTCCAAGTTGTGTTTTTGCTGGTGTGGACAGATTGATGGATTTCATGATTTCTGGTCAAATCTTCAGTTTCTGGCTATCATTTTCCTGGCTGATACCCTTCTGTCTATGGTTGTTCCTTTTCCTATATTCTAACCGATTTCTTTTCCAGGGATTGGCATATCAATTGATTGATGATGTTCTTGATTTCACGGGAACTTCTGCTTCCCTTGGAAAGGGTTCATTATCTGACATTCGCCATGTAATTCTTCTATCCTTGTTATGATATCTACTGGCTGGAGATGATAATGGTTGTAAGCTTGAACTGGTTGTGATTGCACAACCACATTAAATTGTTAACAAGGTTGCATTATATATATATATATATATTCATTTGTTATGTTGATATGTCACCTGAAAGAAATATATATTTTGCCAATTGTCTTACAGGGAGCTTTGCTTCTTAATCAATCATAGTATATTTTTTCTTTTGCAACAATGTTTTATGGTTTAGGTCAAAATTTGAATTAGGTTAGACTTTGTTCTCAAATAAGATTGAGAACAGGCAATCTTGATTCAATTATCTTCTTATGTAACTGCAAACAAGAAATGACTAATTTCTCTTTTTTGTCGCAATCCTCATTCTATAACAACAGGAAAATGTAAAAGCTGAAGCATTTTGTTTGATATCATTCAGTCTTAACTATCATGAAGTTGGCTAAATGTTGACTCTTTTGGAAAGTTCATAATCAGGGCTCCAAATGTTCCACCTGCCAACTTCTTGGCTTATGGCACTGTCCTTGGGACAATATGACATAATGGTGGCCAAAAATTTTGGTTGTCACTTGGTTCAAAAATTCATAGCTGTCTTTATTAGCTATGACATGAAAGGCATGCTTAGTTGTATCTTGCACTGGATTGATTTGGGGTTTTTTCACTGGCATGATGTAGAATAGTGTATAGTATTTGATCTCAGTGAACTGCTTTTACATTTTAAAGTCCCTACATTGGTCAGTGTCATTTCATTTGTGACATGACGACAACTCTCAACATTCTTTCTGATTCTGTTACATTTTCAGTTGCACATCAGAGCTCATTTTCATAATTTCTGGTTCAACAATGTGAAATTTTATTGTAGGGAATTGTAACAGCTCCAATATTGTTTGCCATGGAGGAGTTCCCTCAGTTGTGTTCAGTTATTGACCGGGGCTTTGACAAGCCTGAAAACATTGATGCAGTAAGTTCATCTTCATTTACTGATCTCAAAAAATGCCTAACATTCATCAATTCTATGATGTGCCTAACATTCATGCTTAATGTCATCCAGCAACAAAAAAGCATATATTACTTGCATTTCTGCCGTCAATCAGTGATTGATGCTGAGACTTAATGATTCTGACGTGGGGGCTATGAATTTTTGTGGACTTTAGCTTTGGCATTCCAATATGGAATGTTGGAGAATGCTTAGTATTTTCACCTATTCAAAATATTTTAAATGATTTGGAACTCCTCTTGGCATGACAAATTTGAAAAAAATGGACAGTAGTTTTCTATACGCAAGAGGTGAAGTACCAGATGTATGATTTGGCCCTTTGGGAGGTGTTTGCTATTGGAATTCTGCTTTTCTACAGAGCACGATATGCTCACTCCGCATTCCTTTCATTCCATCTAATCCCCATTCTTTGCTTTCTGATGTTTTCTTTACTTTGAACCGCGGAACTTGCTTCCATCTAATCCCGATTCCTTTCACTCCTTTGTTCATGTTTTACATGGAGTGTTGATTCCAACCCATCTGTAAAACTGATTTTCATTTAAAGCATAGGTAAAATGATGATGCCCTGATCGTTTCTACTGTTTGTATCATCTGTTTGTTTTTTTTTCCCTGTAGAAATTAATGTTAATTTATCCGAGCTGCTCTGTCTTTGGATTCAGGCCCTTGAGTACCTTGGGAAGAGCCGTGGAATACAGAGAACAAGGGAGCTAGCTGCAAAGCATGCT
>Ga0307518_10004445_pt1 | contig 10055 bp, 8 predicted proteins | sample 25_EM_MG_FD_203889 | JGI IMG/M metagenome (GOLD analysis project Ga0307518, IMG submission 203889) | Populus trichocarpa ectomycorrhiza microbial communities from riparian zone in the Pacific Northwest, United States - 25_EM | ecosystem: Host-associated > Plants > Roots > Unclassified | place...
TTGAATATATTTTATTGTTGTATTGGCATAATTATTGAATAATTTGTTGAATTATAATTCTTAATGTTGAATTTACCTTAGGATTAGTAATTGAATATGTTGGAATAATTAGTATAGATTGGGTCAATTGGTTGTGGCTTTTGTTAATATGTGCAGGTTTGTGGATTTGGATAGTATCCAGTATAGGAGAGGTGCAGTCGAATTTTTTTTAACATTTGAATTTAATTAAATAATTATTTGTATAAAATTATGGAGATGCGTAGAATGAAAACCAGAGTTGGTCGCTCACGTACGATCGTAGCTAGTTCGTCTAGCAGAGATGATGATATTTCCTTAGGTGCCTCTCAAGTAGAGGCACCTACACCACCTGCGCCGTCAACCGATGATGCCTCTTCCAGCGCTACTTCACAACGCAGAGGCGGCGTGCCTTCGCAGCGGAATCAATTTAACCGCAAGTACGAGGCACAGTGGAAGGACGACCTTTCAATGTAAGTTTGTTAAGGTTTTATTTTTTAAAAAACAAAAATTACAACATAATTTATGAAGTAATCACTATTTAATTTATTTAATTTATTTTCAGGTTCACAAACATTGAGGCCGCCCGAGTAATATCATCGGCGTTTAAATCATCGATGAAGATTCTATTGTTTCAATGGAGTCAGATATCCAAGCATCCTGAATGGATGCCTCAAATCAATGCATGGTTTGACAGATTTCAGGTTGGTGTTAATTTATAATTTTCAGCTTATTTCTAATAAATTATTAATATAATTGTAAATAAATTAAGTTGTTGTTAATATATCTTTTTTCATTATAGGCTGCGTCTCTTGAACGTGAGCCGAGTCCGATGGAGCAGTTTGTGGAGACACACGTGCGGAGTCAAGACCGCCAAAAGGGGGCGCAACAGTTTGTTGATAACCGTGCTCAACATTTCGTGGTATGTTTGTTCAACCATTTTATTTTGTAAGTTATTATGTTTATTGAATTAAATATGATGATTACCTTTTTTATTTTTAGGAGACCTATAATAATTGGTTGAGGGAGAGATACGAGGACGATATTTTGACCCATCCGAAATTCGATCCGGATTTGTGGATGGAGGTTGGATCGTCAGGTGGATCCGATAAAAATCGGGTTTACGGGCTCTCCAACACTACGGCCGACAACTTGCGGTCGACCCGTAGTGTTTCAACCGTTGGGAGCTCCCTATCAATATTGAGCCCCCAATCTAAGGAGTTCGTGGCCTTGCAGCAACACACGACTCAGCTCACTGACAAATACGACCACCTATCAAGGGAGTACGCACAACTCAAAGCGTCTCATGCACAACAAAGAGCGGAGTCTGAACAAATCAAAGCGTCTCAAGCACAACAAAAAACGGCTTATGAACAGTTTCGCGAAATGGTCATGAACATGGCAATATATAGTGGAACATGTGCGCCTAATCCTTTTTGGCCGTATAACCACCAGCCTCCTCCTCTAGGATCTCCTCCTCCTCCTCCTCCTCCAGCTCCACCTTTATATTAATTTGTAATTAACATTATTTACCTTTTAAACTTCATTTAATATTTTTTTTGAAACATATTCAGTTTGTAATGAATATTATTTAACTTTGATTTTTTTTTCTTTTTGATGTTCAATATAAATTTTATTTGCATAATTGGTTTGTATTACCATTAATTTATATAGTTTTATTTTATATATTCTAAATAATTTTTTAAAAACAAAATTAGAAAAAAACTATTACCAAGGGTTTTATCGACGGAATAAATCCGTCGGCATCTGACAGTAGAATTCCAGACGCATTTACAGACGGATATATTCGGTCGGTATTTTAAACACTCACCGACAGCCTTACCGACAGACTTAATCCGTCAGCATTTGACAGTAGCTACAGCACTTACCGACGACTTTACAGACGAATATATTCGGTCGGTATGTACCGACAGATTTACCAACGGTTTTTCTCCGTCGGTCAATTATGATATCACCGACGGAATAAAAATCCGTCGGTATATTTCAAGCGGGAATCGTTTTTTTTTTTTGCGCGCAAATTTCGTCTGTAAAATCATCGGCAAATGGTTTTTTTGTTTTTCCGACCGATATAGCGACGGAATGGGGAATCACCGATGAAAGGAAAGGCGACGGACATAATTCGTCAGTGAGGACGTCGGTAAATAAATCACCGACGAACTTCTAATCACACACCGACAGAATGTGTCCGTCGGTAAAACTGTGAAATCTTGTAGTGTAGATCCTCTGTGGATTGGAATTATCCACCCAAACTCAATGAGAATGAGGAAGATGATGCTAAAATAGAAAATTTTGATGCATAAATCTTTGTTTATGATGACATTGAGTATGTAAAAGTTTTTTATGCTACGTTAGTTGAGATAGACTTTAATCTTAAAAATGAAATCGTTCACGAGAAGCAAACCAAATTAAATATGGTTCTAAAAGTGATTTTTTTTATGAATCATATTGTAGAGGATGTGTCTCATATGTGCTTGGGGAGAATTATGTAATTAATAAGGTTAAAGTTGTTGTTTTTTTATTTAAGATAAAAGGTTTCAAGTAGAATCCAAAAGTTATCTTAGTGGAGAAACCACCACATATCTTGTTGGTGATGATATAAAAGATACATAGGTGTTTGGTTATTATAGTACTAAATCTTTGGTTGAGTCAGAGTTTGAGAAGGCTGTTGTGAGAGTTGTTGTATATGATCTTCAATGTAATGCTAAGATTGAATTTGTTGTTAAGAAGGATGAGTATATTGTTGGCAGGTATAATATTTCTAACAGAAAGGCTGAGCATGTAAAAGATTAAATTTTTTTTAACTAGATAGCCATGAGATCGAAGCAAGAGTATTTTAAACTTGAGGACAAATTCTTCCTACTTGAGGAGACTAATGTAGGATACTTTTCTTCATAATGCGCAACCTTATATTAACAAACAAAACTTTTAATTTAACTATTAAATCAAACTGAAATTTCACTAAGAGATTCTAGAGGTCTGGTTTATTTTAAGGTTAAAACTTTACAATAATAAAAAATCATAAAACCCTTCAAATTAATAAGGCACATAGTTAACTATTCGGGAGTTGCCATGTTTTCCTAGTTGATATATGTTTTTTTTATTATTTTGTTTATAACTATTGTATTATTTTTTTGGATTTGTTTATAATTTTTTTTAGTATAAATATAATTATTTGGCTTGTATTTCTGTAAACCACTTGAAAAAAAAATTAAATGATAGAAATTTGAATTAAAATTTTGTGAAGAGACCTATTTTACTAAATTTTATGTTGCTTATTCTTGTTATTATTATTTTTTATTGTTTTTATCTATATAAGTTCGTATAAAAGCTCTGCATCAATTGATATAAGAGAGTTCTGCGTCAGGCAATAAGAAGTTTGGTTGCATGTATCAACTACCCATTTTACGGTGAGATATCGATGCAGACAAGCTTGTGGTTGGTTTCGAGAATACATTAGTTGATGAAGAAGCCTGAGATGATTTTAATGCAGATTTCAACACATCATGCTTGAATGAAAAAATTGTTTCATCATGAAATCAAACATGGCGTGTATGGAGCATATATTCGCATGACCCGTCAGTGTCAGCCTTTTTACAAAACCATTTTTTCATGAGTTCAAGGGCACATTATTTTATAAATAGTACCTAATTTTGAAATAATTTGACAAGCCCACGAAATTCAGCACCCAACCATTTAAATTTTAGAATCAAATTGATGTTCAACAAGATTTTGAAATTGCAAAGAAAAATTCAAACAAGTTTCATTTAAAATCAAGTCAAAAGAAGCTGAACTCACTTTATCAGTAGATCACTGAAAATCAAGTGAAAAGAAGCTGAACACTCACTTTATCAGTAGCTAGATCCTATTGACAACTGACTCGGTTTATTTAAAGGACAGGGCTAACATCGAATACTACTAGATGAGCTGGACTTGCACGAAAGTAGTAATTAATTTGACAAATATTCTTGAATTGTGGATGAACAAACATATGATGACATAAGTCGGGAGGGACACATTCAGCAATCAACCCGAGGACATGTACGACAAAGCATGTAATCCATCCTTGACTTGTAAAAATTAACCTTTGTTATTTTTTTATTATTATTAATATAGATATTTGAGTTGATTTATATATTTTTTAATTAATTTTATGAATTTTAAAATTAATGTTTATATAAACCTCTAATAATTCTGTTCAATAAACTTGAAATAACTTGAACTCATAATGAAAAGCAAATCCAAAACTAGTTGAGATATTTTATATTTAATAAAGATGTGTTTTTTTTTTATGTACCAATAGCAACACAGTATACAAGAAATTATAATTCAAGATACGATAAAGATAATATTGCTAAAGCAACTTTGAGAATACACTCGAACTGAAGCAACTGTGAAGTTTGATATTTGGGATGCAGCAGAGCAAGAAAAATATGGAGCTTGGCTCCTTTGTACTATCGCGGTGCAGTAGCAGCTGTTATGGTGTATGATATTTCCAGCATGGTAGGCATCTCTTAAGCTCTTGGGGTTTGTGCTTGGTAATTTGCTTCTTGTACTAACAATACACTCGAAATTGGAACGATAAGAAAAATATGAAGTCGGAAATTCATTTTCGAACTCTAATTTGGTTCATCGATCGAGGAAGATTAATGTCCACTGTATTTTTCAAGTTCCAGACCTAATGGATTTATCAACGAGCTTGAGAATAAGAAAATGATCCTTTACCAAAAATAAATAGGATAAGAAAATGGTAAAAAATAAATGGTTATAATCAAACATACTTTATCCTTTATTTCCACGATTGGTTCTGCTTTGCGCGACAGGCATAACTATAAGGTTGTCAGGCCACTCTTCTTTTGACTGACGCCAACAAGGGATTCCCAAATTACAAGGAAAAAGAGAGAAGATTCATGAAGATCTAGGTAATTGAATTTTATTTTATTTTTGTTGACATTATTTACAAATTCAGATTTCAAATCAGGCCATCATTTGATTAAACTCATGAAAATCAAGGACTCCATTACCATCAATATCAAAAACATGAATCATGGCCACGCAGTCATCATAAGACTTTGCATCTCCTAGTCGATGCAGCATCCTTTGCAAGCCCTTAGGTGTTATGTACCCCGATCCCTTCTCCATTTCAAACATCTCAAAGGCCATTTTGAGATCATCATCATAATCATTAGCCTCCCTCTTCATTAGCCTCAAAAAGTCTTGGAAGTCCAACATGTTGTCCTGGTCTGCATCAAGATCGTTGATCGCTGATTGTGCCTCTTCATGTGACATGGACTCCCCTATGGATCTAAAGTATGCCCTAAGCTCTAGGGCTGAGATCCTCCCATCACCATCACTATCGAAATGACGAAAAACTTCTTTTAGCTCATCTTCTCTAGCTCTACCCTTTTTTGGTGTATATGGGGACATGAGGGAGTTAGGAGAGCTTAACGTTGAACTAGACTTTGATCTACGACGATGGAGACTTAACCTCAGACCCTTGTTAGAGAACCACTTAGATGATTTTGAAACTCTATCAGTTGCCATAAGAGAAGTGAAAAGCAAAAATATATATATATTTACAAAGCACCTACAGGACGTCTACTGGCATGCAAGGGTTTATATAGATAGAAGAAAGCAAACAGCACATTTATTTTGACAAAATGGCTTTCAGAAGAGGGAAATTGCAACGAAATTGCAGAGCAGAAAAGATAAATGGCAATGTATGATATTTCCGGGGAAGGAAATTTCACGGCAACTTCCTAAAGGGGTCCCAAAATTGATTGATCACTGTCCTTATATATATTTTTGTAACTTGCACGCTCTATATAGAGTGTTAAACACTTACCGAACCATAGTGAGTATATTTCCATATTCTCTTTTCCTTCTTGCTTTCTTTTTACAAAGTAAACAAAATCCTCCTAAAAATAACCTGATTTGATCTCATCAGATCCTCCATATTTTGAGATCGAATATTACATGCATAATTAATGGCGTAGGATGGGAAAAAAAATTACTTAGCATCTTATTTTATGATCTCACTTGAAGAGTTTTGAAAAACTAGTTTGTTTCACTTTAAATGTGAGAGCTTAAGATATATTTATAGAGTAACATTTACATAATATTATGATGTAGTAGATATAAATAGATCATGATTATGACTAAAAATAATTTAAAATGAAGCTAGGTAATCTTATCCTTATCCTTATCCTTTTATTTTGAGTTGAAATCTTTTGGTTGAGTTTCAAATGCAAAGATATTATTTTCATCAGATTTTGGTATCCTTATCTACATGATTTTTTAACTACCAGAAAATCAGCGAAAACCAACGGAATTACCAACAGAATTTTTTAACATGAGCATTTACCATAAATTAAAGATATCTTATATTATCAGACTTGTTATTATAAAACATGCTCAAGTTAGAGAATTTAATGATACTTTAAGTATAATATAATGATATAAAACCTTGATAAAAATACACTTTTAAGTATTAATCATATATCATCCATATAAATCAAAATGTATATTGGAGATAGGCCTTTGGTAAATATAAATAAAGATGTGTTAGGTGACTTGAACCTGTAAAGGCCATGTCAAGTAATTTGGAATTGACCATTGAAACCAAACATGTGGTGCATGCATCAGTCCATAAAAACACATGTGCAAATGTCATACATGATTTGGAAAGTTAGGATGTTTGAAACACGATGGTTGAACCATGTAGACATCTATATCAATAAAGTCATGGAGGAAGACATTTTTAATGTCCATTTGTTGAATGGTCCAATTTGAAGAGATAATTATTAAGAGAATTAAATGGATCATAATTGGTTTAATTACAAGACTAAAAGTCTCACTAAAGTAAAATCTTTCATACAGGTGTTATCCCCTAGTTACTAAACAAGCTTTATACCTTTTAAGAAAACCATCAGCAAGAGAACCATTAGCCTTCTTTTTTATTTGAAACACATATTTACAACCAATGAGTTTATGGTAGGTTTGGTAGGAACAAGTACCATGTTCCATTTTGTAATAAAACTAAAAATTATTCATTCATAGATTTACATTATTCAAGAAATTTAGAGGCTATTGTATAAGATATAGGTTTAGTAGTTGATATAGGTTCACCTGTTAGACTTTTTAGTATTAGGCCATCTAAATTTAATGTTGTTGTAGTGTGATTGGATATGGTTTGTGTAAAATAGGCTCTAGAAAGATAGGTTATGGTTCCATATGAATGTAGATTGGGCTTGTAGATAGTGGACTTTGACTTTGTTTGTATGTAATGTCTTGTGGTACATGAGGTAAGGGTAGGTTCTGTTGGATTGAATACTAAATCAAGGATTAATAGGGTAGGATCTAAATGGAAAGTTATCTGACTAGCAGAAGGATGCATTAGTTGTGAGAGTGAGGTTGAGGGAACTCAAATGCTATGAGGCAGATATGTGCCCACAGAAGATTTGAGTTCTACACCAGAAGTAATAGTAAAAGAAAACACATTTTCATCAAACACCAATTTTTTTAAAATATAGAGGTAGCTAGTTTGGAAATCAATGCATTTGTTGCCTTTATAGATGTCACTATAACCTAGAAAGACACACTTGGTGGATTAAAAATTAATTTTGTGTATTGTAGGGTCTTAAATACGACCAACAAATACACCTAAAGATTCATAAAAAGGAATAGTCGGGAACTTTATGGTAAATAAACTCAATAAGAGATTTGTTATAGGTAATATAAGAGGGTAATTTTATTAATGAGATCAATTGTTGTGCTAAAAGAATCATCCTAAAATGACAGAGGAACAAAAAAGGTAGCAAGTAAAGTAAGACCAATTTCAACTATGTGTCGATGTTTGCGTTCAATAGAAATATTTTGTTGGTGAATATAAGGGCATGTAATTCTATTTGAAATATCAAGAGATTTAAAAATAGTGTGAAGTTTTCATAATTCACCACCCTAATCAGATTGAATTGCTTTGATGGAATATTTGAAATATCTTTCAACATGATTTTTGAAAGGAAGAAAAAATTTAAGTAATAGTTGATTTAGTTAACATTGGAAATAACCAAACATATTTAGAGAAGTCATCTGTGATACTTAAGTAATATATATTGCCTTTGGTTGAAATATAAGGGGAAGGGCCTCACACATCTATGAACAATAAAGGTAGAGGGTTTTTTTAAAAAAGAAATAGATAAAGGAAAAGACTGATGATGACTTTTATCAAGTAGACAAGTAGCACATTATAATAGCTTTATTAGAAGTAACATGTAGATTATTACGAGAGACAATTTGATTTATTAAATTGATGGAAGCATGACCACGACAGGAGTGTCATTTGTCAAGAGTGGTGCGAGTAGTGAGAAGAGCAACTAGTTGTGAAGGATGGTGTAGATGATGAAAAGGATCTATTATCAGTCTTTCCTTGGGTAAGGATAGCTCTCGATGATCGATCCTTGACAAAGAAAAAAAATGGATCAAATTTAAAATATACGTTATTATCTTAGGTAAAGAGAAGTAAATGATTTTTTATATAAGGAACATGTAGGAAATTGTTAAGGAAAAAGGATTTTAAGCAAGAGAAAGTAATAAAGTTGCCAAGATGATGAATTTTTCAAACCTTTTCTATTACTTACAACACCTGATCTTGGTCTAGGTAGTCTTCAATTTGTAGATTCAAGTTTCGAAGATCAAAGGTGATATGACGTGCGACGCTTGTATCTGAATACCATGATTAATTTGTAGAGGATTGTGTAGTAGTGTGGTAGGCTTGAGGAATTGATTGTGGTTAAAAGTCCTAATCAAAACAATGTTAACATTTGGAAGTGATATGGTCTGCTTTAAGACATATTTGACAAAAGTATCTAATAGAGGTGGAGTGAGTGAAAGAGAAATTAATATTGCTTTGGTTGTGAAAAAATCTTCTCCCTTGATTGTTTGATGAGCCTCCATGAGAATTATAGGATGAATGAAGACCACGATTGAATTTATTGGTGTTATTGTGAGGAGCAAAGTTGATAGAGGACATAGTTGATTATATAGCTAAAGTTAGATGTTTCGGTCTCATTTAATGTGTAAGAAATGACCAAATAATTCATCTAATGTCATGGGCTCAAGTCTAGTGTTTATTAAACTAACTAGGGAATCATATTGTATAGGAAGACTTGCTAGTATATAGAAGATGAGTTTAGGTTCACTAACTAACTGACTAATGATAAATTGTGCATAATAAAAGTTTTTAGCTTTTTAAAAATAATTAGGAATGGAAAACAAAGTTGGAAGAGGTTGGCCTTTTTAAAATAGTAAGGATGGAAAAGGATATGCATTAGTTGAGTTTGAAATGAGGCATAAAACATATGTTCCAATGTTGTCAATGCTTTATGAGAAGTTTCAAGGCCAACAATATGAGGTAAGATGGATTCAGATAAAGATGAACTAAGCGTAAAGATAATTAATTGGTCTTGTTCACACCATGAATCATATTTAGGATTAGATTGTGAGGCGTTTGGTAGTAATGGAGAAGGAGAAGGGATGTATCTAGTAAAGAGAATTAATTGGTATTGTTCAAACCATGAATCATATTTAAGTTATGGTCGATGGAAAGAATTGAAGAAGAGGGACATGATATGTTGGATGAATTGGAGGTTATAAATATGTTAGACATAACTTTTAAAACAAGATCAATTTTGCTCTAATTCCAAACTAGTTTTTCTCACTTTAACAATGAGAGCTTAAGATATATATATAAGATTGCAATTGAAAATAATCCTTAAATTACGCTGGGTAATCTTATCCTTATCATTTGTTTTAAGTTGGAATATTTTTGTTGAGTTTTTGAATGCAGAGATATTTTTTTATTTGTTTTTTTATATAATAATCGAGTGTATTAATAAAAAAAAAATCATTTAGAAGATAACCCCTGAAAAGTTGAAAGGTCGTTTAAAGGAAAATAAAATGAATGTATTACAAAAAAGATAAAAGGAAACAAAGAGAAATATAAAAAGAAAGAGCAGCCAAAT
>Ga0307518_10004447_pt1 | contig 10050 bp, 8 predicted proteins | sample 25_EM_MG_FD_203889 | JGI IMG/M metagenome (GOLD analysis project Ga0307518, IMG submission 203889) | Populus trichocarpa ectomycorrhiza microbial communities from riparian zone in the Pacific Northwest, United States - 25_EM | ecosystem: Host-associated > Plants > Roots > Unclassified | place...
TTAGTTGAATATTTCTAGCAAAATCTGGTAAAAGCTTCCAATAAATGAGCTGATGCTGATGCACTTTATACGAATGAACAAGGTAAAATAATATAGCTTTTCTAGTCTACACTGCACATGAAACATATATATATATATACCGGCAACCAGTCAAGCACGCGTGAACTCGACTTTGCCTCCAGTACTGCCTTCGTCAACCAGAAGCAGTAACTCTTACCCACTACTGCTGACTAAGATGGGATGATTTTTATTTTATTATTATTTTTCCTTCATGATATCATTTTGAAAAACAAGCGAGCATAATTGGTTTATTTAAAAACACTTAATTGGCAAGATGTTCAATGAAAGATATATATATATATATATATATATATATATATATATATATATATATATATATATATATAATATCTGAAGAACCAGCCTTCAACTCATTTGAGAGTTTGTTTCCAAAATAGTATAATACCAATTTTATTTTATTTTTTAAAAATATCACAATCCAAAATTTATTAGAGAAAATTGTACATTTTCAAGAGTCATAATATCTTAATATCACAGTAAAAAAAATGTTGTGTGATAAGGTAATCAACTTTACTCTCTCTTTTTTTATTTTACATTTATTGATATTTTTTTACTTAAAAGATATAAAATAAAAGGGTTGAATTAAGTTTTCTTTATTATTGTTGTAGGTGTCAACTACAACTATTTAAAATGTGCTATTTTTTAATATAAGTTTTCAACTATGTTATTTTCCAAAAACACATTCTTACTTTGCTACTTTACACAACATCATACATGATGAGAATCTATTCTGATTCTTTTATTAGTGATATCATACTAATATCAATATTTGAATAAAAAAAAACTATATTTTTTTTATTATAATATTGCAATTCAATAATCTCTTCTAACTTTCTAAAGTAGTTAGCTTCAAATTAATTAGAAGTTGATCTCTTAACACAAACCTCATTGTTATATGTCTTTCTACCATCATCATACTCTTTAGTATGAAACACATGTTCATTGATGAAATACTTGTTATAGCACTTTCTATCTTTTAGGACCCAGACTTAGTAAATTCAAAGTAACAATAGCATTCCCTTCCAATTTATAACTTGTACATGAATTACATCTCAATCATAGTTAACAAGAAATGTGTAATGAACTTAAGTATCTTGGGATATAAGAATAATTAAATAGTCCTTACATGTATTATGAACCATGTGAAAAATTGTTTATCTTGTAATCAAAAGATTTGAGATTCAATCGGCAGTGAGTTTTTTAATAATAAAAATTGACGATGTTGCCTACGAGGAATTCATCAATCTATCAGTTTATAATAGTATAAGAGATAAATTGTTAAAAAATAACAACATGTGGAGTATTATACTTATTAAATAAAAGATCTCAGTTCATCGCAATTAAATAACACATAACTATGTGTTTATCTGAATTCTATTTTTATCAAATATCTTCTCCTCACAGTATTTTTTTTGTATAAGTCGTCCAGGATGGAAGAATATTGATAAGTTCTCACTCGAAGGCACTTCCCTACCATCATCATGCCTTAGAATAACGCGTTTGATTCTTGTTCTCAAGTGAGGCTTGAAATAGTGCGAGATAAATGTTGAGATCTCTTCAACAATATAGGCCTCGTATATCAAAGCCTCAACATGCGCCTTGTTTTTTTACTTTTCTCTTAAGGTTGAACAAGTACCTGCATGAAATTAAATAAATGCTTTGAATTTTAAAAAAAAAAGACAATAGAGTTTTAATTATAATGCATGTGTAATAATCCTTAACATCTCGAATGGATACATCCATCTATATTGGACTGGGCCTTAAAATTTTGCCTCAAACAGTAGATGTATGGGTAGATGCTCCATGTGTTGTGTTTGCAACTTGTTAGAGCATATATCTCTAAAGAAGTGACTGATCTCCATGAGTGCATCTCATATCTCCTTTGACATTAAATCTCGGTAAGTTAGTGGAATGAGTGTTTGTATAAATTAACACATGGCAGTCATGACTTTTTATTCCATACAATCTACAATCCTCCAAATTCACCAACCTTGATATGTTCAAAGCATGTCCATTAGGAAAACACGGACTCTTAAGCCATTGGTAGACACGTAGTTGTGCATTCTTGTCTAAGTTAAAGCTAGCTTTGAGCTTTGCGACCCATGACCTATCATAAACCAACTTTATTTTTTTATAGTGACAAAACAAAAATATATTTAGTCTAGCCTTAATGTTTTTATTTGTCTTCCCTTTCATGTCTATAACCGCATTGAAAATATTTTCAAACATGTTTTTTTCTATATTCATGACATCAAGGTTATGGCGGGGGGATATTGGTCTTCCAATAAGGAAGCTCCTAGAAAATACTTCGTTCACCCAATTATAGGTCCAACCAAAACCAAGAAACTTCTACTTTCCAAATTGAAAACCAAACACAATGTCGTCGTACTCTGACACCACATCATACAATTCTTCATCCGATGGTAGTGGCAGCGCAACATCTCTTTCAACTCTGTCAACAAAGAAATCATTTTTGTTCTTTTTGTACTTATGATCTGTTAGTAAGAACCCTTTGTGGAAATCTAAAAAAGATTGTTTACCGTCATTTGTTAACGTGAAGGCTTTGTTAGCATGGACATGCTAATTTTCCATACGTGTTCCAGCCAGAAACCATTTCATACGCAATAAAATCATTGATTATCCATCAAAGCTACCTTCATCTGAAAATTATGTTTCCTTGATACATCATATGTCAAAGCCCTAGGGATGACTACAACTGCTTCAACTCATCAATCAATGGATGAAGACAATCATTTATATTCCAACTCGAACTATTAGGACTGAGTATGACCATAGATAAAAACATGAACTCTAATCTCATACACATCTTTAGTGGCAAGTTGTACATCGTGAGTATCTCCGGCCAACTAGAATAAGGAGTAGTAAATGACCCGAATGGATTGAATATGTCTGTACATAACCCAAAACACACGTTTCTTGATTCCAATGAAAATTGAGGATATACCCTATTAAAATGTTTCGAGGTTTTACCATTAGAAGGGTGCATCATCACTCCATCCACTGCATCATGTGAATGATATCATGTCATGTCATATACTTAGTAGTCTTTGGTGACATAAATAACATTTGCAGTCTACGTGTAATTGGAAAGTATCTAAGTTTTCTATGTACGACAAGAGTCCTTCCCTTGCTAGTTTTAGGTTTTTAACAAGCATACTCACATGTTCTACACTCGGTTAACTATGCATTTTCAAGGTAGTACAACATGCAGAAGTTTGGACACATGTTAATTTTCTAGCATCATAGGTCGAGGGGTTTCATCATGGATTTAACAACATAAAAGTTCTCTTTCAACCTATTCCCTTAAAGTAAAATGTTTTTTGCCCATTCGATAATTTTATCATAACCGGCCTCACTCAACCTATGATCTAACTTAATAGTCAACACCTGTGCAACGATCGATAATTTACTATGACTTGTGCACCCATCCCATAACGACTCGTTAGAATCTTTTAAAAGATCAAAAAACCTTGTCGTGTCTATATTAGGTTCTGTATTTATTATTGAACATTGATCAGCATAACCCTGATTCATTCTCATTGCATTCATAACCATATTCCTATAAAGATTACTATTGTCATCTACAACTTCATGCATATTGTTAGAACTAAAATTTGACCCAACCATCATTTCTATCATGGTCTCGTGAGGAGCATATAGTTCGACGTGTGCAAACCAACACAGGTATCTCTCTATAATCCAACATCTAGATCGAGAAACTTTTTTATTTTTACACCTCTTACATGGACATCTAATACCGCCTACAATAATATTTCTCGAATTAGATAGTGTATAATTAATAAAACCCTGAACCTCATTACATTACTTAATCAATCCTACGTAACCTTTCGAGTGGATATCGGTATATTTATAAACGATCATTCATTATTTATATCAAACTTATATAGAATATTGATGAAAACATGTATTAATTAATGATGTAAACTAAATAAATAACAAAACATTGATTTAACTTAAACATATTCAAACTATTTTAATAGTACAACTAATTCATTATCAATTATTTATATAAATTCAAATTTCTATTCAACTTTCAACTCAATAATAAAATTGATAAAATATAAAACGGACCCATTAAATAAGTTATAATTTATTTTATCACAAAACACCTAAGTCACAAAATTCAAATTAAATTTCATCAATTTACAAACAAATAAAATTTTACAAAATCTCAAACAAATCCTATTATATACAAATCATACATTCATATAACAAATTTCTATGAGAAAAGGCTATAAAATAAGTAAACACCCAAACAAAATACATGTACTACAAAAATATGCAATAAAAATTAACATTTAAAATTGAGTTCAAATAAAATTGGGCAATCCTTAATAAAATTTGAATCAGAACAGGGATGCTGACAAATTAAGTGTTGGGGTGGCTGGATTTGTAGTGGAAGGTTGATTTGTGATCAAATTATGGGGGTTTGTGATGTTTGTTGCAGAGAAAAATAGAGGAAGAATAAGAAATAAGAGAGGGAGAGAGGAGGGTCACTTGTCTGGTCACAAATCAAATATTACAGATGGATTTAATCAACATATTTAAATTCATCGGTAATTATGTTTGCAAAAATAACATATCATTTTACTTTTTGGCTCTCTTTTTTCATTCCTTATTTTCTTACTGTAATTACTCGGTATATACCGAGGGAATATTTTTGTCGGTATTTACCGATGGCTACTGTGAGAACATATTTAATCGGAAAAATTCACCACAATTTACCAATAAAATATTTTTGTCGGTGTGTACACTTGTATTTGCTAATTTTCTAGCAGTGTTTCACCTCTCCTTTGGCATTCTTTTTTTCTTTAAAGATTCACTTGACATTTATTGGTTTTTTCTACTTGATCTAGAAACCAATTTCCATGTCATTCTTCTCAATTGATGTAATATCCTCATCCATAGCAATTCTCTACTTTTCATCCTTTATTGCTTCTTCAAACACTATATGATCACATGTAGCAAGGTGACCATATAGTATAACATCATCAATAGGATTAGTTACCTCATATAAGTCATTAAGGCTCCTCATCTTTCTTAGTGGACTTGATGAAGTGCCATTACTTAAGTTTCCACTAGAAAAAGAAAAAAAGGAAAAAGAAGGAGAAGTTGAGCTCATTGGTGTTTGTAGAGGTGTAACTATAGGTTTTTGATGATATTCATATCTTTCCTTATTTTCATTAAAAATCAGTAAGAAGTCATATTTCTCACCATCATCTACCTCTCAATCCCATACTTCTTTTTCATTGAACTCAACATCTCTATTAATCATCATATTTCCTTCATTAGGGTTGTAAAGTTTGTATCCTTTGAACTTTTGTTCATAACCCATAAAGATTATCTTTTTGCTCTAGTCATCTAGCTTTGTCCTTACTTGATCATCTACATGCACATATTCAATGCTCCCAAAAACTTTCAAGTGAGAAACACTTGGCTTTCTTCCACTCCATGCTTTTTGTGGAGTCATGTAATTCAAGCTTTTAGTAGTACACCTATTTGACAAGTAATTAGCACAATCAACAGCTTCAACCCAAAACTCTTTAGGTATTTTCTTGGTTTTGAGCATACTTCTTCCAATGTTGATGATGCTTCTATTCTTCTGACTGAATTGGTTGTGGGGATCTAAGCACTATTAGGAGTCTTTTTATACCATGATCTTCATAAAAGTCATTAAAATCATTAGAACAAAATTCACCCCCTATCTGTTCTAAGTGATTTTATAGAATAACCATTTTTTTCAATTAATGCCTTAAACTTCTTAAAACAACTAAACACAATAGACTTTTATTTTAAGAAGTATACCCAAGTTTTTTCTATTATAATCATTAATAAAAAGTAGAAAATATAGATTTTTACTAAACAAACATGGTTTGATAGGACCATAAACATCGACATGTATTTCTTGTATCAAAGTTTACATGCCCGAGTTTTATATGGCAAAGCCAAGTCTCATCCTTCACACATGCATTTTGGCATTTAGGTACATCTGTCTTTATGTTTAGCAAGAACATTTTATTATTTGTCATGGCTACTTTTGCAATCATAACTCTTTTAGTGTCAAGTAATGTCAAAGTACAATCTTTCATCTTAATCTCATACCCTTTGTCTAATAATTGTCCTAAGCTTAATATGTTGTTTTTCACCGTTGTATATAATAAACATCACCAATAAATTGATGACTTATATCTTTTAATTTAATCAAAATTATACATTTTCCTTTGATGGCAACCTTTAAATGATTTGTAAAGGTGGCATTACCTCTAATTGCTTCATTAAGCTCCATGAAGTTGTCTTTGTCTCCACACATGTGGTTGTTGACTCTATTAACTAGATATCATATGTTCTCTTTGTCTTGCATTCTCTCATCATGCACTAGTAACAGAGTGGCTTCCTTCTACTCTTCTATCACTAGATTTGCATTCTTCTCAACTCTCTTGGTTGGACTTTAGCAATCCCTAGCATAATGACTTACCTTTTGACAATTATAGCATTTAACTTTTGATTTGTCAAATTTGGATTTTGGATTGCCACCGTTAGTATAACCAATCAACTGGTTTGCTTCATGTGGTCAACTAGTTGACCTGTTGAGGCTGTCACGACCTTCTTTTCTAAATTTGCCTCTTCCTCTTCTTCATTTTCTTTGTCTACATCCTCTACCCCTATGGAAATATCCAAAACCATCTTACTTTGAAAAAAGTGTTTGTGCAGCTACATCCTCTTGAATTTTTCCTTATGGGCTTGTAATTTTTCCATGAGACTTTGGATTGAAAGAACATTCATATTTTGGGACTCCTTTATCATGAACACCACATAATGGAACTTTTTTTATAATGAGCGTAGGATCTTCTCTACCACACGTTTCTCTACCACACGTGTCTCTTCCATCTTCTCCCTATATCTCTTCATTTGATTATATATGGTCAATACTCTTGTAAAGTATTCTGAAATATTCTTTGATTCAAACATGTGTAACTTTTCAAAGTCACCATGTAGTTTTCGTAGACGTATCTTTCTCATATTGTCAGCTCTTTGGTTTAACTCCTGCAAAACTTCTCATGCTTGCTTAATGGTGGTTACATTGGCCACTATCTCAAAAGTGGCATCATCTAGACATTGTTAGATGATTGTTAGTGTTTTTTTTATCATTCCTTTGTGCCTTTTACATGACCTCCTTTTGGGATGAAGTCAACGTTGCTCCATTTATAGGCTCATCAAAGCCTTTTTCAACTATCCCTCATACATCTTAGGAACCTAGCCAAGCATTTACTTGAATACACTAAGTTTTATAGTTGTCATTTGTCAAACTAGGATATTGAAGTGAGAAGTTTGGATTAACCATGTTAAATAACCAAACCTAAGCTCTGATACCACTTATTGAAAGAAAGATATGTGTGGTATAAGATCATAAACAATAATGTAAAGTAAAAAAAAAATCAAAAACAAGAAGAAGATTGAGAGGAAGGTATACTTTTATTAAGTGTTTCTCTCTAAGCTCTCTTAGCTATTCTTTCTCTTTTTATACTACTTAATAATGCTAAATTACAAGCCTTTTTATAAGCATAAAGTTCTAGACAATTAAAAAATTAAATTAATACAAGGAAATTCTAATTTGAATAGGAATTGTATTCTGCTGATTGAATTGGTACACCGCTTCAACTTATTCCACCTGGTTATTCTATTTCACTTAGTCAATTTATTCCCAACTGATCAACTAGTTCAACTAATTTTCAGAAATCAGTTTGCTTTCAACATCCCTTCTTAAACTTGATTTCTTCATATCTCTTAAAATATCTCTTATCTTGATAAAAACATTATATTTAAGTGGCTTTGTGAAGATATTTGCGACTTGGTCTTGTGTCTTCACTTACATGACTTCAACTTCCTTATTTGCAATGCAATCTTATAAGTAATGAAATCTTGTGTGTCGACATCCGTACTTCTATGATGAAATATTGGATTATTTGCTAATGCAATGGCTGATGAGTTTTTCATATAAATTTCAGTAGGCCTTTCTTATGGCATTCACAATTCCAATAATCTCCTTAGCCATATGGAATGATTAGTAACTACATATTCAGCTTCATGTTAAAAAAATGACTATGGATTGCTTATTTCAACTCTATACGAATGTTGTGTCTCTCATGTAGAAAACAAAACATATAGTGCTCTTTCTATCATCCATATCTTCAGCCCAATCACTATCACTATAACCTACAAGTTCAAAACTATTGGAATAACTATAGAACAAGTCAAAATCAATAGTACTTTTAATATACCAAAGCATTCACTTTAATGCTTTGAAGTGTGTCATAGTTGATCATTACTTGCTTGAAGTCTCCAAACATCTTTGGATTATTTCTTATAAAGATCAAGTCATCCACATACAAACATATAATAAGAGTATCACCACTCTTTTTTATCATTACATAAATAGCATATCCATAAAAGCATTTAACAAATCCATTTTTTTTAAGAAATAGCCATCAATGCGACTATACCAAGCCATTGGGGCTTGCTTCCATGCATACAAGGCTGATTTAACATCCATTTAATAGATTCTCCATTTATGTTAGGCAATGGTGGCAATGATTAATCGAATGGTCTCTAATCTAGTAATTGGAGCAAATACTTCATCATAGTCAATCTCATGCTTTTGATTATAACCTTTTGCCACTAACCTTGCTTTGTACCTCTCTACTACTAGAATATTTAGAATTACCGATGGATTTTTCTATCGATATTTATACTCACAGTCTGTTAGCACAAAACTTGTCGACGTGATCATTGATAGAAATAATTTGTCGGAAAAACTTTCATCAATGATTTTTGGTCTGTTGGTGGGTCCGTCGGTAGTAATTTTACAGATGGATTTATTGACGAACAAAGCACTTCAAAAAATTAATTAACATGGTGTGTTGGTGGGTCTGTCGATAATAACTTTACCTACTTCATTTCGTCGGTGCTTCTATCGTTGAATATAACATATCACCGATAGAAAAACTGTATGTTATTCCATCAATGATTTTTTTGCATCTGTCGGTGAATTTCACATGTAACCGTCAAACAAATCATTGGTGAGTAAACAGTAGCAGTAGCATTTATAGTAATTATTTTTCAACTTTCTGGAATATACCGATGGACTATGTCCGTTGCTAACCTCGTCAACAATAATTTAAAAATATATTTTTTAAAAATAATCTATTAAATAGAAAAAAAAGCAATTAAAAAAATTAAATTAATATAAAATTCAAATATTTATTACAAAATTGATGTGATTAAAAAAGAATCTTACCATCCACTTCATATATGAAACGAATGAAATGGAGCCACTAGTGTGAGTGGTAACGAAATCATGAACACGTCGGTTCTAGTTTTTTGCACCAGAGTATGATCATCACACGAAATGATCGAATGTCACATGCTAAATATATTTCGCTCATACAACCTCTGAGATGTACGGAGGTCTAAAATCCTTCCAGCCTGGAAGCTCTTTTTCTGTCACATATTTTTTGACTTTCTTTTGCGTCTCGTATCAAAAATCACACAACCTATATGGTACAAATAAATTATATATTTGTAAATGAATAATAAAATTGAATAAAAGCATTAAATTTTTTTATCTTGATTTCAATCTTACCTAATTGCAGCGTGATTCTCTCAAATCTTCCTTGCAATAGCATTGTCAACTCTATCCCATTCAAATTTTTCATTGCAGTTAAAATTTGTACAAGAAAAATTTCATTAATAATGTCGCACGTGAGCGACGTCGCGGCGATCGTCCACCCACAAAAAATGTGATATGGGGGATATATATCTGGTCAATGTAGGGAGACAAGGAATTCGTTGTCTCTTAGCAGTGAAAAATGGTATGGGAGTCGCCACCTAGTATTTTGGTCACTAGGAACCCTAACTGGTCTCAGAGAT
>Ga0307518_10004448_pt1 | contig 10048 bp, 7 predicted proteins | sample 25_EM_MG_FD_203889 | JGI IMG/M metagenome (GOLD analysis project Ga0307518, IMG submission 203889) | Populus trichocarpa ectomycorrhiza microbial communities from riparian zone in the Pacific Northwest, United States - 25_EM | ecosystem: Host-associated > Plants > Roots > Unclassified | place...
GGCCCTATCTATCTAGCCAGCCAGCTAGTATATACGTTGGATATTCAAAAAGGTGCTCCCATTATCTCTTAAGAAAATAAAAAAATAAATGTTATATATATGCTGCATAATGTGGGCGTATATATATGTGTGTGTAGTGCCAAACTGAATATAATATACGGGATTTTATATATTACATACTTTGATTGTGCGCGTAAGCAAGTAGATTGTCTCTTTGGAGGTACTCCTGATGACTGATGATAGAATTATTTTTTAGTTCTTATATATATATAGTTTATATAAATGATGTCAGATTCTTTCATCACAGACCAATGATTGAGTAGAATATATCAAGCAGGAATCACATTGAGATTCAGTAAATCCAGCAAACTTAGGTGATCTCTTGATCCGCAAGGTGATTTTGTTGTCTTGGTTCGGAAATTATGTCTTCTAATTTTTGTGTAAAAGATACCGTGTTGATTTCAACCTCTTTATAAATTGCGTTGTAAGGTGATCTAGTTATTTAATTACTTGTTTGCTATAAATATATTTTGTTTTTACTGGTTGAAAATATAATAACAATTATTTTTTAAAAAAATTAAAATTATTTTTAAATTACAAATGTATTTGAGAGTGTGGTAATGATTGTTTTTTAAAATATTTTTTATTTAAAAATAAATCAAAATAATATATTTTTTATTTTTTTTTAATTATTTTTTATATCAACACATTAAAATGATCTAAAAATACAAAAAATAATTTAAAATAAAAAATAATAATTTTATTTTAAAATATAAAAATAAACGGAATCAAAGTGGAAAGAGGAGTTGTGGCACCAATACAACCATGGATCTATGATTAATTATCATAGCAGGACGTGAGAGAGAGAGAGAGGCAGAGAGAGAGAGAGAGAGAGAGAGGCATTATAATTGACGGGGAATATAAAATTTCTCCAACAAGCTTTGCTTTTAGTATATTTTAGGTTGGGCCTCTGCAGTCATACGGGTTAGTGATCCAACTTTCCGTACCAGAAGGCAGAAAAGCCCAAATGGACCAGTCTCTTGGGCTTCGAGGTATACAAAACATGGGCTCATCCAATGTGAAAAATACGGTGGTCATGGACGATTAATTATTCCATTTGTCCAAAAAATTAGCTTTGTTCGTTTCCTAATCAACTGCAATATGCTCACTCTGTGCTAGTGTATTGTGGCATGGGCTTTGATCCTTCGGGAAATGTGTATTTAAAATTATATTTTTCATAAAAAACAAGATGGAAAAATATAAATAAAAGATTGGTCTAAATCCTTCGGGCTTTGATGATGGGTTTTGCTCGGTTACAAGATTTGAGCAACACGAAGATTGGTTTAGATATGGTGGCAGGATTTAGTATTCATGCTTTGTCTCTGTGATACATCAGAGAAATTGCGTTAGTGAAATGACGACAATGCTGAAGAATTCCTCCATTGTATCTCCCTCTAACTCATTGACGCTTTAAAACAACTAAAAGAAGAGTTTTTTCCCTGTATTTTAACTCCAGCTCATCAGAAAACTTGCTAAGCTTTTTCGTTAAGCGATCAAAGAATTCATCCAGGACTTCTCCTCCAAAATGTTTTCTGAATGATTCCTCCATTGCAGCTCTTAAATGCAGTACCCATTCAGGTATATTAATCCGTCTTTTCAGCCATGCTGCTGGGTCATTCAATTCCATTCTCTCAATGTTGAAAAATCCATTTCTTTCCACAATTTCTGTCATCTCGTCTGGAGAAGCAGCATAAAATGGCAGGTTGAAGGAGTCCACTTGAGCTTCAGAGACTACTCCCTGTCATAAAAATTATTGGCCATTTATCAAATTAATGTAAAATTTTATGGGCATACATAATCCTAGAAGGAATACTCATTGGCTTAATCACCTCTTTCACCATATCCATAAGGCTCAGTGACATGCACTCAAACATAACGCCATTTTGGAGCTCAGAATAAAGCATCCCATTAGGGATACCTTGTGAGATTATCACAATCATCCCTCCAGACACAAGCTCTTTAGATCTTGCATTCAAAAAGTTCTCCATGTCCTTGGCAAATTGAGATGCATATGCGTTGACAACCTCATTTGGTGCATTTGTGTAGTGAATTCTTCCTCTATTCCATGCAGGAGAATTCTTGTCCAACAATTGTTCTGGCAGCTTAGACAGCCAATGAAGTGAAATAGAGCAGTGCACAAAGTGGAGAAAGGACTCGGGAAATAATCGATCGTAGAAAGAGCCTGGCACACCAGCTGCAAAGTATTGTCTTTCTTGTGGGAGATTGTTGAAGAGGGCATTAAAATCGTTCATTGGTTGATCATTGAAGAAAACTTGAAATTCTGGAATTTGGGAGGTGTGGAATTGCATTTCATACTTTTGCTTGATAGCTTCTAGCAAATCTTGGACATGGAAAAAGGTGTTTGGTCCTACTGAACATCCTAAATCTGCAAGACGGAATGTGTTGGAAGCAATTGGAAGATTATGGAAGTCCAATTTCTTAGCAATCTCCTCGTCAATTTTTTCTTTAACTACATTTGCACTTCTTCTCTGAAAAAAAAAAAAGTGTCAAGTAACTCATGCTCAGATTCATGTTACCATAGACATAAGATAACAAGGCATTTCCTACAATCATGTTCATTCTAGTAGATAAATCTTGCAGGATAAGGCCATATGTATAAATGTTCGGAAGATGCAAGATATTGAACATCACAAGTCTTAAGTTGCATCATAAAACACCTTGGAAATATATGATAGGTGTTAACAAGTAAAAGAAATATGATGAAAGTACTAAATACATGGGTTAATCAGCAACTTAACACTACCTGCAAGTAGGAGTTCTTGTAATAGCTGCAAGTGCCATCTCCACCAACCATAGGAGGCGCATCAGTCTCTGATTTTGACATTTTTTTCTGTGCTAGTGTTTATCAATCTGTGCAATATGTGGAGCAAGAATATAAGCAACGGTTCTTTACGTTATATATATTGATAAATCATGTCAGCACATGAACATGCAGGTGATAATTGCCGTTTAGTTTAGCTCAAGATTTGTCAGAATCATTATTGATATTGCTGAATGCACCTGATGTGAAAAGATGCCTGCCATTGTTGGTTCGTCGATCGGATTTTATAGCATATATACAAGCTTCTTGGTCTTATTCCAAAGCAATCCTTTCGAAGGTAAATGTTTTAGATGACGAGGGAACTTCGCGGGTATGAGTGGATCGGTGACAATATCATTAGTTTTCCCCCCCTTTCCTTCAGTGTATCACAGAGTAATTTACTCAAAAGGAGCTTAAACAGTCTCCAGTATGCACATGCGCACGCTACAATCCAACATATATGCCCGTCTAAAATGAACCAAGAAGATCTCAATCCAAGGAATCTTCTACTTTATAACCGATTGATTATTTAATACAGTTGAGTACAGGAAACGTTCATAGAACTCTACTTGCACATACTATATAGGGATTGTGTTATATGTCAAGAACATTAATCTAATATTTTTACGTAAGCAGTGACGCCATTGCTACTGAACTTAACCCAGAACGTATTGTTTTCTAAGAGCTTTAATATTTTTTTTCTTGGAGTTTGAATTAATAATATTGAAGTGAAAAGTCCTGACATTAACAACATTTATAGTCGTTGGACCATTGACATGAAGGGAGTTTGGCAGAACCTAGTCGGCGCTTCTATCAGTAAAAATATTCCAAACTCCGACACTGAAATGTGATCCGAACCAGCCCATATGTAGCGGTGGGCCTTTTCACATACGTCGAACTCCCAGGAAAAAACACACGCACACACACACACAGAGAAGTAAAGAGAGAGTAGAATCAAATAGTTAAGAAGCTGTTTTTAAGATTCGAAGCTGGCCTAAAAAATTAATGTCGATGCTTTATATTACATAATTAGATGTAGTCCCTCGTATTGCTGCGTAGAATACACTTACTAAGGTAACGAGTGGATTTGATGTGGGGCGCCCAGGAAAGAGACTAGTTAACAATATTGAGAGAACAAATGTAGGGATTCGATTTGGATTGCTAAATGTGGACAAAAGAGAAATGCTTGCCTTCCTCTCTGTTTGATAGAAGAGGATAAGATAAAATAAAATGTAGAAGAGATCTTATTTAACTTTATGTTTTCTTTTATATATATATATATATACACACACACACACACACATACATATTATCTACTGTTTTGAAAATTTCACGATTCATTTTTTTTTTTCTCTTTCTTTACATTATGGATATTTAATGGAGATGTATTTTTTTTATTTCTTTATCTTATGCATATTTTAATAACAAGTCTTTTTAGAAAAAAATAACAATAGCAATCTATCTTATGTTACACCTATCCATCATAATCTCATGAGTGTAACAGCCACCAATCTATGTACATACTGTTGCAGACGGCATGGACAATTTAGAAGTTCTATTTGAGTTACAAAAGAAAACACGCAATAGGAAAATTAATTGTCTTGACTTCTTGGCTGCACCTTGATTTTTTCATGGTTAGATGTTTAGTAAGGAGAACTTAACCTGCAAGCTTATTTTCCCTTTATCCAAGTCCAACCTAGCCCCTGTTACTAGCCAATGTCCAGGGCTGTCCTGTGGCCCTCTACACAAATGTGATATGTCTACGAACTTCAAAAGCTTTTGTGTTTGCACTGGTACTGGAGGCCCTGATGGAAACACACTGGAATCCACCACCACAGGCTTAGGTTTCTCTTTCCCAGGATTGCCTGTGACCGACGTGCTTATGGCAGAGAAGAGGCCAGACCTTTGTGAAAATCCTGAAGAGCCTTGTGCCCAGCTTGACTGAACTATAAGAGAATATGAAACCTTGGAGAACAGTAGCCGAAGATGTAGAACCCTCTTTGAGTTGTGATTCTTTATCTGAAGTTTGGCCCCTGTGACAATGTAGGCTACATCTTCTCTAGTACTCCATCTGGGGTCATATTTTACTGGTGCTGTGCATACATGGGAAAACTTTTTTCGATGTATGGCTTCAAAGTATCCTTCATTGTCGGTTTCATCGGTTCCTCGCCATAATTGAATACTGTCATCTATCTTGTTTGCAAGAATTGATGGAGTGTTTGCGAGGTGTTGGAGGTGTATAGCTAACCTGAAAAAGGGACAGGGCTGATTAATGCTAATCATCAGGAATATAAGATCAAAGAAATCCAATTGGCCGAGATAAATGACGGCTAAGCAAATTCTTAAATTTTGAGATGATTATTTTAAAAAATCTTAGAAGCTTTTGACCGTTACCTGTTGCATTTCATGCCTTCAAGATAAAATCTCATTCCAGTTACTGGTCTCTTTCCAACCGTAACCTGTACAGTCAGGGCATAGTTTAGTAAAAAAACAGGCAAAACATTATAAGAAAATTCGTAATAGGAAATGTCTGGTTTGGCCATTTAGGTACCACCTGAGAAGTGTTCACATATAATTTAGGGCCCAGCAAGTAGAAGTGAAGAGCTGAAGATGAACTGGCCAAATTTGTGGAAGGCCCTAGTGGGAAGTCATTGTGAACAGGGGCCCAAATCTTGAGAGATTGGAAGTCGAGAAAATAATGCAGATCAGATATAGGAGGCTTATCTTCACATAAACAAAAGGACGATCAGTTTCACCAGAGTGTGGATTCAACAAATGCAACATAAAATTCTACTCTTTAGCTCATTATAATATAGCATTGCAGTAAGAGAGACAAGAAATGGCACTTACATCTAAGATAGAGATTGATAGCATGAGACAAGAAACCTTTGCCAGGAACTTCTTTAAGGAGAGAAGTTATGGGTATGAAGCTAAAATGAATTGCATCTGGCATGGAAGGAACTGTCGGAAGCCACTCACAGTGACTACTTACTGATGTATCACCTCCCTTCTTGGCACATAGAACAGTGATTCCCTGCAAAAATCAAGCCCCTACGTCAATGTGAGTTAGTATAATTTACTAGGACCGATACCCCATTGGAATTTTTTTTTCCCAATTCACTCGGTGAACTGAATTATCTAGTCTATTTTTTTGGATGATTTATTTCCAGAAGTTGTTAGAATGTTGGAAAATTATATAGAAAAAACTCGATGGTAATCTTATTTAGATCTTGCATATGCATATTGTGATAATAAATGTGCGCTTGGGACAAGATGTTAAAGTCCTCTGGGCTATGAATCATGATGAATGTCATATTATAGCTACCCATTTTCTGTTATTTCCAACTGGTGTCAGTAGTGTGGTGTCATGATCGCATTGGCATTTCTCCAGGTAATTAAAACGATTATTTGCAACAGTGGAACATACGTCTTTTGTACTCCTGATGGATGAGAAGCTATCGAAGGCAACAGGTTGTGGATCAAAGACATTGAAAGCCTGCGGTGTCTGCAATTGATAGCCCGTTTGAATTATTAGGATAATGTTAGGATAGAAAAATCTAAATAAACAAACAAAAAGGGTGCTTGATGGGGGCGGGATTATACAACCTTAGACTTTTGATCTCTAGCTTTTGGAGTAAAATTGCATATCCCTGTAAACAATTGATCGCCAAGGTCATCTAAATGTCTCTGCAGCTCTGATGAACCCAGATTGGAAGATTTGTCCTGCCTGACCAGAACCACATCTTGGCCACCTATGCTTAACCCCACAATAATATGGGTACCGTACTTTTCAATGAACCTGTCAAACATCAAAATCTTGACGGATTCAAATTTGGCTCGGAGGTTGAACGGGTACATTGAACTAAACCAGGTTTTTTAGTTCAACAAAGACTTGGAAAATGACCAGGAAATGCGCTCATCATGTCATAATTAGCTTATTTTTCTAGTGTTAGGTTACATACATGTTTCTTCAGCTCTCATGAACCTAGATTGTCACACGTCTCTGTGAAGTTTAAAGAGTTTTGATGACTCAGAACTATAATGTGCAATATAGAATATTTATGCCAACAAAATGTTGATATCGGTTAAATCAAAAGGGAATTGTATGCTAAAACTATCCAGCAAAAAGAAATTAAATAGCAAAGGGTGATCTAAGAAAAAAAAAAATTTAAAAAGGGGAAAGTCTAATTGACCAAATTAAATAATTAACAAAACATAGGGTACATACGGGTAGATTTAGGGATGTGGCCCAGAATAATTCATCAAAAGAAATGACAAATAAATGAATTAAATGACAAGGAAAATAGTCTTTCTATCTTGTTCGACGAATTCAACTTTAACATTGGAGCAGGAAAAATAAAAATAAAATAAAACAGAGCCGGCGTTCTCTTTCCAAGCTAAAGTTGACAAATACGAATCAAGCAAGCAAAGGTTCATCTTTGAACTGAATATTGGATCGTAGTGTGTATTCATACTATTTTTTTTTTTCTAAGGATTGCAACTCGACACTAAACTGAAGATGAATTATTGGCATTTCTATTCATTTTGACAGATGAATTGAGGGCTTAAGGTTTACCTGCCCGTTCTATCTATAATTATATGTGCTGCTTTTGAGTATGAATATGTCCATTATTTGCTCATGAAATGATAAAAAGAGATTACCTTGCTAGAGCACATGGATCCCAAGACGATGGAACTGCTTTTCGGACTTCATCACAGAGAACAAGCGGATACCGATCAATACGAAAACTGAATAGAGATATGAAGTAACCATCAAGTCCCAAACATTTGGTGTTAGCTGCATCAGCTGCCCAGGTACAACCTTCAAATCCAAACATGGAGTTAAACAGCCCTGATGGGATTTTCCCTGGCACAGATGCTTTTTGGTTGAACAACTCTGACATCTGCACTATTTCACTACTCATAAATTTATAACCCCGTGTACCAACATCAGTAACAGGAATTAAGAACAAAAATCTTCTTGAAGACCATAAAATACCTGATGGAACTCAAGGATGTCTGATTGATATCGAATACGATCACCTTTGTCACACTTTATGTCAACAGAAACATCTTTGATGACCCCAAAGCCGGGTACCTTGAGCTCTTTTTTCTCTGCTTCATTGAGGAAAACCAGTCTTTTTTCTCCTTTGCAGAACTTGAGTCTGAAATCTGAAGTTAAGTCAAATCCCCTTCCAAGGCTCTTTTGAGCTCTCTCCATTATTCCATTGCTCATCATTCTCCCCAACTTGGCTAGCTCCCTCACTTTCGTTTTTCTGTTTAAATAAGTACTTTCTTGTTGAAGAGATTTACAGGTGAAGAACGTAATATATAGTAGCTTGAAAAATAGGGAATGGAACTATATATATATGTGCATGATGTTTAAGAAACTTTCTGCGTGAACTATAGTGATGGTTGGAATGGGACAATTAGCCATGTTGTATTCAATACATAATCTGTTACCTGTTCTCGCTGCAAGTGACTTCAAATTCTGATCACACACTCACAAACAAACACACGTCGATCGTTTCTTGCGTACAGTATTTATTAGAATGTTTTTATCAATTTCATCTATACCTTATCTATCAGGGCAACTTGCAGGCCACAAGAATATTGGAAATTACTAGGGAATATGTTGACGAGGTATGATCAAAGATCCTGTACATGTTGTGCCCTCATGTAAGTTTCCCTGAAATCCTCGTAACTGTTGAACGTTGATTTATCAAAGCCTAATTATTCCTTAATCTCCTCCCCGTGTTGAATGTGATTAAACTTTGAATATATTCATATGCCCTCACCGGACTTTCCATAAGTGATGAAGGGACAATTTTTATCCACTTGAACAGCGGTTCAGATGAAATCTAAAGGGTTATAGTATGATTAGGTGTTGGTGCAGCTCATATTAGCTAGGGTACTAGGTTTATCGTAATTTTTGTTTTGCTTTTATAAGCTTCATCTTAATTAATCATTAATGACTTGACCTAAAGCTAGACAAATTAACGGTTAATTCTGTGGTTAAAAAGGAAAACTCCTTCTTAGAAGTCAACGTGAAGACTTGAACCTTGTAAGTATCTTACTCTGGTTGAGTGATAAATGTTCCGCTCACAACTAGACGGCCTAATAAATATGGAGTGGTGGGCGATAGCTTATTTAAAAATAAAACTATTATTTCTACTATCATAATGTTAATAAATAAATAAAATCATATTAAAATAGAAAGCTAAAAATTGACTACCCGCCACATAATTTTAAGTTTTTTAAATAGAATTTTTATTCAAAATATCAAATTGAATATAATAACGAGGTAAAAAAACCTGAAGATCAAGATGGGTTAGCTACCATTATTATTAAAGAATTCAACTTTTTAAGGAGAAATTATTATAAAATAAGGGTATGTTTAAGTTGTTTTCATGCATAGCCCATTTAATAAAAACACAATTTATATATTCAAAATATCAAATAAGGGTATGTTTTTATAATAAAGTTATTATAAAAACACAAACCATATCCCGTTTTTTTCCTCTTCAATCAGGCATAGAAGCTGTTATCTAACAAAACCGTGAAGATTTTGTTGTATGAGATGCTGCATGAAACTTGCCGGAAAACCTGCGTATAATTTTGCTGGTTTAGAATTCCAGTCTCTAGCCTCGTTACGTATAATTTTGAAACAATCATAGAGAAACCAACATCTCTATATATGATGCGTGCAAATCAAGATGTACTCCTGCCATTTTCCTTGATATTTTCGAGATTATTATTCAAGGAAAAGGGTTCTCGACTTCTATCATGTTCAAAAAATATAAAATTATACGTAACTAACACTCAACTAGCTAGGCCATACATTTTTTATCTCAACGAGTATCATTCCACATTTTGTCCATTAGCATTCTCCGACATACATCACCAGTTACATGTCTCCGGCACTAACGAGCCACTAGTTACTCAGGACCAGTAAATTATGTTCCAAATGATAAAAACAAACACTGAAAGACAAGATATATAAATCAATTGTTTAACTGATAATATGATCCAGGATCGGATGGATGATATATCTAGAAGGACGATTTACATAGCAGCAAAAGGAATTTGGTCGAAGCCCGAATGACAAAACGACAGAATGAGGAACGGATTGAAGGACAGCGCATCCTTGTGCATGTATGGAGATAT
>Ga0307518_10004450_pt1 | contig 10048 bp, 14 predicted proteins | sample 25_EM_MG_FD_203889 | JGI IMG/M metagenome (GOLD analysis project Ga0307518, IMG submission 203889) | Populus trichocarpa ectomycorrhiza microbial communities from riparian zone in the Pacific Northwest, United States - 25_EM | ecosystem: Host-associated > Plants > Roots > Unclassified | place...
GCGCAGTTGAGTCAAGCGCCAGCGTTGTCAAACTTTAAATAAACTCGCCTGACTAAAGCTGTAACCCCTGATTCGTGGCGTGAACCATGGTAATGCACAGCTCTGCATCGTTGCCTTGAGTTACCTACTTGGTATTCGGCCGAGGGAGCTCCATGCATGTAGACAGAAAGGTAAAATACACACTTGCATTCAGAAAGAACATTTGTGTCATGAATTCATACTAGTGTATCGTGGCAAGTGGTCGTGCAAATATACCCCATCCAACTTTCCGATAACTTTGCGACTAGCTCAGCCCATCGGCTATGGGAAGGGCGAGGAGAGCGACAAATGTTGTTAATGTGGTTTTCATCCAGAAAGGCAACCTCGTGTCTCGTCAAATCTTTGGCACACGGAGGGTCTTGCTGACCATGGCAGCAGCCCACAAGCCGAAGATGATGCTGACAGGGTGGACGTCTCCACGACCTCCGGGCTGGCCCCAGAGAGTGATGATCCCACCTGGGATGCCGTCTTTGCCTTCCATCCAGCCACAACGCACCCAATAAGATAGCATCGCAACAAGGCCGAGTGATGAGGGGATCGGGAGACCCTCAAAGTATCGGGCTTTTCCAGTTGTATCCTTGGGTACGAGAGCAACGGTCGCATTGAAGCGAGCGAGCCGGGCAAGTCCACAACATATGAAGCCAGTTAGGCAAACAGTATCCAGGTATGTTCGGAGGCCCACGACAAACGCGAGGACAGCGGGGGCAACGCCGAAAGATATCTATCGTTCCTGTCAGTTATGAACCGGCACCGGAAATAGTTAGGTAACTCACCAGGTCTGCCAGACTGTCGAGTTCCTGTCCCAATAAGCTGGAGGTCTTCCTCCATCTCGCAACCTTCCCATCCATGAAATCAAACATGAGTCCTGCAAGGGGGAGGGCGAGCGCCCACCACAGGTAGTCATCGTCGCTCGATACGAGGTATTGGGCGGAGGAGAATATGGAAAGTGAGCCACAGACACCATTCATTATGGTAACAAGGTCTGCAAGCCGAAAGTTTCTATGTGCACACGACCGATGTTAGCTAATTCGTTATTGACTGATTCAAAACACCATTCCACCAACCTGACCAGAGAGAAGTGGCCATCAGAGTCGACATACTGTCTGAGAGAGGTGTCCTGTTTTTTGGCGAGTCCGTTCGCTTTGGATGCTTTGCCGCTGATCATGAATGCCTTTCGGTGGTGGAGAAAGGGAAGAAAGGTGGGCAGACGACAAGACTTCAGACAGCTGGGACTTTTCAATGCCTGACAGGGTCACTCTAAAAGACGAAACCAAGCACCAAGGACAAGGTAGCGTCACCTGCTGATGCTACGGTCGGGGTCCTCACTACCACCTTGTCTGGAGACCTCTGACACAGCTAGATAGGATAGGGACTACACGGCCTAAAATCAGTCTACTGCCATCGCCGTTCCTTCCTGGGATTGCTCTTTCTCAAGCTCAATGCTTCGCGCAGCGTATTGGTTCGGATGGGTAACGCTTTCTCCATCACCGATCCCATCGCTCTTTTTAACTCCTTTACTGGCATGGGTAATTTCAAACACTCGTGTGCATGCGACATGGAAATGGCCATCTTTTACTGTCCGAATGATTTCATGCAGATCTGTCGTGGTCAGGCCTTGTGACGAGTAATGTGTCAGGAGGCTGTTTTGTAGGTTTTCTGGCGAAAAATGGCGATATGGACATCCATGACAATCCCCGACACCAGGCTTGTCCGTCGTCAGGATTTGTTGGCAGCTGTGATAGGTGTCAGCCCTTCGTGAGAATAATATCCCATCGAGCTAAAAACAACCCATACCTCTTCGCAGGATAGTTTGCACGTTTACCTTCTAGACCGTATGAATGCCTGACATTGTACTTGTACTCCTTGTTGAATTTCTCGTCCGTGATGTTACTAAATGACTTGCGCCAAAACAAGATTGCTTCGTCGATCGAGAGGCCCAGCACCTACACAGGATCAGTCGTCGGCCGAAAATGCGTGGGGACGTCGACCCATACCTTAAGAAATAGTCCGTATTGCAATCTCCCAAAATGCTTCAGATGCCTATCACGGGTCAAACACTCATGTAGGTTACGCATACACATCGGGAAGTGCTTCTTGGCCATATCATCGATCATATCTGCTCGGATCTCATCGCCCGACGATGTGGGACTTGACCATTCTGAGGGAATACCGGCGAGGAAGCCCTGTGACAAGTTGTTTAATATTGGAACCAGTCTTGTATCCTCGTCCATGCGCGGAAGCATTTTTGCCGTATGCTAGACAATGTCATGAGCCGAACGTTTCGTTGATCCAGGACACTTCACCTCGAGCGCCTTCTGTAATTTACTTTCAAATTCATGCAAAACGATGCTCGAGAGGTCACGGGCGGGAACATAAGCAAATCCCGCACGAAGAAAGACTCGTCGTTTGGCAACCAGGTCAGGGACTTTGGTCCAATGTACCTTGATTAGAACTTAAGATTCCTAACTTCTCTGACCACCACAATGTGTGCGACATGCCTTGTAATATTTGTTCTCCTTCTCTCTATTGTCATCATTTTGCTTCACTTCCAATGCTGCTAGCTCCTTGTGAATTTGTGCCCGTTCCTCCTCATCGATCTAGGGGATTGTAGATATCGCAATAAACCGCAAAATGAACTCCAAGAGCGAATCACCTCTTGCCAGTCAAAATTTTGCGTTTTGAGGAAGCTGGACCTTTCATGCGACTGGTCCGTCTCATATCGCACTTTAAACAAAGTCGTTTCTGCCTTCACAAATCGCCTCCTAAGATCTTCTCTTCATGATTGCAGAAGTAGGATAACTAATTCATCACACACGCCTGATACTATGAAGAACCAAACTCACGAACGACAAAAAGCAAGCCTCAGCACAAAATGGCTCAAATGGTCGTTCTCCCGTTCCAGCACTAGAGGCTCTTTTGCACCTGCACCTGCACCGTTTGGTTTCAAGTTTAGGTATTTCTTGCATTGAGCGTCCGTCACGTTCTTCAGCTCCTCCCAAGTACGGTTCCGTGCATATGAAGATTCGATTTCGGCAAGAATGCGTAGGCGATTGAGTGCACATTCCTCAAACCGTTCCAGGGTAACTTCAACAAGCGGCGGGCTTTGGTAGCTAGTGTAAATGGGTAAATACCGGAAGGTCAGTGGGAAGTGCATGTCAGATCGCGTACAAGTTTAATCTATACTGATAATCCCCTTCATGAACTCTCGTTTCAGCTGTGTCCTTAGTCGCTTTCCCAAAAGGCTTCCGTTCATTGGCCTTGAACATATCTGGGGTTGGTGTGTCTATGTGAAAAGATAAGGATGGGAGTGGCACGTATAGAAGTCACAAAGACGCGTTTCGTCACGCGTAGGCCGTCACGTTGGTAGGCGTAATTACTGAATCTTAGACAATTCGAACTCATGCCAGCCAATGTACTTTTAAAATCTCAGGATAATACCCTGTTCTGGGCAGTTCAAAATGCCTCCCTTCCATCCCATGACGGTCTTCCATGCGCCCGAAGGGCCAGGCAAACGTCGAATATTCGTGCCGCTTCTGCATTGTCTGTAAACAGTGACATGTTTGATGGCCCCATTCTTCGAGCATTCCTTGCTCATCCAAACAATAAAAGCATCAGCATGAGACAGATAAATGGAGCTCACCAATTTTATTTCGTCATCAACTGTAATGGCGGGAACAACTACTCGACTTGCCTTCTTTCGCTCGTATATCACCCTTCACCAGACCGTGAATGTCCACATGTCTCCCCTTCACCCTTATCTATTCTTAACGCCATCATTTTTCCATCAGTCCGGCGGTGAATCCCTGTACGGCAGGTCTATGCGGGAGCGCACAAGTTAGAGTTGTTGGAGGGCATCAGTGTACACTCTTACTCACTTCTTTGTTTCTACCCCATCATCAGCAGGGGCCACTTTTTTCCCTACTCCGAACTCAGATGTAGACGTACTTGGCCATGGTCCTCTCATGTTTTCATTTGCACTTGTACTTGCAGGAGGCGCAAGAGCACTTGATCTAGTTGCGATATTTGCAACTGCCTTCATCCTGTCTGATGATTCGGGCTTGCGGCTGTTGGCTGTGTGGAAGCGGTACGTTGACTGGAGATGCGAAGGAATCTTAGGAAGTGGTGATTGACAAAGTGGAGGAACGGACAAATGGAAAGATGATTGGAAGGGAAGCGCTGCCAATTGGAGGGATATTACAAGACGGCGTTGATAGGCTTCTTCACCAGTCTCCGCCCAGGCGGGAAGTGCAGCACCATCTCAAGAATAAAGTCCTCAGCATTGTCTCGATCCATTCAGATGTTAGTGAAGGGGTCGTACGTACGCTGCGAAGAAGTGTCAGCGCTAGACCCCTGCCACACTGGATATCAAGCTCGCGACGGACGTGTGCTTCCTCCTCCCAAACAACTTTCGCTCCATGACTACCGAGGAAGGTGAGAGTGCCCTTGCAACTGGAAGACCCTGTGGCATAGCTGGGTGGCGCAGCCACAGCCGTGCATTATAAGAATCATGGACATCCATCGTCTGTAGAGCCAGTAGTCGAAAGTATCGCTATCATCGAACCGTCCCTCGGTCGTAGCTCACCTGTGGAACTCCGGATCTGTGAAACAATAAATATTTTCATCTGGAGGCAGTTCATCCCCAACGCGGTTCCGTGGCATGAAAATGACGACCTCCTTTTTGGAGGCTTTCCTTTCCGATTGTCGTCCCTATCAGTATGAGACGTACTTGTGTTGCATGCAGATCTGTATCATCAGCCCAGGCCAACATAGGCTTTATGGATCATACCTCTGTCCAAACTTCACTTTCAAGCCTGGGTCTCATCAATGGAGCCAGAACCAACACCGTGACGTTAACGATACTCACAATTGATCTGATGGGGCTGCGCTGTTCAAAAGGAATGAAGAGGGCGTGTCTGCAAATTCCCACCCTTGGCACGACTTTCTGTTAGTCTCCCTAAGCCAGACTCTCTTCGTAGACGAAGATAGTCGTTCCTCTAGAAGGAGAACTTTCTGTGACATTTTGTGATGACCAACAAGTGGGGGAGGCAAACACCTTCAGAGTAAGCGTTAGTAAAAGTATAGGCCCACACTAGCAGCTATCATACCTCTGTCTCAGCTTCACTTTGAGACCTGTCAGGTCCCGCCAGCGCCGTGTGCGTCCGGAGCAGCGCGACAAATTTCATAAACTGGACCAGGAATAAAGGAATATGCCATGCATCGTACACTATCGTACGTGCATCGGGGCCAGACTGACAACGATACTAGTACGGACCTATACTTCAAGTTCTCTACGCAGACCGGAAGGGATCCGCCTCAGGTAGTATGACGCACTGGTGAACAGTCGACGACCTCAAGGTGAAGCTTGAAGACTTCCGACCAGACTTGTTCCTCGACTCCCGCGTGGGCGCTGCGTTAGGGGGCGCCCACTAACATGGCATGGTCGACCTGCTGGGGGAGATTACCGATCTGACTATCAAGTGTTGCGAATGGCGATCTATGGGGCGTAGGTCATTTCGTCTTGCGTGTTCTTGAATACGATACACATGTTATCCTCGTCCCCGTCTCTTTCCGTCTCTACGTACTGTTTCTTCGTTGGCCGTATGTACTCGTACATAAGGATTCCGTCCGTTCCGACGCACCTCAGTCTTCGTTCACCTTCAAGACTGAGGTGAGACACTCTGTCACTGCACGTATATCGTTACTGATTGTAGTCATTCCTTTAGGTAACTATTAATAATGAGTCTTCGTTTACCTTCGAGACTGAGTCATTCCTTTAGTCAACTCGTTCCTCCTCGTTGCTGCGCGCCAACAGGCGCCTGATGAAGATATTAGATACATATACGAGGTTCAATCTCAAATTGTCCCATGTGCATATCGCGATCCTGCAGGTAGATCAGGCTCTGACGGGGGATGAGAACTCGTGAGAGGTTTGCACAGGCTTTGCAGAGGAGTTTGGGATCGGATGCGCCAGTGGTAGACGTCGCTGGTAGAGAAGTGCGCACCAGTGTATTTCAGTTTCTTTGTCATTGGTTTCTGACCATGACTACATTATCAAGCAGGGTTTCGATGTGCAGAAGCAACAAGGACTTCGAATTCCACCCCAAGCCAGGTGACCCTGTGGGGGGTGTGGTCCTTCGGGTTGTTCTGTCCGTAGAAGGACAGGAGCGGCCAGTACAAGTGACCGAAACTTCCAGGTCGGCCCCGATTCGAAGGAAGTTGAGGGAAATGATGAAGAGCGGATTTTAAGAATACCCGTTGTCGAGTCTGCAACCTGGAATCATCGAATAGATGCTTGGAGCATCAAGGAATTGATATTTAGCCGCCAGCTTCTTGTTGTTACTCTGTGGCACCTGTTATTACCCTTACCATGTGGATTCCACTTGTCTTGGTCTCGGTCTCGTATCCCCGTAAGTATGCAGGGCTATCCGCTCAACGATGTTTGTTCCATTAGTTACATATGCATCATAGGTATTGCCTGTCCGCTGGTAGGACATGCGGGGGAATACCAGCATGATTGGTTACGAAAGGCGGATTCAAACCGGTGACGCGCTCCCAATTCGAAAGATGAAAGTCGTAAGTGAAGAGAACGTGAAGGATCTGAGGTTTTCCGCATGAGGGACCCAATAATTCGATCGACGGGTTTTCTAAAATTCGCAATCAAAAGCTGGTTTCTCGACTGCAAGTAAACTAGTAAGATGATTACAGACACTGGTCATTAGAGTGAAGCTCCAGTACAATATGATAACGAGGGGATCGTGTCGGAACCTTGGACAAGGACGGTATACTGGGGCTTACCTCCTATTTGTCGGAGAACGACCGAACCCACGACCTTGACCTTGAAATATATGGTGCAGAACTACGGAATAATGTTGGTAAGTGACGGCTTGCGCTCTCGTTCTTGCATAGTGTGCTGTACCGGCGGAACGCTCACAGGGTAAGGCTCGGAGCTTGTTCTTGGACGGTGACTGAGAGGACGACGTGCCCTTATTCGGGTGTACAAAGGGTGTTGCAGTGGAAGGCCGCTGGACATGCGACCGTTCCTTGTGCTCCTTGGCTGGTTCAGATGGTCAGTGCATCTACGCTAGGCCTCTGCTGGTCAACGGATGCCCGTGCTGGTGGGGCTGGGGCAGAGTTTTCCTTCGGCCCCGACTTAGTCTTGAAGAAATTCAAGAACTTCTTCTTGGCAGAGTCCTTGGAGTCCGTTGACACTTGCCTCTGTCTGACAGGAACCGGAGCAGACGGAGGCATCGCAGACTGCGCAAGGGAAGAAGGCGTATTGAGCATCTCCGAGTCGTGAGACATTGATTGATCGGGGGGCGTCAAGTGGGCTCGTGAAGGTGCCGGAGTAGACAGATGGCCTGACACAGGGATTCGCGCAGGTTGTGGAGGAGACGGTTTAGAGGGGAATGGTTGAGTCGAAATGCCAGATACAGGAATCGGTTGAGAGAACTTGCGAGGGGACGGTGGGTCCTGAGATGTTGCAGGGGGTTGAGTCGTCGGTACGGATACAGCACGTTGGTGTATGGGCTGAAAAGGTGTTGAGGTAGGGGCGCTCGGGCGGGAGGTCGAGGGGTATCCATTGGAAGAAGGAATATTGCGAGGGGCAGATGTTGTGTCGCGCGGGTGGGTGCTCAGCGGTTTGAGTCTTTGAACTGGATGGCACCGGCGGAGTGGCGGAAGGCTGCTGTGAAGAAGACTGCTGTAAGGCTCCAATAACGGCCAGATTGATACCTATGGTTCTCTTCAGTGGACGTCGGCTGTGCGCCAATACCGTTCGCCGTCGATGCAGCAGCATACAAGCCAAGAGCACTTGAAAACGGCACAGAGTTGGTTGTGTTTACAGGGACAACAACAATCTTGGTGGCATGAGCAGCAGACGAGGCTGTATAGGTACTCACTGACATTGTTCCAGTGGGCCTGGTGGCCGAGGGCGGCTGGGCACTGGCGGTGGATTATGGACGGGCGCTCTGTGTTGCAATCGTCGTCGAAGGGACGGTACTAGTCGTATTCTGTTGAGTGGGCACGGACTGCTGGACATTATTCGCAGTTGTGATGATTGACCTGGCTGCATGACCCTTGAAGCAGCGGCATATGTAGTACTGGCCGACATGAGTGCAGCAGGCCTGGTAGGTGTATGAGCCTGGGCACCAGTATAGGGACGTCGAGGTACTCCGCGAGGCCATCGTTGCAGATGGAACAGGTCCAGTAAGCTTAGGAACAACAGTGGGCTGTACTGTCGTGCTGGGATGAGCAACAGAAGAGCCCGAGCAACCAGTAGATGGCTTGACCGCAATCTGAACAGGATCCGTAGTGTGCTGAGTGACACGAGACGCAATGGAATGAGAGACAGAACGTCGGTTGGGTTGGTGCGACGGCTGTGTGGAAATCGATTGCTGAATGGGCGGGGTGGACAATGGTGCGCGTAATGTCGATGTATATGTAGTGGGAGCCGGGGGTGGCAGTGTGGACGTCCATGAAGGAATCAACAACACGATGCGAAGGCGAGTCTTTAGCTCTCGACGGAGACGACGCCCGAGCAGTGACATGATCCGCGGGCTTCAGTAACGCAAAGGCATAAGAATATAAGTTGTTGAGGGGACAATGTTGCTGCCTGGGCACTGGTCGTCAACGTGTTCCAAGGAATTCTGGGTCGTCCTCGACTGAAGCCTTGTTCCGCCCCTTAGCAGCGGAGGAGACTGGGGGGTGCCCATATATTTCTCGTGTTGTGCCATGATTCGAAATGAGAGCGGCCCTATCAGTGGCACCAGTTGGCTGCACACTGGGCACAGCGGGAGGCTTCGATACCCGCGCATCCATCTCAGGAGAAGGAAGTCACCCATATCTGCGGTACTGCTACGTTGTTCCCAACCTCACCGGACTGCCAGTGTGGCCGAGACGTAGGCGGCATCGAACTTGGCGGGGGAAAGGACACAAGGTTCGAATCCCATGTCTCTTCATCTCCTTCGTCGCCATGAGTGCCAGCAGGCATGATCTCCTCCATTCGTGTTTCGAGACCATGTGACGGCGAGTCCTCAAGGCCCCGTGGCGATGGAATAGGGAGTGGCGGACCATTATCCACTTCTGTTGCCAAAGGTGACGATGACGGAGGCATGTACATCAACGGTGTCGGTCCCTGAGTTTGCGATTGCGATGGCATCTGTCGTATGGGTAGCGCCTGCTGCGACGGCGGAGAGTCGTTGCGGGTGGCACGTGAGGATTTCCGACCAGACTTGCTCCTCGACTCCCGCTTGGGCGCTAACAATGTTGGCATGATTGGCGTGCTGGGGGAAATCACCAATTTGACTGTTGCGCCCACAACAGCGATCTGTGGGCCGTAGGTCATTTCGTGTCGCATGCTCTGGAATACGATACGCATGTTATCCTCCTCCCCGTCCCTACGTATGTAGTCGTATATAAGGATTCCGTCCGTTCCGACGCACCTCAGTCTTCGTTCACCTTCAAGACTGAGGTGAGACATATGTTCTGTTACTGCATGTACATCGTTACTGATTGTAATCATTCCTTTAGGTTACTATTAATACTGAGTCTTCGTTTACCTTCGAGACTAAGTCATTCTTTTAGTCGACTTGTCCGTCCGTCGTCGCTGCGCGCTAAAAGGCGCTTGATGAAGATATTAGATACATATACGAGATTCGCAGATCTCACATTGTTCCTTGTGCGTACCGCCGCCCTGCAGGTAGATCACGCTCTGACGAGCGATGAGAACTCGTGAGAGGTTTGCACAGGCTTTGCAGAGGAGTTTGGGATCGGATGCGCCAGTGGTGCAGACGTCGCTGGTACTAGAGAAGTGCGCACCAGTGTATTTCACTTTCTTTGTCATTGGTTTTTGACCATGACTACATTATCAAGCAGGGTTTCGATAACAAGGACTTCGAATTCCACCCCAAGCCAGGTGACCCTGTGGGGGGTGTGGTCCTTCGGGTTGTTCTGTCCGTAGAAGGACAGGAGCGGCCAGTACAAGTGACCGAAACTTCCAGGTCGGCCCCGA
>Ga0307518_10004451_pt1 | contig 10046 bp, 11 predicted proteins | sample 25_EM_MG_FD_203889 | JGI IMG/M metagenome (GOLD analysis project Ga0307518, IMG submission 203889) | Populus trichocarpa ectomycorrhiza microbial communities from riparian zone in the Pacific Northwest, United States - 25_EM | ecosystem: Host-associated > Plants > Roots > Unclassified | place...
CTCTCTGTCTATTTCGGGATTTGAGTGGGAGTAGCGCCGAGGGAGGGTATCTCTTAGATAAGTTTCGCCCTACCAAAAAACCCCATCAAGAGACCGTGGGAACATCTTAAAACTGGTGCCTAAGGTGTGCAGACTATACATGAATGTCCTTGAAGAGCCTAGCGTTGCCAATGCCAGTACTTGGCAAAATGGTAGCTTATCATCTCCGTCCTCCCCCTACCCACGTCCTGGCCTCCCATTGTACTTCCCGCCCCTCAGCCAGGTCCCTCTGAGCTCCCTCAAGGCCTCAAGATCCGCTGCATTCCCCGTTCCTGGCATATGTATTATTTATTTATCGACTATTCTCCTCTCTTTGCCGACCCATGTTAAGTTCCTGCAACGTTGCCTTCAAATTCCCAATGCATCCCGTATGCTGTGGAGATCATCCGCCTTTTCCCCATGATTCGCAGTCATGAGAACTTCCTTGGCGCTCAGCACTCCTCACCTACACAGGTCCTTCCCTGCAACGCTGCTTTCATTCCCGATGCTATTCCTACTATCCCCTGGAGATCTCCTTAAGTACCCATTCGTAAGCACGAGAACTTCCTGAACATTCAGCGTTCGTCACCGACATTCGTTCTTTCCCTGCAACCTTGCTTTCATATCTAATGCATTCAACCCCCCACCTGTACTAGGCAATGGATTCAGAGCAAATAAGGGAGGAGTGAGATCCAGATCTATCCATTTCTCGACAACAATTTGATCAAACGTTCCCGGTCCACTGCCAGTATCCAAATCAATGACACCGTGCCAATATCCCATTTATTTCCACTGATGCCCGTATGTACAGTTATGCAAGAAGACATGTATGTCTGCCTGCACCCACTCGGCCACCCAGCCGTGTAATGTCTCTTGTAATATTCCCGTCAGCGCATCAGCATCTTATGGGTTCTAATTTGGTGACACCTGCCAATGGCTGTGTGCTGCTGTCTGGTGTAGATGAGTCAACTGATTCGGATAATCTTGCATTTTCACCCGTTCTCTTACTGTCAGTGTCACTTCCTATCTATTTCAAGTTCCCACATTCTTCTTACATTGGTATGCCGATGCCTGCAGTGTTTGGGCGGGTAATCAGTAACACATGTCTACTTCAGGCTATGTAGTATAGCGGTGTTTACAACTTAAACACATGCGTGCGATTTGAGTACTACACATGGTCGCATGGCCCAAGGGGTCATTACATAAATTAGTGTTCTAATCCAACTGCTCAATCATGACCACCAACTTTGAGATTTCGGGGCGTGATGATGGATCGCGCTTCCAACACAAATTGCACAGCTTCCACCAGGCCTCGGTCATGCGAGAACACGTGCATTCGTCATCTGGACGTCCAGGTGGTCCACACAAGATCTGGAATAAGATGCATTGGACATTGTGTGCATCATGGAAGGGTTTTTTCCGAGAAAGGAGTTCCTGAAACATTGTCAGATAACCATTGTTAAACTCTTTCATAGAAAGCATACCAGAGCTGTCATTCCAAATGCCCAGATATCCCCAGGCAGAGTGATGGCATATTGCTCGGACTCGATGTTTTCTGGAGCTAGCCAATTCCATGAACCTCCGCGGGGAAGATCCACCGTCATGCTAAACGAGGAATCTGGATCACAATCACATGAACCACAACATAGAAATTATTCTGCAAAAAAACATACCAAAGGACGTGGATCAATAGTGGTGTTCTGCACATAATCATGTGCATTGCCCAGTGACATCCATTCAGTCACTATGGATGGCAATGTCTGGTCGAGAATGGTAGCAATCCCTAACAGTGGAAGGACATTGTTGTGGCAAAGTTTCGACCAGACATGGACCTCACGAAGGGTTTGCTGAATGACGGGTTAGTTGAGGCCATAATCTGTAATCGAGGTTTTGACCTTGATCGCCTTGTTTATATCATTCCCCGCCTTCATGGTCGTCTTGATAGCTACTTTGGTCCCAAACGTAGAGAGGACCCCTTGAAATATGGTGGAATTCCCAGTACGTATGATCAGAACATAGTTGTTGTGATATATCTTGTTGTCCAAGTTACTGCTGTATCGAGCCGCTCGCAGCAGAAGGGTTTCCAGTCCGTTCGTAGGACCGATGAGGGTCTTTTCTTCGGGAGGTAGTGGTAACAAGATCTTCTAGAAGAATAGTTAGATGGAACGTTTGAACAGAAATAGTATGGCCAACTTACAATCAAGCCACGGAAAACGCACTGGAATAGGGCGGTCAGAGCAGCCCAGAACAAGGGTGTCTCCTTCGTGGGGTAGTTGACAGAAGGGAGACACGAAGTATCTTGTTGAGGATCAACGAAAGCCTCTCCATTTCCATGTTCAATGTGAACAGTGGTGTCATTCAAGGACTCGATTTGTGACGAATTTCCTTGCAAATAGTGACGTGGTTCCATAGTCTTGTAGAGGATTTTCGGGGTACATGATAAGGATGAGTGAGGGCTAAATAGTAGTATTACGTTCGGATCCTGGGGCTTTCGAGATCGGAGATCTCAGATTTCTCCGAGTGTTAGCATAAGATATCCGAAGTTCCAGAAGCCATCCCGTTAGTTTGCTGTGTGTGACACTGCCACGATTTGACAAAGACTCATGTTCCCACGTTTACAAATAAGGGTGTGGGTCACCGACGGCCCTCAAATATTGCTTCATACATGGTCTTCTACTTGCCTGTGTAATTTTTACATTACTTACATTTGTGGTTGTGTAGTTATGAGATGCATGGTATTGTAATTTTGCAACTCCGGTCAAGTGGGAAGTAAGTCGTTGACCACGGAAACTTCCGCACTAGAGAACATTCAATTGAAGCTCGAGCGATTGAGCACTTGAGCTGACAACTTCTAAGACACTTGTTCTGCCTATTATATTAGGCAGACATGCTTGGAAGACAACACTCAAATAAAACTAGGCAAATGCTCCCATTGAATCATAGGTACCAATATTATACGGGACCACGGTATGGTGATTGATATCCAACGAGGCGTCCATGCGTCTGACAGTCCTTTCCATTCGCAGGTTCAACGTTGAACTACATCTTTGCAGGAAGTGCCTGAGACAAAGCTGGGCGATACGGCCTTTTTCAATAAGGCGAGGGGACCGACTTGGGGAGGAAATCGGAGAAGCAATACGACAGCCGCAGAATCTGCGTTGAATCTCCCAAGGTGGTCTGGCACAAAGCCAGCACAGCCAAATTCCATGGCAGCTTTGAGGACTTGAAAAAGAGGCCCCATAATATCTTGATAGACGCATGAGGGTCCACTGAAATCTCCACCAAGATATCTATCTTGCATCGCATCGATATCAATCACGTGATTAAACCTGCATATTCTCTTGGCCTGAGCACCTGTCTTATCTGCTGTAGTATCTCCGGTTTGTATCTCTCCATGGTTTCCTTTGTCTACTCTCTCCTCTGCGCTTTGTTACTGTTAGTGCCAGCGAGGTCTTATTTGGCCTGAGCTTTGTATAGCGTAGTCGGCCGTATTTTTATTTTATTTCATTTCTTTGGCTTCCACCAAGGCAGCATTATACAGCACCAAGAGTTCGCCTCAACGGGACTACTATCTGAACGAGTTCCTGAGGGTGAATTCTCCATACGGGAGCTCGTCGAAGTAGGGGTGTTAGAGTTTCCTACGGGAGATTCCATTGGCGAACCACGGGGAACAAGTCCATTATCAGCCGAAATCTGGAAGGTCAGTCTTTTTTGTTCAGGGGGTGACTCATTCTTCGCCACGGCCAAGACCTGGAGAGGAGTTAGAATGCCCCTGTGTTACACAACGATGTTGGAAGGCCTACCGATTTCAAACGAGCACAGGCCGCATCGTCTTCATCCATCCTGGAGTGTTCATCAACATCTGGGTTCTTCCTCTCTCCGCGTTGTGAAAGGCGAAAGAAAGTGCTGTGTTTCCCAGAAGTAGTCTGCGATGTTGGAAGCCGACTTTCTGGACGTTGCGCAATCGCTCCCCGCTTAAGTCGTCCCAAGAAATGCTGACGGTCTGGCGGTTTGGGCTCAGGCAGCGAAGGTGTCGTAGGATTCTGCGGTGGAGTCAGTCGGGCGCAGTGTGAAAAAGCCACATTGGGTGACGCACAAACGAGCTTATACCTGGAAGCAATTCATTATCCGAGAGATCAGGGGAAACCTCTTCGGGCACTGCGAATGACTGAGGGGGAAAGAGTCAGTAGGATTTTCGGATGGAAACCAATGGTATACGTACATCGAGAAACTCCTCTGACGATTTCTCGCTAGAGTGATCGTCAATATCGTCTGGGATGTCATCAAAGTCGACAAAGTATTCTCCGCTCCTTGACGAATCGTGAAGGAAATCATAAAATGAAGGATGTAAGGGTCGGACGGCGGCAGACGGGCTGGTACCACCGGACAGGAAAGGAGCCATTGACATCAAAGTATTGCGATGGTTTGGTTTGTGTAGGAAACGGGCCTCCACTGCATCCCAAAGAAGTGGTTCCTTTGCAGAGAGGACCATATGGAGGACGGAACGAAATAGCACAAGGGATTCTGGGGACTTGGCAATGATGGCATCTAGATTTGTACGAAACATTTCGTCCAGAAGCGTCGGACCTTGTTCATCTAGATCGTCGAAGCGCTCCTTTGCTGTTTCGCCAGCTCTATATGTTTTGATAGATTTGCAGGCGAGTCTAGCCCACTCAAATAGACCATCTGCATTCCGAACCATGTGATTGATTTCCGTCTCCTTGATGCCTTCTAAATGCCCAACCTCCTTGGAAATAAATAGACGAATATCGCGTTCGGTGAATGCAGTAGGGATATCATCCAAAGATACAGACGTCACATGCGGCAGTTTGTTTAGAGCAAGTTGAATGTCATGTGATGGCTGGGATGTCACAAGAAAGCGGAAGTTGGAGGGGAGGTTGACAGTTTTTGCCGACGTAAGCACCGACAAGACTTGACTTCGTACAGAAGCTGGACCGCATTTGTCCAAGCCGTCGATAACCACTACCACTTTCCCGACTATCCCATTCGAGACACGAGACAGCGGTCCCAAGATTAGGTTGTCCCACTGCCGTATGAGGTCAGGCGAGGTCTTCAATGACTGATCCTTCTCGATGGCGTCAGCCAATGCTTGTCTCCATGTAGGATAACGGTCTGCCATATCGCGTGCTATGGTCGTCATCATCTTGTCCTCAAGGTGTTCAGCGACTCTGTTCCAATCGAAGCAAAAGCATGATCCAAGTATTCCTACGGTCTCGGACCACGATGCAATAGTGTGTGCGATGGCAGATTTGCCCTTGCCGGCCGGGCCGTGAAGCCAGAAGACGCGGGGAACGTTAGGATCGGAGGCGCTGATCCAGTTGACGATATCTGATAGAACTTCCCTCCTCGTCCCATCGAGGCATCTCTTTGTAGTGTTCAGTCCTGCACCGCCTGCATATGGCCCGCTGTCTACGTTCATGTCATCCAGCACACGATAGACGTTGACGTTCGGTTCTTCTGTCGAACGGTCGCGGTATTGTTGCATTAAATCATCTAGCGCCTTGCAGTAGCTACCAACTGCCGTTTGTGTTTCAGTCATGACAACCTTTCCACGTCGGCTCCCTGACATAGTATTTGTGAGAACCTTCCAGGAACAAAAAGGTGGGATTATCTCACATAAATTCTGCGTCTCTGCATAACTTTTTGTGAACTGTGCACAAGCACTGATTACACGCGCGAACTGAGCCAATATGTCTCTCGTTGCATCGATATTGTTGAGGGTGCCATCTTCCAAGAGAAACCCATAAACGCGCCCAATCTTAGGGAGCAGATCAGGCACCCGAACGAACTTGTCTGTGTTTATTTGGGTGATGATAGACTGTGCGGGACAACATGAGATGTAAGTACATAACCACAAGAAGACTTACTTGAGCAGCACTGGTCAGCGTCCCCAACGCCAGTTTGGTATAGGGGTGTTCCTGCGTTTTCAGGTACGTTGAAAGGCCCACGTGAAGGAAAGAGAAATAATCGTACATTGGCTGCAGTATTTGCCGCAGTGATAAAAGATTCGAGCGGTCGAAGGAATGTGTAGTTCCCATCTATCTGGGGAATAGACGTTTCTGCAACAGCCCTTTGGCTAAGGAGGGGCACAGGCGCGGTGACATCCACTTCTTCTGGTGAATCATGCCGGGTGAGACCAAATGCGGCGCTAGTAGGGGCAAGTGCATTTTTGTGTGTCGACTCGTCGCTCTGTCACAAATGGAGTGTTGGGGAGATCAGCGTAGACGAGCCACACGACATACCTTCTGGTCTAATCGAATAAATTGAACTGGTTCCTCTGATACGAGTGTACTAGTACTCGGTGAGGAACCTGGTGTGCTCTGGCGCAGTGGGAGCACGGAACGGCCCTTTCGCACTGGCACAGGTTCTGCCATCCTGCTCAATGCATCACAGTCTAGGACATCTTCGCGCGCAGGATCCTGAGACCACCATTCGGTCAAGGTGGTGAACTGGAAGGAAAATACACGTACAAGAGAATGAGGTTCCGTTGGCGAAGAGGATCTACTATCGAATCCATTTTCCTTAGGTTGCATGGCATCGATAGTCCATGTGTCTATAATCCTTTTCCTGGTGTTGATATCGTTTGATGTTACTCGAAGATGGGACAACCAGTTAGTGGCTAGCTTGCACTAGCACTGGCAGACTGCAGTCGGTGTTGCTGTGTTGCCTACATAGTTCACACGTCCCATGTGGACCACAGCGTTACGGCGCCCTCGGCACAAGTGGAAGAGACCGGGCGGACCTCATTGAAGACGATTCCGGGGCCGCGGCCCGCCAATACCTGGACTCGACCGCGGTCCTTCAAAGCCGTTGGACCCCGCCCTCCATGCCCATGCTCCAAGGTATACTATACTCCAGTGGCACCTATCGTGCTTATTATGTTCATCTTCATTGCTTCATAACTGCACGACTGACATTAGTACTACATAGTAAGGGAGGCGATAGGCTATCTGCAGACTTGAATCTGACTATCCCGCCGAGGCAAGCTTTCGGCTTTTTAAACACTTTACAACGCCTAGCCATTATTTCCACCAGTCCATCTGACGGTCGGTTCCTACATAAAGCAGAGAGGACTGGTAAGCAAATAAACACCCGACAAGTTACCGGACAACGAGCAAGCACGAGGGAATGATTGTCTTCCGTCGAGTCTTGGATCTGCCTAGGGAAGACTCAGAAAGCATCGCACGCTGGCCGCTTACTACTTAGTAGTACATGAACGCTTTCACTCTGGATTATGACTGCCACCTTAGAACGAATCTGCATCGACCATCACAGACGGCTCCAATATGTCGCCGACGAGCCCAAGTAATTGAAGGCATTACTACGTGTTACGATGGGTTTGATTGATAAAATCAAAGACTTGAACGCTCAATGTTAATTCTCGAAGCAAGTCCAGTCATGTATGAACGCCTTACCTATCTCCCAGACTCCCACCAACCGTAGCCACCAGAGCACCGATCGACGATCGTCAAGGCTCCTGTGAAGATCTCCCATATGGTACCATTGCTACTGTACATGCTCAAGAAGGATTCCAGGGACCGAAGCGTGGCAACTGCGTCGTGTAGGAATTCGAATTATTCCCGTTAACGGTTGTCGGGCGTTTCAGTGGCCATTCTCGGGTTCGCTGACACTCCATGACTCAGGCGCAGGGGACGATCGGTGAGCATTATGATGATGTTCTGGTGTGGCTTTGTCCTCTTTGCCGTGCCATACAAAGCGTTTTCCTGGCCCCCACTGATCCCCAGCCGTGGTTCTTGACTCCATTTCTAGGTGAATACATAGGTGAAGCGCACAACACGTGCTGGGAAATAGCACTGGCGAGATGGCGTCGTTACCCGCCACCCCGGGCAGTGGATGTATAGAGATGCATCAAGTGGTCGTTTCCGATGGCATAGCCATCATTCGACCTCTCAGTGCCCTTCATTCCTCTGGGGATTCGGTCTGCTTTACAGGACCACTCAAACATCTTCGATGTCCTCTCAGTTGTGGGTGCCTCTCGTACTTCGCAGATATCCAATACTAACTGTCAAACTTTGAATTCCAGAGACATTTATGCTTCATTTGCTACTGTAGTTCTCAGTGAGATTCTTGCACCCACAGCCACTAGACGCTGAAACTTGTGTGCAGCTTTAATATTATATGACTACGCACTCACGATCGCACGAGAAATTGAGCTATTCTGGCAAAAACCCAAAAATTCATGGGGGTTTACTCTCTTTGTCGCCAATCGATATACCAACATCCTGGGTCATACTCCTTTCTTGCTGTATTCGTTCTGGACGCCAGAAGCTTCATCGGATTATTATGCAAGTCACTTCTGTTGATCCATCTCGTATTTTGATGCAACTACCTTTTTTTCTGAAACTACTGTAGCGGTGAGATTCTTATCCCAGTTCAATTCCCCGTTGGTTAAATAGCAACTTATCAGGTGTAATTTCCTACGCCCTTGTGCAGAAGTGATGGTGATGGTCATCCAGATCATTGGATCGGGTACGTAGTTCATTGTTCCATCTCATGTTCGTTGTTGTAACGAACCAAAGTCATCATGGGGATACGTGTCCGCGCTCTTTATCAAAATAGCCGGCCAGTTTTGATTTTAATTGTGGCGTTTTGGATTGGTGCAACAGCTGTTGGCTGTGTATGTGTTCCCTCAATGCATGATCAGCCGACGACTGATATAGTGACGAAAAGTGGGCAGTACTTTCCCGCAATTTCTTTACTTCAGATTCGATGGTTCACATTCTTCCGTCACCACTACCTGGGAATGTCGGCTGTCCCTCCAGTTCGGGTTTGACATCGGAGCAGTGAGCCTTCTCCGTATTGTGTATATTTGTGAGGGTTGATATCCTACAGGGGCGTATGTAGGTCACATCAATCAGACTCCAGAACCAAAGTTACTGACACTTCTGTCTTTACACACACCATTCTTATAGACTTGGCAGTTGCATGGAGTGTACAACTTCTTTTTGACATTTTTATCTTCCTACTTACCCTCATGCGATCACTGTATATTCGGAAAGAAGGGAGCCGCGGTATAATAGAAATCCTGCTACGAGATGGTGTGTCTTTCGAACTCGGACTTCCGTTGAAACTTATGCTGATGGATTGTTAGGTTCGCTGTACTTTGCGTGCGTTGAGCACTGCTTTGTTTAAGGGGATTAATGTTGTTGAAACACCATCCTTTCAGGATAATGTGCACAGCCAATGTTGTGAACATAATCATGTTATTGGTGAGTCGCACAGTTGCGTCCCTCCCTATTTTCTTGAAACAACTTGAGTTAGGTGGTAACAGTGAGTTTTCGGTGTCATCGCAGCATTGAATGTGAGGCTGAACCGTTTCTTCCAGAACTCCCTCAAAGGTGTCACTAGTAGCGTGACCAACGTGTTAGTTTCTGTTCGATTCGAAGTGATGACCGAGAACTAAAATCAATCACCATTAGGATTTCGGCAATACTGATTTCAAGGCTGATGTTAAACCTTCGGGATCCAAAGGTAACGAACCCAACGGGTTCTTCAATGTACCTATTATCGGATGCAAGTCTGGTATTCGCTGTGCTACCTGCTCGCATGGCGATTGGTTCTAGGACTGGAATGGCGTCCGTGGGATGCCATGACAGACACTGATGTCCGTTGCAAGTGTGGCATAATTACCTGTGGTATGTGAGTATGCTATCCACGATACATGTTCCAGCTAAATTATTGGGATAGACTTAATGTGTTATATTCTATTCACATAATTACATGCAAACCGTCGAGGTCACTATCATATCGATTTCGGACAGCAGCCAACAATATCACGTTCTTTCACAGACGTAGGCGTATAGTTGTCATGATGGAGATGACACGGAGTTTTACACCCTTGAGTTGGTATTTGCTCATGAGAATTCACCAGCCTACCTTGTTTCTAGGCATTCGACCCATAGCTCTGACTAACTAGTCAAGGATGACATCCTTAAGGACCACTTTCGGTAGAATTACACAGATATCTCGGGGAAGGGCAGGGTAGA
>Ga0307518_10004452_pt1 | contig 10045 bp, 2 predicted proteins | sample 25_EM_MG_FD_203889 | JGI IMG/M metagenome (GOLD analysis project Ga0307518, IMG submission 203889) | Populus trichocarpa ectomycorrhiza microbial communities from riparian zone in the Pacific Northwest, United States - 25_EM | ecosystem: Host-associated > Plants > Roots > Unclassified | place...
TCCGTCGGTGATTCCGTCTGTAATATTTAAATGAAAATTTTAAATTAATTGAATTTTTTCAGAAAACCGCCAAATAACACCGATGACTTTTCAATCCGTCGGTGATTTACTCTCTGGAAAATACCGATGGAATTTTCCGTCGGTGATTCCCTTTGTAATTAACATGATGAACAATATTCACAATTTACCAACAAATTTACCGACGGAATCACCGACGGAACAAATTCCGTCGGTGATTCCGTCGGTAATTCCGTTGGTAAAAATGACACGTCATCATATTTTTTTTGCTTTGTTTTAATTTTTTTTCCCACGGTAATTCCCTCGGTATTTCCGTTTGTATTTATCAATTTTCTGGTAGTGGATGTTATTAATTAAATTACTCGAACAAAGTATCAAACTGGGTTTGGATGTTTTTATTTTAATTTTTGTTATTATAATTGTCATGACAGTGATGTGATCCAGCCTGTTAACTTACTTTAAAAATAATATTGTTCTTGAAAATAACTTTTTTTTTTTTCCAAGTGTTACTGCAAGCTAGAATTTGACTCACAGTATTATATTCAAGCAAATCAGTCTTTGTGGAGAAAAGGTCTGTGAATATTTTTTTTTTCCCTAAAGGCAATCATGCCAATTTGAGCGAACGAGGTATGTATACATATTTGGAGAATGCTACATGGATTTATGGATATGATTTAGTTGAATATCAGCTCCTTTACAAGGACGGCTTATAATCAAATGGCATCGATCTCTCTTCTTCTTCTTTTGGTGAAATCAAATGGCATCTTGTGATATACAACGACATTCTTCTTGTTCAAAATTGACCTTTTCTTAACAATTTTATTTTTTAAATTACCCCTTTAAAATAAACAAAAGAGATAGGATTTCCACAGTTAAAAAACTATCTCTGCAAGTCCAACAATATATATATATATATATATATATATATATATATAAACATTTTAATAAAGAATGCAATGTCTTGCAAATTTGAACTGGCAGTGTATATAGTTGTGGGCACGATAATGATGAACTCGGCTGGCATAAAAAAATGATGAGGCAACTTGGTAAGAGTCTGTTGTGCTGCAAAATATTAAAACCTTTTTCATGTTGTGTGGATAATAGTTCATAGTTAAGCTGTTTGAATTACAATGATAATAAACTATATGAATTTTAGACTTCTAGTTCAATGATAGGAAGCTTCTTGAAGATCATGGATTGAAGTCCTTCTTTGATTAAGTGTTTGATTTTTTTTTTAAATATGTCAATATAAAAAAAGGGTTAAATTAGCTTCTTTTTTTTATATTAGCGTGGGTGTTTGAGCCAGCTTATATGTATCTCGACTAATTCCACGGGCCCTGAAGTTAACGATCATGTAAGCTTTCAGTGACTCTAAGAGGACTTGAACTAGTGACCATTGAGAAGCAAACCTAAAACCTGACCAATTGAACTACTTTTCCGGGTGGTTAAATTAGCCATTCATCTTTGGAATGGTAGACAGTTAATTATATGGTCTTTGTTTATCACTAATCAGTAGCTCATCTATTTGTATTTTATGAAAAATATTAATAAAATGTTATATAAATGTAAATTTTTAATTTTTACCCATTGAATTTAAAAGAAAACATAAGAGGGTGGGGTCACATTCTTAAAAATAATCTGACTTTAAATATGCGAGCCTAAAAAAAAGAACTTACCAAAAAACAAATTAGGGATTACAATATTAAAATGTTAAACCAATCCGGCTCATAAAATTATTTGCCTTTTTTTTATTATTATATTTTGTCTAGAAGAAGGAAAGGGTTCCTCCTTAAATAACCCCAATTTCCAATTTTTATATTTTCTCTCTTAATCATGAGTTTTCTTTCTTTCCTTTTTATTTTAAATAAACAAGTAACTCTCAAAATTCCTCATTCAATTTTTATATTTCTTCAATTATCACTGTAAAGAAAATCAATGTACTTTCCATTAAAATTAATTAATGTTCAATAACTTTTTTTTTTTTAGTTTAATATGGGTGTCCGGGTCAGCTTGCGCGCACCTCGACTAATCCCACGGGCCCTGAAGTTAACGACCATGTAAGCCTCCAGTAGCCATCATATGAGCAACCACAGGGCTCAAACCTGAGACCACAGAGGGAGCAAACCTCTTGGTTCCAAGCTCTTAACACTGGGCCACCACCTAGATGGTTATGTTCAATAACTTTTGCTCATACACCTTGTTGCTCTTCGATAGTGACATGTCATGGTCGGATCAGATTTTTTTTAATCTATATCTTGAATTATGTACAAATAAATTCAATTTATTAAGGCTATTTGATGCACCTTATACTTGTTGATCAGTGATGTTCATGGTTTACAACAACCAGGGATGTGTGTGAGGTTAGAGTTTATATTCTTATCTAAAGTCATACCAGATCTTAATAGTCCGGATAAAAATATAGATATTTATCTTCGACTGTTGATTGATAAGATAAATCAGTTGTAATCATTCGAGAATTTAACGTATGATGTGTGTGAGGTTAAAGTTTATATTCTTATCTAAAGTCATACCAGATCTTAACGGTGCTAGTTTTATATTTTTTTAAAAAGAAAAAACTAGAGTCCAATTTTCTAATTTATAATCTGAACCTTAGCACAAATTAATCCCTTGATCAGGTTTTACATCTATACTCTCAATCAAACTTGAAAAAGAAAATAGCATTAATAACACCAAACCACGTGACAAAGAAATTAAAAAAAATCTACCAATTATGAAATTAAACAAGTTGCGGACAGGACACGGTAGTGGCATCATCACCGCCCACTTTATTGTCATGGTTTTTGGGCCCTCTCTCCACTAATTACTTTTGTTTAATTGGGCACCAAATTAATTAAGAGGAAGTGTTGTTTGTTGTGGCCAACCCTAATTGTGTCTGCCATACTTGGACAGACTGATTGATCAATTGTTGGAATCAACAATAGGCAGGAAGAGACCTGAGCAATTACAAGGGTCTTGATTTCTCAGTGAAACACGACCGGTCCTTCAATGAAGTTAAACCAGGCAATATGTTGGATTAAAGCACTTAGGGCAAGTGGGTGATTAGTAGTTTTGTTGTCTAATTAATGTATAATTTTTAAATCATCCTGTGATGACACAACGTTTGTCCTCCCCATTTATGAAACCTTGAATGGTTCAATTTCGAACCCGCATCTACATATTATGGTGCAATTTGAAATGATTCTGCAATTATACTGTGGATGAGATGTAATGTTGACGGGAGGTTTTTATTTTTTATGAATCAAATAGATAAAACAAAGTTTAAGGAAAAATTTGGATGCATCAACAAGGTTTTTTAACAAAACAATCATATTTGAAAATAATCAATTATTAGATCACATGATCAATTATGATAGATCGACTGGGTTTAATTGACCATAATTTTTTTATAAATTATATTTATTGTCCTAGTTGTTTTAAAATTTACTACAAAGTTATCCCATGCTTTGTTGCATAAAAAATTATTTTTTTGACCCAATGCAAAAAAGTATATATATATATATTCAAAATGTGTAATGAAAAATAAATGATTGTCTACTAAAATAAGCCTAAAAGTATATGCGTACAAAAAATATAATTTTTTAAGCGATGTTCTTTATCTAATTAATACTGAAGCCGATTCAATTTTATAATGATATTTTTTTGTGAAATACTAAGTCGGTGATATATTGGACCGATTTAATAGCACGTACAATATGCTAACTTAGTTGGCTGATTGCCTTTCTATTCCCCTTTCCTCTTTCTCTCTTATGATGGGTTTTTATTAGTTTCAAGTTTGACAAAATTTAAGACTAAATTGGAGATTTATTAGAAAACATGGACAAAATTAAAAGAAAAGGGTTTGCTCTTAGGTAAATTGAGAATCAGGACTCAATTAAAGAATCATTATAGATTCATAGACTAAATTGAATATAAGAGGGAAGAGAAGGCTTTGGCTTGTGCAACACATACACCAATGTATGAGAGAAGTTGTTGCATTAAAGCATCGCTTGTGGGCTCCTCCACCCTTATAATTACCCTTTAATTGATGTCATTGGAATTTTGGTGTAATAAGCATTCTATTAAGACAACATGTCTACCCTATGAACCTCTAGAGTATCTCCAGCCATCAGTTTTTTTTTCTTTCTTTTTCCTCTCTTCTTTCTCTCTTCTTTTTAGATCCTTGTGCATGCTTCCTCTTTGTAACATAAAAGAGTTTTTTTCAAAGCCAAACTCAATCCAAGTCCCTCTATTTCTAATCATTTGTCTAACAAAAAACCCAAACTAATTTTTGCAAATCGAGTGTCACCCGACCATCAAGATGTTTGTCTGACACTATAAGACCCGATATTAAGTTAATTTAATCAGACTATAAAGTTAATTCTCAACCAAGATAATTGTGAAAGGACTGAACTAAAAAACAAAAAACTATGGTTATGCAAAAAAAAAAGATGGAAGAAAAAAGTAATCAATAAGTCTACAGTAATTGAAAAATAGATAGAAGTAGTTTCAATTGAAATGTTAAAAACATAATATAAATAATTTGAGACTTGTGTTTCCGTTTGAGAAAAGATAGATTATTAATTCTTTGTGCGTAAAATGAAAATGGGTGGCAAACATATGGACCCAGATAGCATAATATTAATTATATACAGTCGAACAAGTCCTCTAATTAAGGTAATAGTATATAGTAAAGTTGCAAATGGGGGGCTCCCCACTTTCCTAAAACAGGTATGGACTAGGAAACTTGAGTGGACAAATTAAACTCATTGAATTGTTCATCGATCGGAAAGCATCATTGTATCTTCGGAATTCAAATTGCTCAACCTTAATGATTCACCTCCACCATGGACGGTCGGATACCACATTAATTAGTTTCTAAATTCTTCTTGCCGGTTCTCTCACTTTGTCTTTTCAATTTCCCTTGTTTTAGCTGAATTGGGCAGTCGTTCAGATTGATGTAGGCTTGGACACAGAATTTTTTACATTACTCAAGCTGCTTATTATTTTGGTGTTTCCAGAATTTTCTTGCAGCTTTCTCAAATTACTCGAAGTGTCCGTTATCGGTTCCCACACATTCTAAGCAAGACTTTGTCAGCTCAAATTAATTTTAGTGAATTGTACGTGTGCTATATATATTCATCAGAACCAATATTGCTGAACACAATGACCATATGTCACGATTAGAGTGACTGATGCGATTGGAATATATCCTAAAATTGCCTCCCAAGATTTCTAACCAAACTAATTTTTGAAAGAAATATTATAATCCGGCAAAAACTAACATTTTCTATATGACTTCAAAGAATTTTGTTCGAAATATAAATTATTATTGTATCGTTAACCTTATGGCCTGGATGTAATTAATTAACAATGTTTGATCTGCTTAAAAGATAAGCTAGATCAAATCGCTCTTCTTTGCCATTGAGCCATTGGCTATAAGTTGTAAAAAAATAAAGAAAAAAATAGTGCAAGTTGAAGTTATCATTTATTTCGACTTGGATTCTGGAAATAAACATGACAAAACAGCTAATTATTATGAAACAATGAGTGCACCCCACGGTTGAGTCTCCTCCCTGGCCCATCTTGCGACGATGATATCACTCATATAATTTATAATGGCACTCCAACAATATATATATATATATATATATATAAGTGCTGATCATATAAATTGATGGAATGTCATTACTAATAATTATTGTGCAAAATCCCCTATCCCCATCCTCACCCTGGATAAAATAAAAGGAACTTATAGCAGTTAAATGGAACCCAGAGAGAATTGACCCATATGAATTGGTTTAGCAGCTGGCCACTGTCTCCTATGCTACGTAAAAACAACGAAAATTAGAATGAAACTGAGCTATATGTAGCTAGAGGTCTAAGGTACAGTAATTTGGTCTTTCAATTTATGTATATTATGTGAGGATAAAAGGTGGAGATATTGGACATGCAACCTTTTTTTGTTTGATAGACCGGAAAAAAATAATTTTATGAGTGTAGGAACACAAAGCTAGAGGAAGTAGGTACACAGTGCCAAATTAACAGCTAGAATTGCAGCAACTAGCAGAAAGAAACAAGAAATCAACACTGCAAACAACCAAACTATGTGCAAAACTAGACGAGAAAAAGGAACAGCTACACATAGATATAACAGCTTCAAAAGATATGGAATCAGTAGTTGGGCATGCAATTATCGGCACTAACTACAAAGGCTTAATTTGTATAACTAGGACAGAAGAAATACATGGCATGGACATAAGTATTTTATGTTTTGGCCGGGGGAGGCTATTGGAACAGCCTTTTTTGTCTATTGTCGTAAGGATTGGAGTGAAAGATTGGCGTAATTGGCTTTCATGATATGGATTTCACTTGCCGATTTGCAGTCCGAGGTCTACGTTGGGGTTTGCTGCGGTTGCTCTTGTGATGATGGAGTATGGTGAAAGGTGATGGTTGGACCATTGTGGAATTAAGTTTTTTGGATTTTTTTAATTATGTGATGTTGGACGTTCAAAAAAATGTTGGTTGTGCTTTTTTAATGGATATGATAATGATCGTTTAGTGTTTGTTTGGGAATTCGGTCAATCACGTTCACGCACACGGTTAATCATATTCCAAAATGAATTTTTAATATTTTTTTACTTTTAAAATATAAAGCATAGTTGATTTTAATTGGGTTTTTTATATATATCTAAAAACAGAATTTGGTTAATATATATTATGCTTTGCTTTGAAACCAAAGCATGTGTTAATTTGAAATAAAACTGTTTTGTTTTTTAAACAAAGTAGAGTTTATTTGATTTATTACAGGTTTTGTTTTTTTATTTAATTAAATGATAAATTTCTCCATTATTTTTTTAGTTATACATATTAAGATGCTAGTGCTTTACATAATTCTAGTTCAAGATTATTTTATATCATTGTATTTACTTAACAATGTGTCTATATATATTATCATTCTATATAGTTTTTTTATTTATTTTTTTAAACTTAAGAATCACTCTTATAAAAACATATGCTTATATCATATGAGTTTAACTATACATCATTTAATATAAATAAAATATATTTTTAGAATATTTGTAGTTATGCTATAGTATTTATTAGTCATTTTATATCTCTAAAACACATAAAAATAATTGAACTAAAACTATTTAACTATCTTAAATATTTACAAATATAACATAATAAATCGTAGTATATCATAGCAACCACAACACAACTGTTAGAGAGTAATATAAAATTATTCTTGAGACCTTACCTAATAGCTTTAAGTATTGGTTTGAAATGATTCTTTGACATTTAGAGCACTGGGCAGGAACCATCACAATGTTTTATTTTAATTAAACAGTTAGATTCCTCTTATCTGTATCAGTTCTGAGTTGACTATTCGAAACCCGAGGAAAGCCCCTGAAGGGGTCTTCCCCTGGCCGGCACGCGACGACCCACTCTCGTCATGGGAGCAGCTCAAGCAGTTCACTAGCATCTGACGGGTTCAAGATTGGAACCCCCGAGCCTAGCCCTCAGAGTCAATCCTTTTCCCGAGGTTACGAATCTATTTTTCCAACTTCCTCGCTTACATCGTTCCATTGACCAAAGGTTATTCACCTTGAAGACCTGATGTGGTTATGATTACGATTGGGTATAGGAGGCACTCGATCCTCTGGATTTTCAAGGGCGCATCGCACCACGCGACGTGCGATGCTCTTCCAACCGCCGGACCCGACCTCCAACTAAGTCATTTCTAGGGTGAGTGGGTTGTTAAACAGAAAATATAACTCCCTAATGATGTTGTCAGTCGTCATGTCCCAGTTGAAGAATTTTAACCTGATTCCCTTGCAAAACTCGCGCACAAAACGGGCTGTCAAACAGGTTTCCCCGTATCTTAAGATCTACTAGACCATGTGCAAGTGTCATTCGCATGTAACATTTCCATCTTTTGACCTTCAAAGTTCTCATTTAAATATTTGTTACTACCACCAAGCTCCGCATTGATGGCTGGGTAAAAGTTGCGCGCTTCAGCGTCATCTATTTTTTTGGCTAGTTGATTTGATAGGTGAGTTGTTACATACTCGTTTTGAGTTGAGATAGTTCTTTGACAAGGTATTAAAGTTTGTTGATCAAGTGGTTATAAGTTCAAATCTCACTACCTTCATTCTAATTAATAAAAATTAAGTACAATATAAGATGAGTCTGTACAAGTTTCAAGTTTAAAGAATTTTTATTTTAGAAGTGTATTAATTAAGAGTAATATAAAATTATCATTAAAATCTTATTTAATAACTTAAGGTTAAGAATTTCTTTTTAGAACATCAATATCCATTTCTCATATTACTGTTCATGCAGAGGAGGACCGGTGGAGGTTTATTTAACTATCACAATGATGACTTAGAAATAATATAAACTACGGGTGGATTAAGTAAGGATAAATTAGGTATTCAACTCAGGAAAAAAAAAAAAGAAGAAGGAAGAAGAAGAATGTCGTGCCAACAGACAGAGAGGATGCGGCAAAAGCAATCCCCTTTCGTTTTTGGTGATGATGGGCGTATTTTTATTTTTATTTTCATTACCAGATATCTTCAGAGTTGTAGAATCTCAAAAACTGATGTGTGGACGCATATTCGTAAATGGACAAATAACAAAAGACAGAGATAATTGTTAGTGGGTGATATAGGAACAGTTTTTGCAGATATTTATTTTCTTAGGACAGCACTTTTTTTATTTTTTCACTCTGTTAATGATCTCATATTGTAAAAATTATCAGTTTTTTTATGTTCATTTTCTAAGTGGCTAACATAATATTAATAATACTATCGATTACCATAAAAAAAAATTATAAATAAGCTAGCATCATGCATGATGCCATAATGCAAGACATGGAAAAAGGATAACAAAGAGCCACAGAAAAGCATCAGCAAACAAACAAAACAAGCTTAGTACCTAAACATGTTAGGTACAAAGATATGCCAAGAACCATATGCTAGAAAATACATCAATCCTTAATCAGATCCATGTAATTTAATTTTAAAATCATTTCTAATTAGTTTACTCCAAACAAAATCCTGCTCACAATGTGGATCAAAAACAGAAATGGTTAATTGTTCTCCAAGAAGATATTCAATGATCAAAATTTGAATTTTTCACTTAGAAATTTTATAAAATTCGAACCCTGAAATGGAAATTCAAGTATAAAAAAAGGCTTTACTTATTGAACAGTTCAAAAGTCGTTCAACCTTTCCATATATCAAGAAAAAATGAAAAAAAAAAAAAAAAAACAGAAGAAGAAGAAGAAAATCACAATACCAAAGTGTGCGTCACTTCAATTGAGAAGATTTGAACATATGTTGAAGCAATCACCGAGCTTGGACATACATGCCATGAGCATCTTTTTTTCCTAAACATGGAGTATGCTCACACAAGATTAATTTCTCTTAATTAAAAGTACAAATAACGTAAGCAATATTGTCCTCTAGTGGGGAGAAATTCCACTGATAAGATTCCAATATGAATTCTCAATGTCTCTCCAACTTCGTATGTCCCTCAGTGTGTTACTATAAATACATGTCATTCTAGAGCTCTAGCTCTCTCAAGAATCATCTTACCACATTAAATCATTCACTCTCTTCATATTGGTTAACTAGTTTCATGGCTTCCTTGGCATTTTCCGCTAGTATTGGTCGCTCTATTTCACCATCAAATGCAATGGTTTCTGATAAATTTGAGAGCAGAAGAGAAGGGTTTTCCCTAGGCAAGGGTACTTTTGCAAGAAAACGTGACCCTCGGGACTCAATGGTCCCGAAAGTTGCAACCCAAGCACCAACTGTGTTTCCATCACTGGAGAAGGAACTTGCTGGTGACCGGAATCATGTTGCATGGACAAGTGTCCAGCAAGAAAGATACGAAGGAGAGCTTGATGTTCAAGGAGAAATTCCACTGTGGTTGGTATGTAAAATATTGCACTTAATTTTCCATGCGCTAGTAGAGATTAACTACTTGATTTGTACACCGCCTTATGAATTAAGGGATATAC
>Ga0307518_10004453_pt1 | contig 10045 bp, 6 predicted proteins | sample 25_EM_MG_FD_203889 | JGI IMG/M metagenome (GOLD analysis project Ga0307518, IMG submission 203889) | Populus trichocarpa ectomycorrhiza microbial communities from riparian zone in the Pacific Northwest, United States - 25_EM | ecosystem: Host-associated > Plants > Roots > Unclassified | place...
TTGCAGCGTTGTTGCTGAGGAAATAGCCAGTGAGGGGAAAGAGTGCGGGAGATGAGGAATTGCAGTGGGCGGGGCTGTTCGGGTGAAAGAGGGAAGATCGGTTGGCTAAGAAGGAAAATGGTGGGTTGTTGATGAGAGGGAGAGGGGACAGTGTCTGGCCAGAGAGAGATCCCTGGTTTCTTCAAAGGGAGGGGCTGCTTTGTTTTTTTATTTTAAAAGATGAGTAGGGGGCTACGGCTTCTTGCTGGAGAGGATAGGATTAGGGTTTTTTTTTTTTTTTTTGTGTTTCCCTTCATTTGTTTTTGTCTCTCTGCCCCCTTGTGAATTTTTCTCTCCTCGTGCATATGGGTGCGGTTGGAGGTTCACTTATATAGAAAATCTCTATATGTTATTTAAGGAAATATTGCAATAATTATTGCAGAGATTGTTTTCTATAACCAACACCAACAAATCCTATGTATATGGTATTTTATATTGCAGTGATTATTTTCCATAACCAGCACGAATCAAATTATATATCTATGGTATTTTATATTGCAGTAATTATATATGATTCAGTAATTATCTCATTGACATATTGCTTCCTTAATATTAGCTCTGATGCTCTATGTTATCGCCACATGTAAACTCTTATTTTTTATTTTATTTTTATTTTTTTGAAAATTTATTAAAACATGGGTCAAAAATTAGGTAGTGTTTTCACTGTGATTTCTAAAGAAGTTATGTCAATTATGAAAAATATGATGGTTTTGTATATTGAGGCTAAAAATAATACAGATGGTGACCTACATGCCTGTAAAGTTGTAAATGTTGAGTAAGTCCTTGAAAACATTATACGAAATACTCCAAAGCTTTCTGAAGCTGCAATCATAGCCGCCAAATGTTTCTTGAAGCATGAGCTTCTTTTTTACTATGACCTGATCACTGGTATGCCCGAGAGGATAAACATAAGAAAGTTGAGAGTAACTAATCAAAGATTTAGGTTGGGTTTCATGCCTTCGAAGAAGGACTACATAAGGTCAGCAAGAATTCAAAAAAAAAAAAAAGAAGAAAAATGGCCTAGATTATAGGGAAAGAGCCCGATGAGGAAGATTTGAAGATCCCACATAAAACCTTCCCAATAACCCGTATGCGTGATGAGAGTAGGACAAGGATTGAAAGACTTGGAGGAAACTTTTACCAGTGTTATAATCAGTTGTTAGAAGAGGTTGAAAAAGTTAAAGAGAGTCCCCTCGAGCTTTTCCTACCTTAGCTAACGATCGATACACTTAAAGACACTTATTTAAAAAATTTCACGAGGAACCTTGTTGAAGGAGAAGAACTGGATAATTTGGAGGCTCAAGACATCCCAGTTGTCCTTCAAAAGTAATTCATCCAAGGGTGCTTACGATTGATATGTTTAGTTTTTATATGCTTTTCATAAGTTTTTTTCTTTTTAAGTTCCCTTTTCTTTATATGTCTTTACCTAACTAATAATCGTGGCTCAAGATATCAATTTGAGGGTTTTTGCGTTTAAGGCACTCTTTAAGTTTTAATGAGATGTATTTTTTCTTCCACCTTTTGCCTTTGCTTATTGAATTTCATTTGCTTATATGAAATGCTTTCCGCTTGTAGACAATCTAAAAGTAGAACATCACTAAACATGCAAACCATTGCATTAAGAATAATTGGTCAAATCTTGATAAAAACACAATTGTTATGAATGAGAAAGAGATTGAAGAAGAATACATAATCTGGGAATGCCTTAAAACATATTTAAGAAAAATTAGAAATGATGGATGTAGGCTCTAAGCACGAGAAAAAGGAATTAAAGAGTGAAGTATATATTGTTGCCGAAGAGAGAGATGGCATAATATCTCTGTAAAAAGAATTCTTTGATGTATTTGTTTAGACATATGTTGATATGCCTGGGTTGGATACCAATATTGTGATACACAGGCTGCCTCTGATAAACTGGTGCAAATCAGTAAAGCATAAACTAAGAAGAATAAGACTAGATATTCTTATCAAAGTGAAAGAAGAAGTGAAGAAGCAATGAGACACAAATTTTCTAAAAGTGATCAAATACCCTTAATGGGTTTTAAACATAGTGGTAGTGCCTAAGAAAGATAATAAAATCCAGGTATGTATGGATTTTAGGGACTTGAATAAAGCTAGCATGAAAAACGATTTTCCACTCCCTCACTTTGACATGCTTGTAGACAGTGCTGCAAAGAAATCTACTTACTCCTTCATGGATGGTTTCTCAGGTCACAATCAAATTAAAATATCCATAGAAGACAAGGAAATGACCACTTTTGTTACCCTATAGGGGACTTTCTATTACAAGGTAATGTCATTTGGTTTGAAAAATATTGGAGCCATATATCAGTGAGCAATGGTGATCCTTTTCATGATATGATACGTAAAGATATTAAAGTATGCGTCGATGATATGATCGTCAAAATCCAAATGGAAGAAAGTTATATGGAAACCTTGAGAAAGTTATTTGAGAGATTAGGGATGTATGAGCTAAAGTAGAATTTAGCAAAATACAAGTTTAAGGTTAAATCTGGGAAATTATTGGGATTTGTGTTAAGTAAAAGAGGAATCAAGGTAGACCCAGACAAAGTCAAGGCCATCTAACAAATGCCAGTGCCTTAGTCTGAGAGATAAGTAAAGGGGTTTTTAGGGAGTCTGAACTACATAGCTCGTTTCATCTCCCATCTAACTACTACATACGAACCAATCATCAAGTTGTTGAGAAAGAATAACCCCGAGATTTGGAATGAAGATTGTCAATAAGCTTTTGATAAGATTAAGCAATACTTTATGAATCCACCTTTGCTAGTACACAAATCCCTGAAAAACCCTTGATACTATACATGATGGTTAACGAAGCAACTATGGGTGTCATGTTAGGGCAGCACAACACGATGGGGAGAAAAGAGCAAGTCATTTACTATATTAGCAAGAAGTTCATAGACTGTGAAGCACATTATAGTATGATTGAGAAGTTATGTTACGGATTAACATGGGGTGTTAAGAGATTATGCCAGTATATGTTGTATTACACCACATAGCTCATCTCCAAAATAGATCCCTTAAAGTATATATTTGAGAAACCATATTTGTCAAGTTGGATTGCAAGATGACAAGTTTTATTGTATGAATATGACATACTCTACATGACTAGAAAGGCTATAAAAGGAAGTGTCATCGCTAATCATTTAGTTGATAACGCCATTGAGGAGTATGAACCTTTGAGCTTTGACTTTCCAGATGAAGATGTCTTGGTAATTGAGAATGAAGAGGGGAATGATTGGTGGATGACATGCTCAAAAGATTGATGTCTTATCCCAAGTATAGGAGTGTCGAAGTATTAAATAACTCGACAAGACCGGGGTCGAACCATGGGGAGGTGAACTATATAAAATTATAGATAATAAATGAAAAGGAGTTGAAGAAAACTTTTGAGATGTGATATTGATGTAAGGATAAAACAAGGATAAAACAATTGTCAAGGTTAGAGGATCCACTAATGGTATTTCAAATAAGTATAGTATAAACTCTTTTTTATTACTCAACTGAAAACTACACACAAAGAAGGTTCCAATCGGATTATAAATTATTAACATGATTATATTAATTATCTTATTTGAGTATTGCCAATACTTGTAAATGTGGTCAGGTATTCCTGGTGATAACTTATGTTAATAACAAATCAAGTTCCTTTCATAGCACAGTGTCGGTTATACCATACAGTAGGCTATGAAAGTGCCAAGTATTTGTTGTAGCAAGGGTTGTACAATACAAATCTAGATTAATCATTTAATAAGCAGGGTATTAAGAGTGAGTAAGATAACAAATACAAAACATGTTAGTATCAAACATTAAAGTCCATGTTGAGTTTATACTATATTTATTCTTACACCATTAGTGTACCCTTTTCACCTTAACAAAATAAATTTAGCTAAATATAATGAAGGAGAGAAACATAAATAAATAATATAAAAACATAATAATGATATACATTAACTAAGTGAAGTAAAGGAAATGAAAAGCATAAACAAGAGATTAATATAACATGAAATAAAACTTGAATATTACAAAATACAAAGAAAAAGAGTAAGAGCAAGATCTTGATCTGAACACCAAGATATCTAAATGTATGGAAATGCCTCTTTTTATAGGCTAAAATTCAGAACTATTGATTTGATGACTAATTATTGAGTGGGTGGCCACCTCTTGACTTGGTGATAACCATTATCTTCTTGTCTGAACAAAACGTCATTGCTAACATCAGAATTTGAACAGATAGTCTTCATGAAAGTTCTGGGCATTTGTCTCATCTTTCCATTAAAACAAGAATGAGCTCATTTGGACTTCTAGAACTTGATATATGGGCTAAACACTGAACAGTGTCTGGGCTGCAGGACAGATTCCAACTTCTCTTTAGTTGCTACAATTTGAACTTGAAAACGGTCATTTTGAATTATGGACTCTCATGAAAGTTTTAGGCCTATGTCTTAGCTTTCCATCCATATAAACCAAACCTAAATCCATGTTCTACAGCTCCAGTTATGATCCAATAACCGAATGATGTTCTAGTTTGAATTGAACCAGCATCTCCTCTTTAAGCTTAGCCCTCTCCTTGTCTTCTCAATTTCAATAATTAAACACATCAATCAATCCTTTAAATTGTGAGATACACCTGCATTCAAAATGAGCATTTACCATAAACTAAAGATATCTTATATTATCAGACTTGTTATTATAAAACATGCTTAAGTTAGGGAATTTAATGATACTTTAAGTGCAATATGATGATATAAAACCTTAATAAAAATGCACTTTTAAGTACTAATCAGTGGACAATGTACTTTTATAGCTGTGAACATATTTGGTAATGGAGCAGGAGCTATCATAATTTCTCTAGATGATAGATAGTACCCCATTTCAATCAAACTGTGATTTAGCTGCATTAACAATATAGTTGAGTATGAAGCATGCACTCATGGCCTGAAAGCAACTATAGAATTGAAAATAAAAAAGTTAAATGTATATGGAGAGTTAATGTTGATAATCTACCAAGTAAAATAAGAATGGCAAACCAAAGATAAAAAGTTGAGGTCATATCAAGAATACCTTTCCAAACTAGTAGAGGACTTTGATGAGATAAAATTTGCATATTTAGGAAGAAAAAAACGAATTTGCAATGCGGGGATTAGATGTTATTGGTTCCATTAATCCAAAAGCTAGAAATTGACATAGATTCATCTTAATAGCAATTGATTACTTTACTAAATGGATTGAAGCATGTTCATACGCGCATGTGACTCAGAAGGTTGTCAAAACGTTTGTTGAGAAGGAGTTAATTTGTCAATATGGGCTACCTGAAAGAATAGTCATAGACAATGCTTAGAATTTCAATGGCAAAACAATCATCGAATTGTGTTAAATAGAAGATTAAAGATTTGAATTCATCCCCGAATAGGCCGAAGATGAATTCAGTTGTAGAGGCTGCCAACAAAAACATAAATGAGATTATTCAGAAGATGGTAATCAATTATAAAGATTGGCATGATTGGCTTCCTCATGCTCTCAAGACATACAAAATAGCAGTGAGAACATTGACTGGTGTTACACCCTATTCGATGGTATATGGAATTGAGACAATTATTTCTTTGAAAGTAGAAATCCTATCATTGAGAGTATTGATGGAGCCTGATCAGGAAGAAGATGATTGGACAATAATAAGATATGATCAGTTAAACATGATTAGTCAAAAGAGACTAGCAGCAATTTGCCATCACCAGCTATACCAAAAAAGAATGGCTAAAACACATGACAAGAAAGTTTGGCCAAGAATATTTAGAGAAGGTGATTTGGTGTTAAGAAAGGTTATCTCATTGCCTAACAAAGATCATAGCAAGTGGCCACCAAACTATGAAGGCCCCTACATGGTAAAGAAAGCATTCTAAGAAGGAGCATTAATCCTAATCAGCATGGATGAAGAAGATGTAATTAGACCTGTGAATTCAGATTATGTAAAGAAATACTTCGTGTAACTTGTTCTCATTAATAAAACAAAATTTGGCCAATAATTTTCTTTGTATATACCCTTTTTTTTCTCTTAAATAAACAACTTGCATGATCTCATTGACTCACAATGTCTTTTGAGAAATCCCCTTTCTTAAATGTTCTTAAGACTTTTAACCAATTTTGGCTTTTAAAAAAAGTGATATGATGTTTGTTTAAATGATATCTTGACATTTTGTTCATCAAAGCAATTCTCACCTCGAGGTGATGATAATTTTTTTATATCATATATCTTGAGTTGAGTTTTAGCTGTATGTATAATTACAGGCAGTAAGATTCAACTATTGTCATTTTGAAATCTTATTTCAGACCATTACACTGGATAAGGATAGATTTATCAGTTGTAATCGTTTATGTTCGAAAACAAGAAAGGTCATCTTTGTTTTCCTCGCATTTTAAAACATATCCCTTGTAGTCCCCATTGGAGCCTAAATAAATCTTTTTTCTTCGTAAAAACCCTGACTAGAATCATATCCCATGTTAGGGGGCTTATGAAGTTTCTAAAAGCCAAAGGTTAATACTTGACTAGGAACACACCCCACACTAGGGGGGCATATAAAACTCTAAAGATCAACGTCGGTCCTAACTAGGATCACACCTCCACGTAGGGGGCAAGCAAGATTTTCAGGTTAAAACCAAAAAGAAGTCATAAGAAAGCCAAAGAGCCCGAGAAATTCAAAATGCTAGGTGCATGCCCAAATAAAAAGAAATAAAAGAGACCAAATCAAGGTTAAAACAAAATTAGGATACCCCACCGAAGCAATCAAAATGGGAAAAGAAAAGAAGCATGATGAAAAACACGATGAGTTGAGAGTAGTGATTCTAAGTCTACAAACCCTGAAATATTTTTTGAGCCTATGAATCATTTTCTTTCATAACCAAAACTATAACCTATACTACGTGCCTTTATAAGTCATTTCTGATCAAGATTATAAACAATTTGGATTGGTAAATTACATCTTCAAAGATTTCATCATAATTATAGCACAATGAACAAAATTATCTGTCATTATCCATAAAGATAAAATGAGCATGCAAGAAACTTTTTCCCATATTTTTGTTCTGGTCATCTCACTACATACCTTTAAATACCTTTTATTTTCCTTTTCCCAAAGGCATGGTGAGTTGCTTAAATTAAAAGATGTTCTTTAAAGCATACATCAAAATCACTAAAGTTTTCAAACTCAGAAAAAGTTAAAAGTCTAACAACCATTACGGATAAGGATTTTCTTCCCCAACAATCAACAAGATAAAGGAATGCTTTCAAAAAGTATAATTTACTTAAGCCATAAAAAATAAGCACATTTGAGAGAATACAACAAAGAAGTAAAGTTTTTCCCACAACAATAAAAAAGGCAGGAGGTAAAATCCTGTTTCAAACTCTTCCCGACAACTTTTTTTTAGCAATGGAATGATTTTCCTCAAAGTTGTGGATTCAAAAGCTCTAAAATTCACTAAAGACATGGTGAGACTTACATGCCAGCTTAAGTAGGTTAGAAGTTAAATAATAATAAAAATTCAAGAAGTTGATAAAAATGAGGGGCATATATTTCTAACCAAGGACATATGCATATCATCTCATTACATAACTGGGTAAGATTTTCACTCGATCATTAAAAATCCAACTTCCAACTTTGCCATCAGGAGACTCCAAGAAGTTCAGTCACGAGCAAGTCACTTGAACACAGACCAATAATGAAAAATCCTAGATATTTTTTTTTATCAAGATACAACTCCACAATCAAGAAGTCCAACTTTTGTTGTCAGAAAAAGACAAGCATCAACCCTGGCTGTAAGAAAGCACTAAGAATTTTTTTCACCATAAGTAGGTTACCCAAACACAAGCCACGAGCAAGTCACCCAGTCAGAGACTATGGGTAGGTTACCCGGTCACGAACCACGAGCTGGTCGCCCAAACAAAGACTATTTATGAGAGATACTAGATATTTTTCACGTCATAGGCAGGCTACTTGAACACAAGCAACGAGCAGGTCACCCAATCAGAGACCACGAGCAAGTTACCCAATCATGAACAACAGGTTGGTTGCCCGAATAAAGACCATTTGTGAGAGATCCTCGATATTTTTCACACCATGGGCAAGCTACCCAAACATAAGCTACAGGCAGCTCACCTAATCAGAGACCATGAGCAGGTTACCTGATCACAAACCACAAGTTGGTCGCCCGAACAAAGACTATGAACAGGTTACCCGATCACGAACGATGAGCCGATCGCCTGAATAAAGACTATTTATAAGAGATCTTAGATATTTTTCACACCACGAGCATCTACTAGAATACAAGCCATGAGTAGGTTACCCAATTAAAGACCACGAGCAGGTTACCTGATCACGAACCACAAGCTGGTCGCCCGACCAAAGATCATTTGTGAAAGATCCTATATATTTTTCACACCACAAGTAAGATACCTGAATACGAGCCACAGGTAGGTCACCTAATTAGAGACCACCAGCAGGTTATCCGATCATGAACCATGGGTTAGTCACCTGAACAGAGACTATTTATGAGAGATCCTAAATATTTTTCACACCACGGGCAGGCTACTCGAACACAAGCCACAGGAGGTCACCTGATCAGACGCCATGGGCAAGTTACCATATCACGAACCACGGGTTGGTCACCCGAACATAGACCATTTATGATAAATCCTTGATGTTTTTCACACTACGTGTAGGCTACCCGAACATAAGTAACAGGCAGGTCACCTGAACAAAGACCACGAGCAGGTTACCTGATCACGAACAACAGAATGGTTGCCCGAACAAAGACCATTTGTAAAAAAATATTTCTTTTTTTCACAAACACGAGCACGTCACCTGAACACAGACCAATCTGTCTTTGAGATCGTCACATGGTAAAATGACCAGGTTGAGAAAAACTTTGTTTTCACACCTCGGGCAGGTCGCCCAAATTTGATCTCCTTTTGATTTTGTTATGGATTCTAAGGTGATTCCTTCTTCGAACCCAAAAAGTTCTTCTTTTCCTTACAAACTTACTTTCTAAAGCCTTTTAAAGAAAAGACTCCAAACTATAAGTATTGTAAAGAGGAGGGCAATTATCATAACCCAATTGTAGATTCCCAATTTGTTTTTTAAATATACACCTTTTATTTTTTATTATTATTTTTATTTAGAAAAAAATCAAAAAAATATTTTCAGGACACAAGGAGACAAGCCTTAAACCGCAGAAGATCATGATAAGTTGAAGAAAGACTTGATTTGAGATATAGTTTAAGTTTGAGTAATAAAAAAGAATTTTGACTGGTATAAAAATTTCAATAGTTTTTTGTCTCACTTTAAATCAATGGCAAAAGAGCTACAGGTCTCTAAATGGAATGTGGTTTGATTTTAGGCAAATAAAAATATCCCTTTTAGAATCAAAAGGGAGAGAAAGGGAGAAAAGAGGTGCCAAAGAAGGAAGGAAGAGATTCTTAATCATTTGAAGCTCGAATAGAAGTTAGGAATCCAGTTGGTAATCAGTAAGGAATCAAAAGGAAACCCATTGCTCCCATTTGTTTAGGTAAGTCTTCAACTCTTAATGAGGGGGTGGAGCTCAATGAGCACACCTTCTCCCCCTTTTTAATCCATGTCATAGTTGTTATTTGATAGTTTAGTGTTTTGTTTTAGATGTTTTTAAGATTTGATTTTGCTTTGGTTATTTTTAGTCTTTTTGATGATCTTTTTATTTTGTTTTTCTTATTGTTTAGGTCTGTTTTTTGTGCTATAGCTGCCATAGGTTTATGTATTTGTAACCTGGGATGTGTGTTGGATTAATGTTTTTAACTTGTTAGATTTCTAGATGCTTCTGTTGGGGGTTTAAATGACACTGTTACATTTTTTTCTGTTTTTTTAGTCTATTTAAAGCATGTTCTTGCCTTCTGAGTTTTGCTTGAGTCTTGTGCAAGGATAAAGTGTTTGGTTTGGATCCAAATTGCATAAAATAT
>Ga0307518_10004454_pt1 | contig 10042 bp, 14 predicted proteins | sample 25_EM_MG_FD_203889 | JGI IMG/M metagenome (GOLD analysis project Ga0307518, IMG submission 203889) | Populus trichocarpa ectomycorrhiza microbial communities from riparian zone in the Pacific Northwest, United States - 25_EM | ecosystem: Host-associated > Plants > Roots > Unclassified | place...
TGGTTCTCGAAGCAAACATCGAAGACCTTCCTGCGACACTCTATACCCGCATGGTTCTCAGCGTTGATCAGGTAGTCCATCGCAGGCTCAAGTTCACGTTTACGTCTTTTTTGTGGTCGGTTGAACTCCCTTGTTCCATGCACGGCTTCAGCCATGGCATTTCGCAGACCGGCCAAGCCGGAGAGATGGTGTCCAATAGACGGTAAGGTGCTCTCCTCGTCTTCAGATACCTCTCCATCTGATCCATCTTCTTCCATATTTTCACTCTTGTGTAAGCCTAAGCGATCACTGGAAGATGAATCCTTCAAAGTGTTGCTCGATGAAGCACCAGTTTCCTTCTGCCGAATTCGTTTGGCTTGCGGCAGTGATAGCATGGAACCTTTTGCGCTGGCTTTACGTTTTCGAGTTTCCTCGCGCTGTCTTCGCCTTGCTTCTTTTGCAGCTCGCTCCTCGTCAAAGTACTCTTTCTCGGCGAATAGTATCGCTGTTCCGGTGAGTGCTTTATTACGTGCTGCACGACCAAAACGCTGCCATAGCACAGCTACCTTGCAGGTTGCACGCCATTGACCCACAAACTGAATATCAGGTACATCCATACCCTTTCACAGGTGAGCACAACGTTGTGACTAGAATGTGATTATACCTTACCATACCAAAGGAATCCGTTGTAGCGATGCCCCGAGTTTCACCCGTGATGAGCCGCTCGAGCTCCATATCTTTGAAGTTCGTGCTCATGTCTGCATTGAACCACTTGATCAAGTCCTTTGCTTCGGGAGGAAGGCGATTCCGCAAGTATTGAGCGGCATTGACTGCATCTTGGATGTTGTCAAAGAAGATTAGAAATTTTAGGAGCGGCGGATCACCAACTTTCCATCCCAAAGGAACCAAAAATGCAAGGTCAGCATAACTTGCTAGAGCATATTTGATTTTCCTGACTCCAATCTTAATGTTCGGGCGGTCACTACTCCGTCGAATGGTGATGGTTTTGTCCGGACACATGTGAAGTAGTCTGAGCGCATTGGTAAGTGTATCGTGTGTAAGTGTTGCCGAGGTAATCATGATTGGGATTGTATCAGGTAGGATGTAGCGCAGTCGGTGGAGTTCCTTGTACTCCGGCCGAAATTCTCCCCACTCGGTAAGACAATGAGCTTCGTCCACAATTATGCTGATGATGTTTGTAGTAAACAGGCGATTTTTTAACCACTTCTCGAATTCCCCACTCGGTTTCATCAGCTGCTCTGGGCTGACAATAATTGCCTGGTATTTGAATGCATCAATTGCCTGTTAGAATGGTTAGAATGGTTGATTCACTTTGAGCCTTCAATAGCACTTACAGCAAAATTGGCTAAGGTCGCCGTCTCAGAATTGATAGCAATTGCAGAGATTCCGGCCTTGGTGAGTGAGGCCACATTTTGCTTGCCAAGCAGGTTAAGTGGCATAACCACTATCTGTAGGTTATTGGGGCGGAAGAGCAACGGCAGCCAAAAACAGAGGGTCTTCCCCATCCCAGTTCCGGCTGTACAGACGACATCTTTGTCTCCCTTCAAGAGCGCTTGTGCTACTTTAAGCTGCCAGAGACATGGGCGTACTGCGAAGGTTTGCTGTGCTTGGTGGCGGATCGTTGCCAATGTAGGGCATGGACTCGGCGTCGGTAGTACCATGTATAGCAAATCACATGTATCATTGTCCGGTGATCCCGAATTATGTGTATTATCTAATGCTGTTCTGTTTATTGACCTGCAGACCCATTTTATTTGATAGTCCGACGTGTGGCTGACGATGTTTACAAATGTTTTACACCAGCCGCTGCAGAGAGTGTGAGGATGTTTAAGGTTGTGCTGGGTTTGAATTCAAGCACAGCCACCGGAACCATCCGCCCCTGTACTAGGATGCTGCCTCACACTCGAAGCAGTGGATGGGAAGGAGCCTGGTTAGTGTCTCGAGTCTGATTATCCCACACCTCTTGGCCAGGGGGCGTTTCTTTTGACTGCAGGTCTTCCAGCCAGCCAGCCACTATCTATCATGGCAGAGAACTCGAGCTCGCCCCAGACGTTTCCTGATACTTTTCCGGACATACCAAATGTTTCTCACTCACCCAAGGGCGGAAGTTCGACACTCAAGATGTCAGGACCTCTTGACGATGTGATTCCTCCCACTCACAAGCACCGAACTCTTGTTGTCTGTCTCGATGGTACAGGCGGTCAGTTTGGTGCAGACGTAAGTGGCGGCCACCTTAACTGTGCTCTTCTCAATATTTACCCTCTCCCACCAGAACTCGAACGTCATCAAACTCCTCTCCATGGTGAAAAAAGATGACCCTTCCCAAGAAATGGTGTACTACCAGGTACCGTTAGCGCACTCATCTCTAGTACACCTGCATTCATCAGGAGGAGGAGGACGTTGCAGCGCAGATAATGGAGCAGCCCGAGCCTGAAGGTCCCCATGAGGCGGCCGAGGGCGAGGACAGCTATACTAGTATACCCACTCTGAGATCCTTCAGTTCCACAAGTGATGAATTAGATACCTCGCCATCAGATTTGCAGGAGGAAGATCCAGGACATGTCTCTGATTCACGCTCGAAGTCGGGAAGCGTGTTGTCCATTCTGGACGTAAGTTGACTTCAATATCGTGTTCATAGTTTCACAGCTAGCTATCCCCAGCGTCCAGCCACGGAACGTCTGACGGATTCGCAACAAGACAGGAACGATCTTATCCACGGAGGGAGAGTCTCGGAGCCAGATGTATGAACTCTTTCATTCTGTAGCAATCGTTCTCATGCAAATTAATCAAAACACTAGTTTTTTGCTTTGCCACCACCTGGTTCGAGGAGAGCAGATAGCCATGCACTGCAAAATCCGGACTCTAGACCGCCGGAAAGGCGCCGGTTTTCATGGTTTTTTAAGAGAAACAAACGATCACCTAATGTGCAAGCAGAAGAACGAAGGTCACCTGAACTTGCATGCCCGGCGCGAGATAAGAAAGTAAGTTGTGCGTTGGATATCCACTCTTGACTTATCTGCATTGTAGCCTCTGGTCGTCGCCTCTTATGAAATAGTAAGGCAAACACATCGGCAACAGAATCAGGTAGGCATTTCACATTTATCGTATTATATATACACGTCTAATGAACATCCAGCGAACCGAGAGCGAAGGAAGTGGATCCGATGACGGTGGGAACCGTGGATCCAGTTGTTTCGCAGGTGAGTTGCCTTGGCTTGGTACTTCACCCCTTCGGTGACTCGCGACTACAGCACTTAGATCGAGGTTCCATTGCACATGAAGACAGGTAAAGGCACGCATTTCAACACAACTCAGTCTTGTACCGCATTGTCTGACCATGGACTTCCATCAAGCTGTTCTCTTCTCTTTCTGATCAATACCCAGAGCTTCAGCCACACTACTTTGCTATCCAAACACTCACGCTGAGTGTATTGACATTGTCACCCGTATTTAGAAACCACAAATACCCTGCCCGGTGGTCACTGCCATTGCGTTGATGGTCGATGTCGTTCAACTATTGTTATTGGTGGTAGTCGGTTGGTCGTTCGTCATCGTTGCCCCATTGGCGGTGGTGGTGGTCTCCGTTGTCGCATTGGCCGTCGTCATCGATGACATTAGTGGTAGGTTGTTAACGAGAGAAGATGACCGAGTGCCGTCGGGATCCCGTCAGAAATTGAAATGAATGACTTCACACCGAAGTGGTCAAGATTGTGAGCGAGCGGATGCGTATGGAGATTGATTGGCAAGATGCGAGATGAGAGCGATGAGACTTCGGCAAATTTTTTGGGGAATATGTGATTACATCAGCATGTTGACCTTTTTTTTTTTTCTTTTTTTTTAGAGAGGCACTTTGACCGAAATGGCAACCGACAAGTCAGGTCCCAAATAGTCTGGCACATAGCGCAGCGGGGTCACCGCTCGAAATATTACTGAGAGCGCTAACTCTCCAGGAGGAAATCCATTTACGGAGACTTACGTATGGAGCCTTTGGTATTAGAACTTTTTTTTTCAATGCTCACCACCAAGCACTTGGTTACCCAACTCCAGTCTTCCTTTGTCTGTCTCGACGAACTCATTGGGGAGCCCAACAAATCAAGATGACGACTCGCGCTAGTCACTCGTGCCCCATGCCATACTACCAACCTCAAGCTTGATGGACCTTAGCTGTAGCACCGAGTGGTACGACGAACCTCAACGGCGATTATAAAGACAACGACAACGACAAAGTAGCTAATGTGCACTGCTGCAACGGTGAGTTTCGATCTTAGCTGCAAAGGACCCTCCACTGACACCCCTGCATTGCAAGGCAGTCTGTCACTGTCGAATGACTACATTCAGCCACCCCCAAAGCTAGTACTGGACAAACTCATCACAAAGACACTCACCTCGAAACCCCCCGAGGTACGCCAATTCTTCGAAGCATTTATCAACCTCTGTATGAGATTCTAGGTGTGTGTGACGGCACTCGGCCATCTTCCATACTGACCTCCGCATTCAGGTTGTATCAGCTGTCACTCAAGCTAAGCAGATCGCTGCAAATTGTTGCAAGGTAATTCCCGCCGTCTATCAATGCCTTTGCTAGCTCTCTCATTGCCGACCCACCACAACAATGCGATGACGGAGACCACTACCACTACCAACCCGGTGACGACGATCAACCAACCTCAACGTCGAACACAAGCCGACGGCCGCCACTACCCACGATCTCGCAGCCAGTGACTTGATGATGATCATCTGTCTGACGACCAACGCGCCATGATGTCCATACTGACAGCAACCACCATCATTGTGCAACTAGCGGCGCGACAGCGATGGCGCCCTACTTCGACCTCCAGCGTCCAGCGGTGCCCGCGCTGACAGCCACCACCCTCGCACAGTGCGAACATGTTTATTTATTTTTCATTATCTGTTCTTACAGGTCCTCTGTACGCACACACTGCAACCACCTGCACGTACTTGCACACGGCGATCGTGTCCCCATAAGTACGCTTGCTTTTATTTTGTTTGCGATCTATTATTGCAGGTCCTCTGCATGCACACTAATTATTACAGGTACTTTGACAATGGATGACGACGAATACCGCCACCACCTGTGCAGCCAGAGAGACAACGGTGCCGACAACAACAACTGCTATTGCATCCCCTGCCACTTCTATGACGACGACGTTCGTCCGTCACCCGGTAAGTCCTTCCCCCACCACCGCCACCGTCACCACTGACGACTATGACTACCACTGGGAGAGTCAGAGATAGATCCAGATGGGACAGGTGCTGGGGGACGGACGAGCTCGGCGAGCTCGAGGTCCAAGGCCAAGTCTACCACGAATATCTGTTTGAATTCGATCCTGAAGAACGGTCTGGGCCCGCTCATAGGTGTTCAGCACGGATTCAGGACGCGCGAGCGGGAACCCATGAGTTGAAGTTGTCCCGTTGAGTTTGGCATGGCCTGGTAGTGATGTTTATGTCGATATCGAATGGGATGTACACGTGGATATGGGTGGAGGAGGGAAGAGCAATGGGAAGAAGAGGAGGGCGAGAACGAGAGAGAAAGTAAAGGCGTGTGCGACGGACATAGACCTGGTTGGCAACGGTGAGTGGGATCATTATTATTCCCATTGCATATTGACGGTTCTCTGAATGCGGGATCGGAGCATATCCTTCCACCGCGAATGCGTAAACTATGGTCGCATCCACACCAGCCAGCATTGGAGAGGGCGGGATTCCAACAACTATAGCATGTGATGGTAATGGCATGAGTGGGCACGAGACTGAGTTTGATACGGAAACAAAGGGTGAGGATACAGCTGACGGTGAATACCTATTTATTTGCTTGCATGAGTACATGCATGCCCACTCTCGTTCTCACATTGTCCCCACTTGTTTGTGCAGACATGCATCAAATGCTGCCTCCCCCAATGTCCACCTTGCTTGATCCTACGACTGTATCCTCGCTCGCACATGCGCATGCATGTATCAGGAGAAGCACGTCCAGGACAAAGAGCAGGAACGTAAACGGGAATGGGAAGAGGACGCAGTCATCGCGTGTACCGCCGCGCTGGAGTCCAGCATGGGGAATTTCACCACCGCCTCTACCAACGCCCACGAGCACATCAACGTTGATGTCAATATCAACACCCACAGCTGAAATTTCTAGCAGTATCAACTCCACCCAGCCTCTCCTAGCGTCGCACGTCCCCTCTCCCTCTCCTCCGATCCAACCGACCGTCTGTAGACTTGCCACCAACAACTATGACTACCACCACAAGGACATGACGGCGACGTCCGTCAGCCACCTGCTAAGTCCCCCCTCCACCGCCACCGTCACCACTGAAGACCAGGACCAGGACCACCACAAGGACATGATGATGTTCACGGTAAGTTCCCCTCATGTCACCGTTGACGACTGCACGCCCTGTTTGCCATACCCCACCACCATTGATGATGGCATTCATTGTTGTTTCTGCTGGTTGCCACGCACTACCATGTCCACCACAAAGATGGTGTCATTCATTGCTACCTGGTGGAGTGACAACAGAGGATGGTTTGGTTTGATTCATAGTAGTTAGTTCTGTCAAGTACTACTGCCTGACTAAGAAATTGAGACTATATTGTGCTATACTGTTGTGATAGTAAGTGACCATGGAATCATACCAATGGTATGATAGAAGCTGAGGGATCTATACCACAATATATAGCCTTGGTAGCCTCCATAGCAGCCTTGTTACATTGAATACATAGTTTCATGTCAGACTATGGCTGCTATCGAGTACTATAGATTACATGTCTGTTGCTATACTGCCTTTATATTGGGTACTTGTCAATGGTGCTTCAACTGCTATAGAGGCTACATAGCACTATATTGTCAAGTGTTTTTTTCCTGATGACATACATAGCTGTCCTACAAATATATGTTATACATAATCACCTTGCTTGGGCAAGGTCCTTTGCACCCCCAAAAATCATGAGAACGTCCCCCCCTATACTACCGGCAGTTGCCGCCTAAAGGCAAACCAACTTCCGATATTGAATGACGTCCAGTGCTCATGTACATTCAGAGGCGCTTTACAAACAAAAAAACAAATGTGGAATAAGAGATCTACAGCAAGCTCCTTCGGGTGTCTCGCCCTGCTTTCTTCCATTTCATCAATGTTTCATCGTTTAGAATCTCTATCCTGTCATTCTCTGCAAGTAGTTCCGGACAGTGAGCAGCTCAAAAGACTTTCGCGTCGAAGTCGTGCAGCAGTCTGATCGTAGATCGGCCAGAACTTCTAGAGAGAGCAACGTAAAGGTTGAAAAGACTTAACCCACCTGGTTGCTTCGTCAGTCGTTGTATCACATGAACAACATCTACACACCTGTGGGTGGGGTGGCTATATCCACAACGACTGCAGGTATTGTTTGTCCTTGGGATCGGTAATCGGTAAATGCATATGCAGCCGTCACTGGGAACTGGCGTTGTCGCACAGTGCGTGTGACATACTTTCCCTCAGCAGTCTGACAGGTGATGCGATAAGGCTTGCATGTTGGCTCCACTGGGATAACAGACTCCTCCAGGTCGTTCAATTGAGTGGCACATGTGCGATCTAGTTTCACGAGTATGCACACCGGCATGTATTTGAGCTTTGTTATGGGTTGTTGCTGATTGAAAGGTGGTTCCTCAGGGTGCAGCCAGATATCGACGATGATTCCTCGAGCCCCATTCATAATATCCAGGTCTGTCTCTACGTTTTGCGTAACCATGACTTTCATGCCGTACGCGAGGCGCACGACTTCAGGGAGTTCCTGTCTGCATTGCTTCGAATCCGTGCGTTGGTGCCTCAACAAGGCTGCATAGCGCTCACCAAGCATCAATGGTTCCCCTTTTATCGTGTCTTCTGCATGACACTCCAATACCATACAGAGAGCCTCTTTCCCGTGTTTACGCAGTGCTGTATCATTCCAAATCCGGCGGATGGCATGACGAGGGTATCTTCTTGATTGCGGACCACAGTTGTCGTGGGGAAGTATAGAGCTTCGGATGGTGCACAGGCCACTGGTGGAAACTGGAAGAAATCCCCGCACAGAATCACACTAACCCCTCTGAAGGAATGAGGCGATGGTTCTTGTCCCTCGGACATCTTGCCTATGCTTATGTTACATGACAGCTTGGCAAGAAATGATTTGCTGATCATTGAAAGTTCGTCTATGACAAGATATTGAATATACTTCCAGTGTGCTTGAAGTTTGCCTTTGGTTTTGGCACTGATGCTGTGGACCTTCCGCGGCGAAAGCATTGCAATCGTATGTGTGGTTTTGCCGTCTATCAAAGATGCGGCTATCCCTGTGTATGCTGCCTTCTGCAGCATGAAATTTGCACCTCTGTGAACAAAATACTCGGTTGCCGTTTGGATGACTTTAGATTTCCCGGTGCCAGGTTCTCCATGAATGAGCATGCGGAGAGGTGGTTGTCTCTGTCCCGCCAATGTGGCATCTAGGTGTGCTGTGATTATATCGTATGCGCGGAATTGATCATAGTGCAGCAATGCAGGGTCTACTGCGCTCAACGATTGTTCTGATGTCTCAGTGTCCCCTATATACCAAACTGCTGCTTGCTGTGTATCTGATGTGTCTGTGAGACATAGGATGTCTACGTCACCTCTGTCGGGTGAGTCGTTGTCTGAGGAGCGGCATGGGTCCATTGCAGGGTTTTGTTTCTGAACGTCTGCAGTCATTTGTTGCTTCCAGAGGAGCAGGTGTTCTAAATCCATGGCGCTCGTCACGCACATGCCTTGCATGTTGAGCTGCATAGTCTCGCTTCGCATGCCTTCTGGTTCTGGTGCTTCCCTCCAAGCCTCGTCTTCACTGCCATCAAAGATTTTGGCCAGTTTGGCAGCTTCTATTGCCAGCAAGCCATGCCATTCCTCGTGACTGGTTTGCTGTGATGCCACGAGATCGGTCAGCATTTCTTCTGTTAATGTCTGGTGTTTTCCTCCTTCGGGTGTCTGTTCAACTGCCTTGTCCTCTGTTGCCGTTCCTTCAAGAGCTTGCACCATCTCAACACTCAGTGTGTGGTGTGCTGCGGAGGCGCGGCATTCATGATAGTATTGTATGCCGCTGAGTATTTTCTTCGTTTCTGCTGTGGCTGAAGCAAGGAAGTCTGCAAAAGCTGACTCCCAACTATGCATAGGTGTTTTCAGATCTTTTTCCAGCCGTCGCCATGGTTTCAACAGCATCAACATGGACGCACAGTACAAAGGGTATTCATCAGGGTTGTCGCAAGGTGGAAATTGTGAGCTGATGAAATTGGGCAGAGTGTGATGATTGGGATTGCGCATGATGCGCTGTTTTGTGCAGAATTTCGGGTGTCCAGACAGATAACGGACACGGAGGTGACAAGGTCGACCGCTGTGAGTCAAAGTGTGGATTTGGGTCAGAACAATAACCCAAACACAACACCAACAAAGGACTACAAAATGTGCGAGTGGTGGTTTACCTCCGCGGTGTCCAGAGAGGATGTGCTGAGGAGGGGGAGAGGGGATCTACACCAACAGGGTGACGCAGACAGAGATGCAGGATACTCCTGGGGTACAGGAGCAGTGGAAGACAAAGGGGACAGGTGTCTGGACTCTTCCTATAGCCTAGGAAGTGTCAAAGCGGGGATTGAGGTGACTGAGACTGAAGTAGCAGTACTACACCTAGAGATTAGTGCAGCAAGGGGGCAAGGGGGCTCCTGATGTCCAGAAGCAATGGGGAATGAAGGATTGACAGGCTAGACTCCACTTGAGCCTAGAGAAAGACTTGGACTTGAATAACTTGAATAAACTTGAAGATATTGAGCCTTTAGACCTTCACTGAAGCCTACAAGACTCAAGAAGCTGAGGGGATACTGACTGAGAGAGACTGAGAGAGGGATAATTTCGTATTATTGGGCTCTTCTCCACTGGGCTGAGCCCAGGGGGTTTAAATACATGGGGGGACACAGCATTAAAGTACAAAAAGGGAAGGGAATAAGCAGAATTTGTCAAGGATTGGTAAGTGATTGGTAAGGGCTTTGTAAGTGATC
>Ga0307518_10004455_pt1 | contig 10042 bp, 12 predicted proteins | sample 25_EM_MG_FD_203889 | JGI IMG/M metagenome (GOLD analysis project Ga0307518, IMG submission 203889) | Populus trichocarpa ectomycorrhiza microbial communities from riparian zone in the Pacific Northwest, United States - 25_EM | ecosystem: Host-associated > Plants > Roots > Unclassified | place...
TAGAAACCTTATAAGTTAAATTGTCCAACCTCACTCATCTCTTTTTATGCATGTTTATGTCTTTTATCTGCAACATTTCTACTAATATTTCTTTATTTTCTTATATATGTATATGTGTTTTATCTGCAATGTTTCTACTTATATTCCTTTATTTTTTATGCATGTTTATATCTTTTATTTGTAATGTTTCTTCTTATATTTCTTTTTTTATCTTATGCATATTAATGTTCTTTATTTGTGATGTTTCTTCATCTGTTTCTTCATCATTCTTTGATGCTTATGTTTCATTATCCTTGATGTTTTCTATGTGTATATTTCCTAGATGTTTCTGTTTTTACTATATCATTATCCTTAATGTTTCTATTTCTGTTTGTTCAAAGTAATGTTTTGGTAAATTTTATAGTGATATTATTGTTGTTGACAAAGACTGGATATATTTCTGTGTCTCTTTATGATTCCTTATTAGTTTAAAAACCTTGACTTTTAAAATGCTCTATATATGATTAAAGGCAAAATATTTAATTAATGTGACAAAATCATGTAAAAAATCTATTAAAAATATAACAAAACATAAATTTTATCTTCATTGATTATGCATGAATAATGTTTTAATTCTTTTTTTGCATATTAAGCATACAATGACTGGAAAAAAAATTTGTTAACATTCTCGTAAAAATCCATAACTTATTTAAAAACCATTCCAAAATTGAACAATAGTTTAAATATCATGCTAGATATTTAATTCACAACTTATTAACTAAAATAGTATTGGGAAAAAAACATAAAAAAGATGAAGTGTCTAGGCTTAATAGACTGGGCCATGTGCCTGACCCAACATATGAAGGCCTAATGCGTGTGGGCCTGCAAGGCTAGGCCAATACACCTAGCTTTTTTTTTATTATTATTTTGTATATTTAAAGACAGACGGTGCATCACCCGTCTTTTATTTTTTAAAAAAAAGATGATGCGTCGTCTGCTCGTCTAGATTTTTCCTTTTAAAGAGATGGCCAAAAAATCATTTTTCAATTAATTATCATATGAAAACATCTAATAAACTCTTTAAGAAGCTTAATAACCAACTTTTAACCCTAAAATACATCTAAATTGATCCAAAAAAACATAAAATTAAAATATAAATTTTTTTATTTAACCTATTATATTTTCTTAGTGAGATATAAGCTCAAAAACACTTTAATTACTCTCATCTCATTAAGAAAAATCTATGGACATCAATATCATCTTCTAATTTACTGTCAACTTTCTCTCCTCTCAAATTTTAAAGAATAAAATGCAAAACAAAAAAAATATGGTTGAAAAGCTAAATCTTTAAAACACAAGAATCAAAAATGAAAAAATTAAGGATCAAAGTGAACCTTTCTGCGCCTAAAGAACAGTAAAGAAAGAAAGAGAGTTGGCCCTTAACTTTATCAGGATCACATAAACCAAAAGGAATTATCATATGCAAAGTTGAAATTCAAAAAAAAGTTTCCGGTTTCAAAATGAATAACTGACCAAGGAAAAAAAGAAAAGAAAAGCAGGCGTCCTATAGGCTATAGTATTCTACACTACACCTACGTGTGTAGGGAACAGTAACTGTAACATTTCTACCCGCCCAAACCAACCGGAATATAGCCGTTTTCCTTCCCCTCTCATTCTCCCTCGTCAAAACGGCTCCTTTCACCACCGTTTTTATTATCTCCATCATGCTATGTCATGACTATGAAGACCAAATTATATCACCATCTCCAATCAACCACAACAAAGAACCCACAATGGAACACCCTTTTAAGAGAAGCAGCAAACAACTCCCTTTTCACCAAAGCTCTCTCTCTATACCTCCACATGCTCCGCTCTGGGGCATCGCCAAACGCCTTCACTTTCCCATTCGCTATCAAATCCTGTGCCGCGCTTTCTCTCCCTATCACGGGAAAACAGCTCCATTGTCACGTCTTTAAAACCGGGTGCTTATTAGAACCTTTTGTACAAACCTCTTTGATTTCTATGTACGGCAAGTGCAGCTTGATCGATAATGCACGCAAATTGTTTGATGAAAATCCTCAATCGAGAAAATTAACCGTTTGTTACAATTCTTTGTTATCTGGTTATGCATTGAATTCTAGAGTTAAAGATGTGGTCGTGTTGTTTTGTGAAATGAGGGAATTGGGCGTGGAAATTAATGGGGTTACGATGTTGGGTTTGGTTCAGCCTTGTGGGATCCCGGGGAATTTGGGATTGGGGATGTGTGTTCATGGTTTTTGTGTGAAGTTAGGTTTGGATATGGATTCATCTGTTGGGAATTGTTTGCTTACAATGTATGTGAAAAGTGGGGAAATTGATTGTGGAAGGAAGCTGTTTGACGAGATGCCGCGGAAAGGGTTGATCACTTGGAATGCAATGATTAATGGGTATGCTCAAAACGGGCTTGCTAATAATGTTTTGGAACTTTATAAGGAGATGGAATCGAAAGGGTTCTGTCCTGATCCTTTAACACTTGTTGGGGTTCTTTCTTCTTGTGCTCATCTTGGTGCACTTAGTGTTGGTAAGGAGGTAGAGAGGAAAATGGAGGGTTTTGGGTTTAGCTCGAATCCGTTTTTGAATAATGCTCTGGTTAATATGTATGCGAGATGTGGTAATTTGAAAAAGGCTAGGGATATATTTGATGGCATGCCAGTGAAAAGTGTAGTTTCATGGACGGCAATCATAGGTGGGTATGGAATGCATGGACAGGGAGAGGTTGCGGTGGGGCTTTTTGATGAGATGATTAGGGGTGGAATTAAACCTGATGGCACAGCTTTTGTAAGTGTTTTGTCTGCATGTAGTCACGCAGGATTGACTAACAAAGGGTTGGATTATTTTGGTGTCATGGAGAGGAAGTACGGGTTGCGGCCTGGTGCAGAGCATTACTCTTGTATGGTGGATCTTTTAGGACGCGCAGGTCGGCTCAATGAGGCCCGGGAGCTTATTGAGTCTATGCAAGTGAGAGCTGATGGTGCATTATGGGGGGCCCTTTTGGGTGCTTGTAAAATCCACAGAAATGTAGAGTTAGCGGAGTTGGCTTTTGAGCAGGTAATTGAGCTTGAACCTACAAATACTGGCTACTATGTTTTGTTATCTAATGTATATACTGAGGCAGGGAATTTGGAGGGGATACTTAGAGTTCGGATGTTGATGAGGAAGCGGAAGCTCAAAAAGGATCCAGGGTGTAGTTATGTAGAATTTAAAGGGAGAGTTCACCTTTTCTTTGCTGGAGATAGAAATCATCCTCAAACAAATGAAATATACAAAAAGTTGAATGAGTTAGAAAATTTGGTGAAGGACCTCGATGGATGTAAGAAGAATGATCATGAGAGAAGAGAAGAATATCTTAATAGTATGGGTGTGCATAGCGAAAAGTTGGCTGTTGCATTTGCACTCTTAAACACCAGGAAAGAAACAGAGATTATTATAATAAAAAATCTTAGGATATGCGGAGATTGTCACTTGTTCATAAAATTGGTTAGCAAGATTGTGGATCGTCAATTTGTTGTCAGAGATGCAACCCGCTTTCACCATTTCAAGAATGGATTCTGTTCTTGCAAAGAGTACTGGTAATACTCACTTAGAGGTTTTTATATTTGTAGAGCCAAGTCAAACACAGCAAAAACAAGAAGGATTTTTCTGGGCACTGGTTACAAGAACCCAACAACAATTCTTCTCGATAAACCAGGACAGTGTGCATTTAAAAAGGTCAGGGTTGGTTTGATTCTGCAACATTGGATACTCAACATTAGGTTTGCTTGTCTGGTTGCTTGTACTATTTTCTCAAATATCTGCGCCTTTCAGCCGCAGGCTTTATTCTACAAATTATTGTTGATGAAGGTTACTGAGATTGATTTCTTAAGACATTAGTGCATTCTGGTAACTTATAACTAGTTAGAAGATCTAGAAGATCAGGTCATTCATCAGTGATCGCAGTTTAATTGCTGGAACAAGGCTAGTTGCATTAATAGAGAATTTCAAATAGTTTGAAAGAGTACCCACAGGGAAGTGGCAGGGTTGGGCATTGCTGTTAAGAAGAAGAGCGCATGGCCCTCGACAGAAGGGATGTGAGCTCAAACCTCGGGTGCCTTGCAACATGCTTTCAATCCTAGCTAACCCACGTGCTCCAATGACGAGCTTTGGTCAGCACTAATTCAAGCTTGTAAATTTGAAGGTCGTCTTCAAATTTGTAATGCTGCCAGGATTATTGGTGACCTTGCACGCAGGGTGGGATGCCTACAATCCGGGCTAACCCACTGGGTCCAATGAGGAGCTTTGATCAGCACTAATTCAAATTTCTAATGTTATGAGTGGTGGAAGTTAAAACTACTTTTTGTTTCTTTTCTCATTGGTCATTCATTGTTGATTCCTGATCATAGGAAGGTCAAGAATTTTGTAGCCTCTCTTGCTTTCATTTAATACTTAACATTTTTACAAGGATAGTCTCTGGAGCCTGGATTTTCCACTCTTCAGCATCAATTGTTTGAAAAAACTGGAGGTCAGTTAATCCAGTTCGGTGATTTTTATCTTTAACAAATACAGTGAATGGAGGTGCTGCACATACAATATATCATGTCACTATTTACTATTGTCTAATCATTCTTCTACAATCTCGTCACCTGTCCTCAATCCTCTCCTCTTCATCAGCATATAAGGTCTGACTAGTAGGAATTTCAACTTTTCGAAGTTAATCAACTGTTCCCATAATTCAGTTTCAAGAGTCATAGTACCCTCTTTTTTGTGTTTTGTCGTGAAAATTAGAATCTAAAGATTGCTTCACATAGCACAAATCTATACATTGGATAGGCGTATGATGTAAAACAAAGGTTATTAAGAACAGAATTAGAGTACAAATCAAATGACTTTATAATTTACAAAAGATCAGTACAAATGTCTTGTATCTTTACTACCTATGAAAGGTCACTACTTTAGAAACGAATCAATTTTTTTGCTTTCTGATTATGTAATATGCCACAATGCGCATACAATTCCAAATAAAATAATAATAATAAGAGAAAAATGGAAGTATATGATCAAAATTGCTCGATCAAGCCTGCAATGGGTACTACTGCATCAGTTCCAGAAATGCACTCATCTTCAACGAATGGAATGGTTTTCCGTACAGTCAATCTCATTGGAGCACTCATCCCAGCATCACTAGTTTTATCTTTTTCCATGCAAACGGCAGCATAATGAGAACTGGCCAGTTCAAAGAGTCCAAATTGCCAGTTGTTTGTGAGCCTCTCAGGGTGATCAGAAGATTCAACAACTACTTCAGATGCCTGATTGCAAAGTTTGAAACAACCATTAATCATTGGCTTGCTTAAGAAGATCACCGATACTAAAAAAAAAGGCAACAATAAAAAGGTCAGGAAGATGTACAAACTAGATCAGAAATATTAGGAAAAAAGGGCAGACCATCTAATGTTGACACGCTGTGTTCTATTTTGTTTGTATAATCTGTGAAGAATTAGCATTTTAAAAGTGACCATACATGATAAACAACTAAAGGAGCTTACAGGGGGCAAAAAAAAAAAAGGGCTTCCTATGCTATCTGCATTACAACTCGAGTATCGCTTTCCGGGTAACCTTTCTTTATTTGCTGCATAAATCTCAAAGCACAGAGATGAGCTCACTAAACTTGACAAATGGGTCATTTCCTTAACATTAGCCATCTGCTTACAAGTCATAGAGTCCAGCAACGTGTTCCCATGGATATGGGTCTCTTGATCACAGAAAAATACTATGATGCTCAAGCTATAACTACCTATACTAAGAGATAGACGCAAGGAGAGAGTAAATCACATTCAAATCCAGTAAAAGTGATAATAATATCTCTCTAAAAAAAAATTTTAGAAGAGAGATATTCTTATCACTTTTAATGGGTTCAAATGTGATTTTCTCTCTTCTTGTGTCTATCTCTCTCCTATGCTTGTCGGTAGTTAAAGCTTGAGCACCATAGAATTTCTCTTGATCACACACTTCAAAATATGTTAATTTCTTTGCATACATTTCTAATTTGCATCAGTGCTTTCTCAAAGAAATTTAGAATTTTATGGCATACCCCAGATTCTATATCATCAGCATGATCAAAGCCCGTCCTAAAGGCATTCTTTATGCGAATGGTGAAAGTCTTGAAAGGTGCAGCAGAGAAGCCTCTTCCCAAAGCTTTCACATATGCCTCCTACAAATAAGATTCACCAATGAGAGGCTTGAAGAAAGTATATTTGGCCAGTAATTTCAATGAGAAATTGTTTTTTGGCAGCATCTAGAGCTTTTAGATTGAAAATGAACTTGAAACAGAACACATGCTGAACTCAGTCAAGCACTGAAGTAGCTTGCTTATATCTTTTTTAACAAGAGATTTTAAATCAGGTTACATTGATACATACACACGGAATTGATTCAAATATATACAGGTTTCTACAGTTAAGTGGACAGGTCTATTTGATATCAATAATTCGAGTGTAACTGTAGTGACCTGTAGCTAGTCTAGAAATACAGAAGGAGTGCATTCCATTTTCTAACTGTTTAATTAACCTTCACACCCTTCTGTTAAACCAACTGAAACTTATACAGACTATCTGATAGGAAAAATGTTCATTGAATTGAACTGGAACATGGTAGATATAACTTTAGTATTTCTTTGCCATATATCTGCATCCAAAAGGAGAACAGATGGATAAACAAGAGGGAAAGCATGTTGGACCATTAGAAATCTTAATATCTTTGGTCCTAATAAATTGGCATGGAGGCAGACTTTACTGCCAGACACGGAAGCAAGGAAAAAACAGTAATGAAGTTTAACAAAGAATCATGCATAAATCCATGGAAGAAAAAAAAAATTTCATGCATCTTGGCAATTTCAATTTTGACAAGTATCATAGACAGACTCGCAATAATCTTGCGGAATATTGTAACAATTCAAGAGTGCATTCTAGCAGTTTCTACATGACAATAGCCAAAAGATGAATAAAATATGCCAAGTTTATAGCTTTACATGTAAAATAACACATACTTTTAGAATGACATAGCACCATGCTCACCTTGAGAGTCCATAACTTAACAAATTCCTGGCGCTGAACTTCAGAGTCTGAAATAGCACTTAAATGTTCCACTTCATGGAGAGAGAAGTAACGCCGTGCAAAAGCTAAGATATTGTTTTTAATCTTCCGTTGCTTCTCTTCTATATCAATTCCAATCTAGAAATTACAAATTAAAAGAGGCTCTAATCAATTTATTACGAATCAGCAGAAACTTAGATGAGAGCAGCCAGGTCACCTTGGGCATCACATTAACTGAAAATATACTTAAAAGAATAAAAATAATCAGAGTACACACCGATGAATTCACAGTCACTCCACAAGCTATCAAGGACGAAGTATGTGAGATATTGAAGTGTAATGGTGAAGGACACTGACCACCATCACTTTCCCACTCTAGCTACACCATGAAAGCCAGTTAGTAGTATAAGAAATGAAATTGAGCTTCAACTAAAAAAGTAAAGAAACACATTCCACAAATAAATAATGAGAAAAAAAATAGTACCTTTCTGAATTAACAAATGAAAACTAACCTCAGGCTTTCCATGAACATTCCTCTTGAACTTCAAAGATCTTGGATCAACAACACGATTATTTATCTGATCTAGTAATAAAACAACATCATTCAAAAAAATCCGAGGTAACCATTTTTCTATCAATTGCACAGTGCAAAATATACATCACGGTAAAATATGTTATGGAGGTTTTAAAACTGCCACCCTCCTACAAAAGATCCCCCAAGTTTAATGAAAAACGAGAAGTGAAAATGAGATCTCAGATCTATCTTTCCCCCCATGAAAAGTGGATGATCCAACTCATTACTCTAAGATATTTCGTGGTCCCTTGTCTAATCTTTCTCCTTAATTACTGCAGGACTTGCGCAGACCCAGACCAACCATGTTATTATCTGAAATGGGTCCATTGCAAGAAGAACAAACAAGCAGTTCAGGTCTCTAACAAATGCTGCATTTGTGACCCTATAATGCCATAGCCAACAGCATCTTGAAGCACAAATGCGACAAACAGTGTAGCACTGCCACATATTGAGATAATCAAGCCTAGCAAAGAGATGTTTTCAATTTTTTTAGCTCGACTCTGAATTGGATCCTTGAGATTTTTATTCATAAGATTCATAAGAATAGATCATTCCAGTTCCTGGACTCGTTATTTATTCTCTTTTCAAACCAAATCGCATTAGATTGCCTATCTGCAGAATCAAGAACACTAAACTGCCAGACAAAACATATCTGTTCAACTACTACTACAATGAATTCTAAAAAGTGCTCAATTACTACATCCAGCAAAATAACATCTGCTTTTAAGATGTGCATTAGATAAAACGTTAAAGTGCTGCAGCGAGCAAGAGTTTTGTAAGTACAATTCATATTGTGTCGGATTTTCTTTAGTTTACAGAAGCAACCAGCAAAAGTAGCATCAATGGAAACAACAGTCACCAGCAAACCAATCCAAATTTGAAAGATTCATTTCATCAAACACCTACTGAAATCACTACTAAATCCAAATTCCAAAGCCCATTTATCCATTCATTTACATAACGTTAATGAAAAATCAAAACTTTAAAGTAAGGAAGAAAAGGGTATTGGTCAAATATGTAAAACTGAGCTAAAAGAGGAATAGCTGACATAAAACTTACATCTTGCAATAGTAGTGCGAACCAAAGTACGAGCAAGCAAGGCACTTTTCTGGAGCTGCTCTCCACGCATACTCAAAACATTTTCTTTCTCACATGGAGATAGAAGTTCCATGTATTGATTCAAAAGAGACACGCTCTTGAATTCATCAGGTACAACAAACCAAAGATGGGTTTCCCTAAGAGAATAAAAAAACAACATAAGCAATCATTAAGTTCAAATGGGCATCGAGGGGGAGAACCAAAAAGACAATAAAATATGTGAAAACTTACATTGGAGATGGAAGCTGTAAGGGGAGTGTAGGGAAGGGGGAAACAGAGAAACTCCTTTGAAATCTAAGCATCTTTTGCATAAAAGAGAACATGCGAGCTGATTCGTGGCTAGCTGTGTTTCAAGATTCAAAATTTAGAGATAGAGACCGTCCCTGCTGTCTGTTATGGTTGCTGGAAGGAACCAGTCCAGAATGTTTCGTACTTGGTACTTTGGTGGAGACGCGACGGTGAAAACAAAAGAAAGGAAAAATTTATGAGGAGCAAGTATTTTATTTTGATGGAGATGGTCTTATTTTCCTATTTTTGTGTTGAATCATAAACTTACATCCTTAAACTGGTGTCACAACAACAACAAAAAAACAATTGTAATTTTCCATTATATTTCATTTAATATATAAAAAGACATTTAAGGCTTTTTATCATACACGCTTTCTTTGGATCATCCAAACGCTCACATTTAACATATAAATCAAGCAAAGCAAAATGAATCTCTCTTTCCTCCTCTATTACTATTGGGGTTTACTGTGGTAAAATCAGGTAGGGTGTTGTCTTCGAGGGTGGGGGTAAAGCCTAAATAGCCGTAAACTTGGACAGAAAGCCACTCGAAGGTTTGGCTATAGGAGACAACAACAAGGTCGGACATTAAGGATCCATAAATGGGATTAAGGAATTCTTTAGGAGGTGGTTGTTGTTGTTGGGGTTGTGCAGATTTTGAGCGAGAATGTAAAGAAAATTTTCATTTATGTTTGCCATTTCCACCCATGGCCTGTGGTTGTTGTGAGAAAAAGAAAGAAGTTTTGCTTTTTTAGTGTTTGAGAAAGGATGTGGTTAGGGTTTTGATGTGGTGAGATTGGGGGCATGAAGAAAGAGGGTGAAAAGACTCTCACAGTCTATTGCTGCGACATAAAAGCACTGTGGGGTGTGAGAGTTTCACATTTCTGGTTTGTGATTTTTGACTGTGTAAAGGAGATAGAGACTTTGGAGGCAGCTGTTGAGAGGAGAGCTTGGATGATCATCCGATTTCTACTTGCCTTGAGTTTAACCTTCATGTGTTGGG